>ENA-OUOG01002132-OUOG01002132.1-marine-metagenome-genome-assembly--contig:-NODE-2132-length-21274-cov-3.968250_pt1 | contig 21274 bp, 9 predicted proteins | sample MGYA00248635_ERZ508505 | MGnify/ENA primary metagenome ERZ508505 (study PRJEB26176, sample SAMN06267871) | marine metagenome | isolation source: Saanich Inlet, British Columbia, Canada | place: Pacific...
AAACGAGGGAACATCCAAAAAGTATTGGAGCAATTGGTGGCCTTTGGTGCGCCAGAAGACATACTCATTGAAGCACATCCCCATATCGGCACCAACAAATTGCCCGGAGTGATCACCAAAATGCGTGATTTTATCGAAGCCTGTGGAGGCGAAATTCGATTCAACACTCGGGTCGATTCCTTCGACATACGCGGAAATCAATTTAAAGGAGTCATTGATGGCTCGGGAACCCATCATGCCGGGGAGGCATGCATTTTGGCTACAGGACATAGTGCCCGCGATATTTTTAGGCAGCTCCACAAACAAGATATTGCAGTCGAAATGAAACCGTTCGCACTCGGCGTGCGAATCGAACACCCACAAGCACTTATAGATTCTATCCAGTACCGCTGTGATGTTCGTTCACCTTATTTACCTCCCTCCTCGTACGGACTTGTGCAACAAATAAAAGGCCGAGGCGTATATTCATTTTGTATGTGCCCCGGAGGAATCATTGCCCCTTGTGCAACGGCTCCTGGTGAAGTTGTAACCAATGGTTGGTCGCCTAGTAAGCGAAATAATCCGTACGCTAATTCAGGAATTGTGGTGGAGCTTCAACCTGGTGATTTCCGAAAATTTGAAAAGCACGGACCTTTGGCCGCCATGGAATTCCAAGCGAGTATCGAGCGAAAAGCCTGGGAATTTGGCGGAAAAACACAAGCGGTTCCCGCACAGCGCCTCACTGATTTTGTGAACCAAAAAACATCGAGTTCTTTACCCGATTCTAGTTATCAGCCCGGGATAACGAGTGCCGACATCAATGAAGTTTTGCCCGGATTTATTTCTGCCCGATTGCGAGGCGGATTCTCGGCCTTCGGCCAGAAAATGAAAGGATACCTTTCTTCAGAGGCCGTTGTGCACGCTACCGAATCGAGATCGAGTTCTCCCGTGCGTATTCCGCGCGATTCGGAGACGCTAGAGCATCCACAAGTAAAAGGACTTTACCCGTGTGGAGAAGGCGGTGGATATGCCGGAGGGATAGTTTCGGCGGCGCTCGATGGGGCCAAAGTCGCACAAGCAGTACATCGAGCCGTGCAGGCTTAAGGCTTAGTCGAAAAGATCACCATTCTTCCTGGAGAGAAGAAGTTCCGTTTCAAGGAATTGCCTACCTTCCGTAAAACAAGCATTTTATGAAAGCGCTACTCCTTTTGGTTTTGATGATTCCTATGGGCCTATTTGCTCAAGAGGAAGATGAAAACGCTATTAAGGCAGTCATTAATTCTGCGTACCTCGAAGGTATAACCAACGAAGGAAATGGAGAGAAAATAGATGCCGGATTTCACCCAGGATTTAAGATGTTGGGATACAATTCATCAAACGATCGACTTTGGGAATTCCCTATTTACTACTGGAAGCAGGGGGCATTGGAAAATGCAGCGGATGGCACCATAGCCGAACGAGAGCCCGTGAGGTTTGAATTCCCCATGATGGACGTCACTGGAAATGTTGCCGTAGTTAAAGTGCACTACTTCCGCGGCGATAAGCAATTATATACCGATTATTTGAGTTTATATAAATTCAAGGACGGATGGAAAATCGTTTCCAAAATATTCTACCAACATCCAGAGGAATGAGCCCAGAAGAAGGAAAACAAGTAATTGACAAAGGATTAACTCACCTGCGAGTTATGGATTCGGCGACCGCGCCCTTGTTTGGTCGCATGACGGCGATTGAAATGATAAGTCATTTGATGGGGAGTTTGAATTTGACCTTTTACGAACAGGCGGTCCCCTTAGATATCCCGGCCGATAAGATCGGTAAGGCCCAAGCCTTTTTAGCTAGTAAGCATATGATTAGACCCGGAGCCACGCAACCCGGGTTTTATAAAGATCTTTCGCCCAAGAGCGTTTCTATCGAAGATTGGGAGAAACGATTGGACGAACTTGAAGCGCTGTATCAGAAAATGGTTTCAGAATTAGCATCAACTGGGGAAGATTGGAAAAAAGACCATCCCAAATTCGGTCGATTAAATAAAGACCAGTGGTGGCAGTTTCAGGGAAAGCATTTTTATCATCATTTGAGTCAATTCGGCATCTATCCACGGACAGAAATATGGGAAGGAATTCCCGAGTAATATGGCCTCTCAACCCCACATATTCACTCGATGGGGTCGTTTTTTCCCTATTCAATTACTCGCGTTACATTTTAAGCGCAGTTTAATACTATTGCTTTTCTGGGTGTTACTTTTTGGCTTCGTAACACACTCTATTGCCGAAACCTACGGTATTCCCCTGCTCTTCTTAGCTCCCGAATATTTAGGTCAAGTAGGGCCCTTGTCCTTTTTTCTGACGGGCTTTTTTGGAGGGCTATTTTTTATGGCCTTTCACGTAAGCACCTATATATACTACAGTCATAAGTTTACTTTTTTAGCGACCCTGGAGAAACCGCTTTACCGATTTAGCATAAACAACTCCATCCTCCCCTTTGCCTTTGCGCTCGTATATTTGATCTACAGTTTTCAGTTTCAAACACATCAAGAAGGAATTCCCGCTATCCAGGCATTTTTGAATATTGTGATGTGGAGTTTGGGAGCGGTGGTATCCATTTCCTTGGTTTTCACCTATTTCTTCAGCACGAACCGAAACCTTTTCGAAGGCCTCGAAAAACGTCTCGAAAAACCGCTCGATTTACTGGTTAAAAAGAGCTCTGAATCCGATTTATCTGGCGATAGCAGAAAAACCCGCTACTACTTGCGGAATTTCGTCAGCTTCCGAATGGTGCGCCCGACAGAACATTATCCGCCCGAAATACTCAATGGGATTCTCGACAAGCATCACCGAAATGCGGGCTTCTTTATTGTGGTGATGTTTGTATTGATTTTGGGGTTTGGACTATTGAGAGAATACGATTGGGCCAATATCCCCGCTGCGGGGAGCATCTTTTTACTATTCACACTGTACCTCATGTTCACTGCAATTTTACACTCTTGGTTGAGGAGTTGGTACGCTTTCGGGGTAGCAGTGATATTGATAGGACTTCAATTTGTTTCTCAGTTCTCCGTTTTTGAAAAAGTGAACCACGCTTTCGGTTTAGACTATCAAAATCCGCCTATTCGGTATAATTTTCCCGCGATACAAGCTTTGACCACGGATAGTATTCTCACTTTTGATCGCAACTTAGAATTAAAAGCCTTGCAGAAATGGCGAAGTCGAACCGGTAGTGAGAAGCCCAAATTGGTGATTATTAATACTTCGGGTGGCGGCTTGCGATCGGCCGTATTCACGTATGCCGTAATGGAGCGTCTCGACAGCCTCACGGCTGGAAAGCTATTGAGTCACACTCGTTTAATCTCAGGCGCTTCGGGCGGAATGATGGGTGCGGCTTACTATCGTGCCGTTAGGCACCAATACGCCAACGTACTTCTCCCCGAAAAGCCATTGAAACAACAATTGAGCAACGACTTGCTAAACCCCATCGTTTTTACCTTGGCCACGAGCGATTTATTCTTCAATCCCCTCCGGTGGAACATTGGAGACCAAGCCTATAATAAAGATCGCGGATATGCCTTCGAGCAGGCACTCAATAAAAACACCTTTGAGTTACTCAATGTACCTTTAGCTCATTATACACGTCCTGAACTAGAGGCTACCATTCCGAAAATGGTTTTTTCTCCAATCATCGTAAATGACGGACGTCGTCTTTTAATTTCAAGCAGTCCCTCGTCGTACTTGGCCCTCACGGGACCGAATAACAGCGTCTCCGAATTTCATGACGGAATTGAATTTCAGCGTTTATTTAAGGACCTTAGGTCCGATAGTCTCCTCTTTACTTCGGCGATTCGAATGAGTGCTTCATTTCCCTATATCACCCCATTGATCAACTTGCCGAGTGAACCGGCAATGGAACTCATTGATGCGGGTGCGCGCGACAATAACGGCTTTGAACTGAGCTTGCGGTATGTATACCAATTCAATGAATGGATTGAAGAGCATACAAGTGGAGTGCTTTTTGTGCGCTTGCTTTCGGACGGATTAAAAGACACGAGGATTAACGACGAGCGAAATCGCAGTATTTTGGAGAATGTTGTGAATCCGGTTGGTGGCGTCATAAAAAGCTTTGACAACATGCAAGATTTCAATCAAAGTCAATTATTGCAATTGGCTTCTGAATGGTGTAATGTACCTCTTGAAGTAATTGAATTGAATTTATTTCAAGAGCGTGAAGAAGTAAGTCTGAGTTGGCATTTAACACAATCGGAAAAGAATCAAATCGAGAAATCGTTAAATGCATCGGAGAACCTAAACCGGTTCGATTATATAGTTGATCAAATAAAGTGATGTTTTTCTACTCGACATAGATCCAAAGTGATCCGTTTTCATCGCGTTCCTTGATCATTCTACTTTAACCACACCCTCGCTTCAATCGATCGTCTTTTCACCTCTATACCTTTTCTATACTACTTCGTTCGAATTGCATTAGCCCATTGATCTCTTTGGGCAATATTTTGGTCTTTGCCTAAATGAAATTAGGCGAATTGAACTCTACAAGTGGGCCCCGTATTTAGATAATGATCTACACGACGTCGTTTTTATCTGGATTAAAAAAGGAACGCGGTATGAAACAAAAATGGTTGTTTCATTTTAGAAGTATACCCAGTCTAAAATATAATCACAAAAAAAAGCCTTCCCGAAGCAACGGGAAGGCTTTTTTATTTCAAAATGGGAGAATTACTTCTCGATAACAATTCGCTTAACAGTACTGTGTCCGTCTGCAGAAACGCGAATGAAGTACACTCCACTTTCAACTTGTTCTAAGTTGAAGCTCTTTTCGAAGCTTGCTCCATTGTTGTGATCTACTTCTTCTTCAAGAATCACACGGCCACGTGCATCGGTAATTACAACCGTTACATTGCTCGCACTAATTTGCTCAATGCTCAAAGTAAACTCACCGCGGTTCGGGTTCGGGAATACTTCGATCAACTCAGCTGTTAACTCTTCGTCGAGACCAACATAGCTGGCTACGAATTCTGAGCTTGTGCTTGAACAACCCGTTGCCGGATCTTGACCTTCAACAGTATAAACATTCAATCCAACACATGGTGTAGTTAGGGTTGCACCCGATCCTACTAATGTTCCGGACTGATCGAACCAAGAGTAATTAGCATTCGTAATGCTTGACGTTGCCGTCAATACACATCCGTTTTGCGTGATAAGCGGCGCTGCCGGAAGTGGGTCAACAACTACATCTGTAGTAGAGGAATTTGAACAACCACTGCCGTCTGTGTATGTATACGTTACCGTGTACGTTCCTGGCGCTACAATCGATGGGTTGAAATCAGATCCCTGAACTCCAGGTCCGCTAAATACCCCACCTGTTGGTGATCCAGCTAATGGCTCCAAGCCACCATTCTTACAAACTCGACTTGGACCACTTACGGATACCATTGGCAAGCCTGTAACAGTAATAGTACTTGTCGCAGAACCTGTACATCCTTCCGGAGAAACGTAATCATATGTAATAGTATGAGAACCTGTTCCCGCAACTGAAGGATCAAACATTCCGTTTGTTACTCCTGTTCCGCTGTACGTTCCACCTCCAGGTGTTCCACCTGAAAGCAATACCATCGATCCGTTAACACATACCGTTGGTTGGGCAGCTAAACTTACGTTTGGTGCTGCAGCCACGGTGATTGAGTTCGTTGCACTTGAAGTACATCCACCTGCATTTGTATACGTGTAGGTAATAACATGCGTTCCAACTCCTGCCGTAGCAGGGTCAAAGCTTGTTCCTGTAACTCCTGCACCAGAGTATGTACCACCGGCAGGACTTCCACCCGTAAGGGTAATTGCCGATGCAGAAGAACATGTTAATGGAAGAGAAGTCATATCTACCGCTGGCGCTGCAGTTACGTTAATACTTGTTGAAGCTGTAGCAGAGCATCCGTTTGCATCTGTATAAGAATACGTGATACTATAAGAACCTACCGTCAATTGTGATGGGTAGAAAACCCCACTATTAACAGAAGGGCCTGAATACGTTCCTCCAGCTGGCGTACCGCCTGATAGCGTTACTGGTCCACCATTTCTACAAGCATCTGCAAGTGCCGCCATTGAAGCGGTTACTGCTGGATCCACCGTAATAGTCGTTGTCGCTGTGCTAGCACATCCATTTGCATTCGTCAATGAATAGGTAATTGTATGGGTTCCAACTCCAGCTGTCGCAGGGTAGAACATACCGTTACTTACTCCTGTTCCGCTATAAGTACCTCCAATCGGAGCACCTACGCTAAGAGCAAAGGCCGATGAGTTCACACAAACATTATTCAACGCCGCCGCCGATACTGTTGGTAGTGGCGAAACCGTGATACTTCTTTGTGCAGAGCTCTCACAACCACCTGCATTCTCATATGTGTACGTAAGGATATGCGTACCTACACCTGCGGCTGCCGGACTAAACATTCCGCCGGTAACACCCGGTCCAGAATAGGTGCCTCCTGCTGGAGAACCTTGTGCTAACATAAAGTCAGCCTCACTTACACATGGATTTGCAATGGGTGCGAAACTCACATTTGGCAGGTTGTTCACATAAACAGTGATGTGTTCTACTTTCTGACTAAAGGCATCGTTTACGTAGAAAGAATAAGTCGTCGTTTGCGTTGGAGACGAATACGTAGTGTCGTTGTACAAGTCGGTTACAAAAGTACTCGGCGTCCAAAGGAAAGAATAAGAAGTATCGCTACCGCCAATTACTTCAGCGCTCAACTCAACTTGTTCTCCCACACAAATAGTATCCTTACTAACTGATAAGAATACTTGTAGCGGTCCACCAAAGATTCCAACGCGCACCGTATCGCTCACTATACAACCACTTACGTTATCTGTAACTCGTACAACGAAATCGTTCGGCGTAGTTAAATTCTGCGTAGTCACGTTCGTCCCGGTTCCATTTCCTAATAAGGAATCGGCTGGAGACCACTGGAATGTATAGTTACCACTACCACCCGTTGCTTGAGCACTTAAGGAAGTGCTTGTTCCGTAAAGGATTGTAATATCCGGTGATAGAGTCACTGAAGGAACTTCTGAAATGGTAACTGTTCTTTGTGCTGAAGTAGCACATCCACCAGCTGTAACCGTATAACGAATTGTATGTGTTCCTACACCGGCTACTGATGGATCAAAAGTATTTCCAGAAACTCCGGGACCACTATATACACCACCTGTTGGTAAACCGTTTAACGTTATTGCAGGATGGTTTGGTCCACAGAAGCTTGGGATAGACCCTAAACTCACATTTGGTACTGGTACCAGCGTTACGCTTCCGGAGTCCACTGCCGTACATCCAGTATTCGGATTCGTATAAGTGTAATGAACCACGTAGTCACCCGCTTGCCCTACGAGCGAAGGAATAAACTGATTCCCTACAACACCTGGTCCTGAATAGGTACCACCCGAAGGTGAACCTTGCGTCATGGTTACTCCGTTTTGGTTGGTACAGAATGTACCTAAATCTCCCATAGTCACATTCGGAAATGGATTCACAGTGATATCCACTGTACCTGCACATGACTGCCCAAAGGCATTTGTTACTCGATAACTAATTTGATAAGTTCCCGGTTGTACAGAAGTTGGATCGAATTTACCCGCCGAAACTCCCGGTCCAGAAAAGCTTCCTCCGGCCGGTACACCTGTTAAGGTGATCTCAGTTCCGTCCAAACAAGACTCGGTGGAAGACGCAGAAACTGACGGACAGTCCGTAGTAAATACTGCTGGACCCGCTTTCTGAGAATTTCCATCTCCCGTTGCAGAACAGTTATTCGTTACGTAGAACTCGTAATCCGCTCCAACCTCAAGGCCAGTTAAGGAGTAAGGCGAACTCGTCGCAGTTACAGTAGTACCTGTTCCCGGTGAGAATCCGGCAGGACCGTATTCCACTTGGAAGTTGTTCCCTGGTCCGTTCCAACTAAGGTCAGCTGTTGTTTGACCTGTGGCCGTTGCTGTCAGCAAGAAAGGTGTTGGACAATCTGCTTCTTTTACTTCGAAGTCATCGATATATAGCGCAAATTCATTAGCATCCGAATAACCATGCAAACCAATAAAGATATTTTCGGCCGCTGTGGTCGTGTAGGATACAGTTATTTCCTTATAGAAACTATTTTGCAAGTTCGATACATTGAAAATCTGAAGATTCATATCGGCTGGCGTTTGTCCGTCGCCAATAAATACTTCTAATTTCTCGACGTATTGATTCGAACGTACGCGGTAGTTAAAGGTAATATCCAACGAAGTATTAGCCGGCACAACAAACTCCGGAGAGAAGATCCAGTCGTCCATATCGGCATTGGCATTTCTTGTAATCTCCAACGCATTCGGATTGGATTGTGAAAGTGAAGCTCGGTCTTGAGTTTCCCATTCAATCGCATCCGTATTCGCATCTTCTACCAACCATCCACAAGGGATTAATGGAGCCGCAAGAACGTCAAATCCTTCCGTGTATGGAAGAGCCGAGAATGGAATTGCTACCGGTGCTGGGCAATAGCCACTCGTGACAGCGGCAGAAGCCGCAGCACTTGTCGCGAATCCGCATTCACTGTATACATAAACTACGTAATCAGTAGACGCCGTTAATCCGGTCAACGTAGTTGACGTTCCACTAACAGAGGTTCCTGCACCCGTTGCTGGCGTACCTGCGGGTTGAATTTCAACAGTATAGGAAGAAGCAGAACCTGTCCAAGCGACATCAATCGATGTATCATATACATTGTCAAATGTAATATTCGAAGGACTCGGACATACATTTGCAACACTAACTTCATCAATTGCCATGTCACTGGCACAACATCCACCCACGTCATGTATCATGGTAAATCTAATCTCTACGATAGAGCTGAATGCACCTAGATCAGCGCTTGCAGGCAACCATGGATCTAGTTCATCGCCCTGTTGTTGACCCGACAAAGACCAAATTGTAGTCCAAGCAGAAGACCCAGCATTTCTCGCTTGAACCTGCAATGTTCCCATAGTACTTCCATACATGTGATAGAAAAAGCTAACTCCGGGATTCGTTAAAGCTGAAATGTCAATTTGTGGCATGACTAAATACGCTTCATCACCAACTGATCCACCAGAGGTTTCAACGAATAAGTAATTACCCGTGCCGCTAAGGTCACCGGAAGGTCCGGTAGACGAAGAGCCTGTAGTGTTAAAATCAACTTCCCAATTAGGATTGTTCAAATCCGGCAATACTTGCCAACAAGGGTCATAAGTATTCAATGATCCCCAAGTCGGTCCATCAAAATTCTCCGTAAATGGAGCAACGAAAACAGCACAAGGTGTCTGAAAGTTTAGTGCTGAAGTATTACCCGTTCCGCCATCGGAGCATGTGGATTGAACATACACATCGTAGCTTGTTTGGCTCGATAATCCAGTTAGGGTCGCTGTATTACCAGTAATTCCAGTTTGGCTAGATACTGGGGCATCAACTAATGGGTCATCACCCGCATTCCAAACACTCACGTCATAAGTAACTACTACGGAATTAATATCCCACTGTACCGATACACTTGTTCCTGTGGTTGCAACAATAGAAGCATTAGTTGGCGTGGGGCAAGGAGCTTCTCCAATTCGAATTTCATCAAATGCCATATCTCCGTAGAAGGAGCTAGGTTGATGAGTACCTACAAATCTAAGTTTGCAATTGGTGCTGCTGTATGCAGATAAATCTATGATTTCTTGGTTCCACTGATTTCCTTGATTTCCGGATATCGACCACAATTCGGTCCAAGTAGTACCGTCGGTGGTAACCTCTAAATGTAAGCTTCCAATGTTCGCACCATTTAGATTCCACCAAAACGAGATCGCCGGGGCCGTTAAAGATGATAGATCGAAGCACGCACTCTCTAATGTAGCCGTACCTCCATTACTACTGATTGGAGACGAAGTTTCCAAATATACATATTTACCTCCTCCGGTAATATCATCGCTTGGACCAGTTAATCCTGAACCTCCAGAACCCGTCGTCAAGTTATCCACATTAAAGGTTAAGCCAGTGGTAGTTGGCCATAACGTACTATTGAAGGAACAAGTTGATGAAGCTCCAGTACAATTCGACTCCGCATCAAAATTCTCTAATGCAGGGAACGTTGAAACAGCGCCTACAGAACAAAAGGGTGGTGGTGGCGGAGGTGTTGTAATACACGCTGTGTTAACCGTAAATGACTCTACGCTTTCAGTATCGTTACTGCCACCAATTCCATTATTAGGAGTTTGGCCGCCGTTATTAGCAATTACGGTACCGCTTATACAAGTGATCGTGTATGTACCACCGTTCCATCCATCTCCATAGGAGTCGAAAGCATAAAAAGTGTAGGTTTCACCATCAATTAAACAAACTTCAACAGTTTCGCTAACACCAGCTCCTGAAGCAATAATATTGCTTTGTGAATCAAGAAGCTCCCAAGATGTTTCTCCCGGGTAAGCAGAGAGTGCAATTGTAATTGTAGATAATCCTTGTCCAGCAGGGCAACTAAAATCTGTTGTGAATTGAGAAGCTCCAATCCAACCAGAAACATCACCGCCACCACAATTTTGACGAACATATACGTCAAAGGTAGTTGAATGCGCTAATCCTGTCAACGTTGTTGATTCAGTAGTTATACCAGTCACCGTAGTTCCTTGGTTTTGATTAGGATCAAATCCGACCGCTCCGTATTGAACATCATAAGTTCCTGTTAGGGAAGAAGGCGCATCCCAAGTCACATCTGCAGTAGACGTTCCTGTTCCAGTCGCCGCAATATTTGAAGGGGAAAAGCATGTAACGCATGTAACATCTGCTTGAAAACCTGAACTAACAACAGAACCGTCACTATCAAAAACAATTGTTATTGGCGTGGTTGTTGCGATTACACCAGGGGAATTTGTCCCTGCATAATTTCCCAAAACCGTTCCTGACGTCCCTACTCCATCATAAATGGTTAGATCGTCACAGCAAGATTCAGTAGAGAAACTGTTAAAAGTCAAAACTAATTGAGAGCCCGGTATATTTGGTTCTACTACTGTTACTTCAAATGCATTATTCGAATAGTTGCCACTCGCTCCTCCTCCATCGGTGAAGGAAGTAGAAGAACAATTAATTAATGCTACGGTCTGGAAAGTAAACCGAGACGACCAGGCGCTAACACCATTTAGACCACAATCCGCTCTAACTAACCAGTCGTAAGTGGTACCCGCCGATAAACCTGGAATCGTATAAGGATTACTTGTTGCTCCTACGATTACAGTACCGGTTCCTTGGATAAATCCGGCCGGACCGTATTCTATGTCCCATTGAGTAGCAGAACCAGGGTCGGTCCATTGAATGGTAGCTTCATCAACATCTACGCTTGCCGTAGAACCATTTGTCTGAATATTACAGGCAATGGGCGTACTGAAAGCAATTACTTGTGTAGTAGCCGTTCCGCCTGTAGAAGAACAGTAAGCCGTGATGTAGGCCTCGTAATTGGTAAGTTCTGTTAAACCAAATATTCTAAAGTTTGAACTGGTCAAACCGCTAATTACCGTACCGGTTCCTTGAGCAAAACCAGCTGTTCCATACTCAATAGATACAGAATCCGCATTTAGCGTCGTCCAACTTAAATCAGCGAATAATCCTTGCGGGCTCACCACCACATCGAATGGAGTAACACAAAATTCGTTGTCCACACTAAAGTTATCTACCGCCATATCGGAAGTAGTGGTTCCTCCAGGTGTTCCGTAAAATCTAAATTTAACCGTTTGACCTGCAAAAGGTGTAAGGGGTACAATGGCTTGATTCCACTCATTCCCTAAGTTTCCTAAATCCGACCAAACCAAAACCCAATTCCCAGAACCAGAAGGCGATTCCACCTCTAAATCGAGAGAACCCATTTGAGTACCAAACATGTGGTAGTTGAAACTTACCGTAGGGTTATTGGTTAACCCAGAAAGGTCAATTTCAGGACTTATTAAAATCCCTTCCTCTCCTGAGTTACCTGAAGACTCCGTATACGCAAATTGATTTCCATCAAATGCCGAAGAAGGACCTGTTGATCCCGTTGGTGTTGAGCTGCCAAAGGACCAATTAAAATCATCGACAGTTGATTGTGTCCAACAAGGGTCGCCAACTCCCGAAGCCTCAAAGCTCGTTGAATAAGGAGCCGTAAAGCTAGCTGGACATAGAGTGGAGGCAGTATAAATCACCGTGCTCCCCAATGAACCATTCGAGCAAACCTCCGTAATTTGAAATTCATAGGTAGAACCCGCATTTAAACCAGAAGCGCTAAAGGCGCCCGTCGATAAAGCTTGCGGCGCGCCGACGTTTCCGGGTAACCCATAAGCCAATTGGAAAGTATTTCCTGCGATACCCGCCGTCCAGGTAATATCTATGGATGAGTTCGTCGTTGAAGTAGTTGATACATTCTGAACAGCACCCGCACAATCAAGAATTTCCAAATCAAACCCTACGCTTTGAGGAGATGGCCAAGTTGAAATTATCAGATAATACGTTTGATTTGCAGCCAAGTTCGCTGTAATCGTTCTATTCGCCGTAGAACTACTAGTGCTACAAGAGACACTAGAGGGTGATGAATCTGGACAACCGTCCAATAAATGAACCCCCATCCAAGATGCTGTAATATTGGTAATGTTAATAATAACATCTGTAGCTGTTGAAAAATTCAGTTCATACACAATGTCATCTCCTCCCATGTATGAACTGTTACATGGTGATGTCGAATAGTCATCACCAAATCCGCTAGTATTCTGACCTATGTCAGAAAATGGAAAACTATTAACAACAATCGGATTAGCGCATGTACTTCCTGGCTGAGCCATGACAAACAGCGGCATTAGGAATGCAAAAAATAAGATCCCAGAGTAGATCTTCTTCATAATAGATAGTTTAGGTTACAATTATCAATTTCATAGACCATAGCATCCACATGCCACGGAAAAAGGTCCCCGCTAAGGAACCAACCGTAAAGATGAGAAGTGATTCACTCCCCCACAATTACGGGGTGCCTAATTTATGAACAAAATTCGAAAGTCTGTTAATAAAATTGTGGATAAACTGTGGATGACCACTGATTAATAGGCCAGTAGCTCGTTTACAGCATTTTTTAGACTGCCTAGCGGCAGGAATTCGTCTTCTAACGCCTTTGCGAAGGGCACAGGCGTATCCATAGAGCCCATGCGCTTTACCGGGGCATCCAACTCCTCAAAACACGTTTCGGAAATACGCGCGGCAAGCTCCCCCCCTATGCCCCCAAAAAGAGTGTCCTCATGAAGTACTAACACCTTTCCAGTAGATCGAACCGATTCGAATACCGCTTCCCAATCCATCGGCACTAAACACTGCAAATCGAGCACGGCAATACGCCCCGCTCCAACTTCCTCAGCAATAGCCAAGGCCCAATGCACGCCCATTCCGTAACTTATAATAACCAACTCATCCCCTTCGGCCCGAAGGGCTGCCTTGCCCAATTCATAAGTATAGTACCCTTCTGGAACCGGTCCGTATAAAGATCGATACAAGGCTTTGTGCTCGAAGAACAATACCGGATTCGGATCTTCGATACTGCGCATCAACAAACCTTTTGCCGCATCAGGAAAAGCCGGATACACCACTTTTAATCCCGGTATATGGGTAAACCAAGCTTCGTTACTCTGACTGTGGTAGGGTCCGGCCTGAACACCAGCGCCCGTTGGCATGCGCACGACCACATCAGCATTTTGCCCCCAGCGGTAATGACTCTTAGCCAAATTATTGACAATGTTATTAAAGCCCGAACTCACGAAATCGGCAAACTGCATTTCTATAATGGCCTTCACTCCAGCCACGGATAGTCCGAGTCCGGCCGCTAAAATGGCCGATTCACAAATAGGCGTATTGCGCACACGGTCGCGACCAAATAATTCCAAAAAGCCATCCGTACCTTTAAATACACCACCGTATTCGGCAATGTCCTGTCCCATGATGACCAAGTCGTCATACTTATGCATCGACTCTAACATGCCCTCACGAACCGCGTCAATGAGACGAATGTCCCGCATCGAGCCGCTAGGCTCTGTTAAAGAACCGTCAAAAGAACGGTATACATCGGCTAATTCTTTTTCTGGAGTAGACTCAATAGGTTCTTCAGCAAAGGCCAGTTCAAGACCGTCTTCTATCTCTTGTTTAAACTCGGCCCGAAAATGAGCTTCCATTTTTTCAGTGAGTAATCCTTCGCTCATCAAAAAATCCCGATAATTATCAACGGGATCTCTTGCTTCCCAGTAGGCCATTAATTCCTCAGGGACATATTTTGTTCCTGAAGCTTCCTCGTGTCCACGACGACGGAAAGTCTGGCACTCCAACAGTACCGGTTTCGGATTCTCACGCATCTCTTGTGCTAATCGCTGGATAGTGCTGTGAACTTCAAGTACATTATTCCCATCAATGGTATACGACTCCATGCCATAGCCCACTCCACGATCGCTCAGTTTCTCGGCGCGGTATTGCTCCTTCGTTGGTGTCGACAATCCATACCCGTTGTTCTCAATAATAAACAATACCGGTAAATCCCAAACGCTGGCAACATTCAAAGCTTCGTGGAAATCTCCTTCCGAAGCTCCTCCTTCTCCTGTGAAAACCGCCGTTACCTTCCCCGTGTCTTTATTCTTATTTGCCAAAGCAATTCCATCGGCCACTCCGAGCTGCGGACCCAGATGAGAAATCATTCCTACAATGTGATGCTCATTCGTTCCAAAATGAAAACTGCGATCTCGCCCCTTAGTAAAACCCGATTTCTTTCCTTGGAATTGAGAAAACAATCGATTCAATGGGATATTACGGCCTGTGAATACACCTAAATTTCGGTGCATTGGCAGTATGTATTCCTCGGGATGTAAGGCGTAAGCAACCGAAGCCGAAATTGCTTCTTGTCCAATGCCCGAAAACCATTTGGATATACGCCCTTGGCGCAGTAAAATGAGCATTTTTTCCTCAATCATTCGAGGTTTGAGCATGGCTCGGTACAAATCGACTAATTCGTCTGATGAATGGCCCGATCGGCGATAGCGAATTTCCATATACTGCGGTCGTTTGGGCGCCTAATGTAGGTATTATTTTGGTACTTTGCAGCCCCGAAAATGCGAAGAAATGGCGAAGAGAAATAAAGGAAAAGAGGAGAACGGATTTGTTTATTCCACGAACAACGATTTCGATTACGATGCGTATGAAAATCAGGAAGAAGAGGAAACCCTTGAACCGGGCGCGCAAGATTTGCGCATCTGGCTCGATCGGAAAAGCAGAGCCGGTAAAACAGCTACAGTCATCAAAGGCTTTATTGGCTTAGAAGACGATTTAAAAGATTTGGCAAAAGGTTTAAAAACCACCTGCAGCGTTGGCGGTAACGCCAAAAACGGCGAAATCATTCTCCAAGGCGACGTCCGCGATAAAGCGCTGGCCTATTTATCAAAAAAAGGATATTCCGCTAAAAAAGCGGGCGGTTAAGAAACTGGCTTCGCTTTGAGTAAGGAGTCATATACCTCTTCATACAGAGGCAATACCGATTCAATATCATATCGATGAGCAAGTTCGTAGGCTTGATCTTTAAATTGCTGTAGCGACTCTTCGGTAGCTAAAATGGTCAAGGCGTTCTTCGCCATATCATCTACATCACCTACTTCCGATACAAAGCCACTTACCCCGTGAATATTTACTTCAGGGATTCCGCCTGCATTCGAACTAATCACAGGCGTTTTACTCGCCATAGCTTCAAGCGCGGCTAAGCCAAAACTTTCGTGTTCGGAGGTCAATAAAAACAAATCGGCCAAGCATAAAACCCGAACCACATCATTACTCTTACCCATAAAGACTACATCGTCTTGAATGCGGAGTTCTTTAACCTGCTTTTCAATATCGGGCCGTCGAGGCCCATCCCCTACCATTAGTAATTTGGCTGGTTTTTCGGCCCGGATTCGATCAAATACGCGCACCACATCGTCTACGCGTTTGAGCAGTCTAAAGTTGGAAACATGAACAATAATTAATTCTCCATTTGGAGCAATGCCTGAACGCATGCACGGACCCTCATCGATATAGTGGTTGAAATCGATGAAGTTCGGAATCACACTAATTTCTTTGTGTACGTCGAAATATTCATACGTTTCGTCTTTGAGGCTTTGAGAAACACAAGTGACGGCGTCCGACTGATTAATACTAAACGTGACCGCCGGTTTGTAACTCGGGTTTTTACCCACCAAGGTGATATCCGTACCGTGAAGGGTAGTCACTACCGAAATGGAGATCCCTTCTGAAGCTAATATTTGCTTTGCCATAAACGCCGCGTACGCATGTGGGATGGCGTAATGTACATGCAGTAAATCGAGTTTTTCCTTCTTAACCACGCTTACTAATTTACTCGCCAAGGCAAGCTCATAAGGAGCGTACTCAAACAAAGGGTAATCGTACATCTTCACCTCGTGGTAATGGATGTTTTTGGCCAAAATATCGAGTCGGACCGGTAAGCTATAGGTAATAAAGTGTACCTGATTTCCTTTTAACGCAAGCGCCTTGCCAAGTTCTGTAGCTACTACGCCACTACCACCAAAGGTGGGATATAATACGATTCCTATTTTCATTGGACTTCGCCCATTTTGTATTTCACAACCTCCGTTTCTTCTCCTTCTTCCGAATAAGAAATCCACTTTCCGTTTTTCTTACCATCAACATACTCACCTTCTTCTTTGATGGTTCCACTAGCGTAGAAAGTCCTATAGGGACCATTAAGTTCATTGTTCTCGAACTCACCGGTGGCTTTAACTCCTCCCTCCTTATAATAGGACTTCATGGTTCCTTCAATATTCCCATTCGAATACATGTACTCAACGCTCGGTTCGCCATTATCGTAAAACCAAACCGCTTTACCGTCTTTTTGACCGTTTGAGTAGTTCGCTTCTTCTTGCTTTTTACCGTTGTTGTAAAACTTCATGAACGAACCGTTCAATACGCCCATGTCAAAGGTCTCTAGCTTACTCAAGCGGCCAAACTGATGATACATACGTTGCTCACCGTGTTGAACACCATCGACGTACTTCAATTGAGCCACTACGGAGCCTCGATCATCTATTTGAACATCCATTCCATGCTGCTTTCCATTTTTATATTCAAAGAAACTATTGATTAATCCGTTTCTATGAAATTCCATCCAGAGGCCTGATTTTTGACCGTCGAGGTATTGTCCTTGAATTTGAATCGCGCTGTCCGGATAATAAACGAAGTACGGTCCATCCGGAGGTGTTTCCGCTTCCTGCGCATTTATACTCGTACAAGCGATCAATAAAATGAATAATGCTAGGTCTTTAATTCTTGAAAACATAAGACTTGGTATTATAAGAGTTTAACGATTCGTAAATAATTTCTTGAATATTGGTACGCACGTCCATTTGAATCAATTTCCGATTGTCTTCTTCTGGAAAAGTGCGGTTCGATAAAAACACATAGACAATTTCCTCATCCGGATCGGCCCAAGCAAGAGTGCCCGTAAATCCCGTATGTCCAAAACTCAAAAGCGAAACACAATTACAGGTAGGTCCGCCATCGCCATCGGGTTTTGGCTTGTCGAAGCCAATTCCACGACGATTATCATCTTCACAATACTGACACGCGGTAAATTCTTCTATGGTTTGCGATTGAAAGTAGCGCTCTCCGCCATATGATCCTTTTTGAAGATACATTTGCATCACTTTAGCTACATCGTTTGCCGAACCAAAAACCCCTGCATGGCCATTCACCTGATTCGTCATGGCCGCTCCGGGATCGTGCACATACCCTTTAATTTCTTGAAATCGGAAATATTCATCGTCGGTGCTGGGCACTATGCGTTCGTCCTCTATTCTTTCAAGCGGTCGATAACCCATTGATTCTGCGCCTAGCGGCGCGAAGAGTGAGTCGAGAACCCATTGATCAACGGGTTGATTCAATTGTTGATCGAGTATCTTTCTCAGCAAATAATATCCCAAGTCGGAGTACCGGTATTCTGATTTAGTTAGCAATTCGGAGCTGTAGATTTGCTCGTAAATCGAATCGGGGTAATCGTACCGCAAATACAAATCACTCGCCACTTGCCACGGATATTCGTCCGATGCCTCCTCACTGTACCAATGCGGTTTTCTTTGACCGTTTTCGAGCAATGTATTTTTGTAAAAGGGAATCCATGATTTGAGTTGCGCTTGATGCGCCAGTATTCGTCGGATCGTTAGATCCTCTTTATTGGTTCCTTTCGATTCTTCCAAATAGGAACCTAATCCCTGGTCTAGATCCAGTTGCTGCTCTTCATACAAACGCATTACACCTGGAACGGAGGCCGTTATTTTCGTGACAGAAGCCAAATCGTACACGCTCGATTCGTCAATGACCACCTTACGTTCATAGGTTTGATGTCCGTAGTTTTTATTGAAAACAACCTTTCCATTTTTTGCAATGAGCACCTGAGCCCCCGGAGTTGCTCCATTTTCAATCGCCTCTTGAACGAGGTAATCGATTCTACTCAATTGACGCTCGTCCATGCCCACTTCTTCAGGAACGCCGTATTGAAGTCGATCTAAGCTCGATGTTTCCATGCCCATGTTGAGTGGGAAGGCGGTGGACGGACTCACGGGTAATCGGCCTACGGCCGGATGCGCACCGAAAATGATTTGTGCTGAAAGATCTTGATGCGCTTCGCTATTTTGATAGCTAATTAACAGCGCATCGGCCATAAGCGCTTCACCAAAACCCTTTAATGAATAGGGGTTTGCAAAAATATCGAGAACAGTTTTGTGTTCGCGGGCAACACGTTCAAAAAAGTTCTTACTCTCACCGCTAACCTTATAACTCTTCCAAGGGTTGGCGTTCGATTTGTGCACTCCAACAATAATGGGATCGTACTTTGCGAGTTGTCCTAAAAGCAGCTTTTTTTCCTCTTCGGTCATATCGGCCCGAAGGGTGAATTTCGGCATCTCTTTATAGCGGTTTAACTGATTATAAAACGCGTCGTGACTCTCCGACTCCAAAGCTAAATAGGCCGGTTTAATACTTTCCAGTTTTTTAATCGGGAGTAAGCTAGAATCGTTCAGTAAAAGAGTGATCGATTGCTCGGCAATTTTCCGGAAAAGCAAAGCATTCGACTTGGCATTCACCTCTGCATATATATTGTCCTCGGAAACGGGGGCGTATTCGGAAATACCCGCGTAGTACTTGGCTTTTAGAATTCGTTCCACGCGCACGTTTATCTCAGCTTCCGAAAACTTTTTCGATTTAATCGCCTTGAGAATGGCCTTGATCACCACCTCAACATCGGCTGGCATCAATAGTACATCGACTCCCGCCAATAGGGCTTTTACTTCGAGTTCCCCAGTTGGATACTTTTCAGAAACTCCCTTCATATTCAATGCGTCCGTGAAGACGAGACCGTCATAATTCATTTTATTGCGGAGGTAGTCGGTAATCACCTTCCTAGATAAAGATGAAGGGGTGCCAGAATCATCGAGGACTGGGATATTCAAATGAGCAGCCATTACGCTGGCGATATCGGCATCAAAGAGCGATTGAAAGGGAGCTAAATCTATTCGCTCCAATTCACCGGCACTGTGATTGACAGTCGGTAGCGTTTTGTGCGAGTCTTGATCGGTATCACCGTGTCCGGGAAAATGTTTCGCGCAGGCAAGAACACCTCCATCTTGCATTCCTTTCGCGTACATAACTGATTTGGCCGCTACATTGGTCGGAGACTCTCCGAACGACCGATTTCCAATAATCGGATTATTCGGGTTCACATTGACGTCCGCAACTGGGCCAAAATTTATATGGACTCCAACCCTTTTACATTGACGCGCTATTTCAGCGCCCATTTGATAAGCCAAAGAATCGCTTTGAACGGCACCTACCGTTAAAGGCCACGGCAAAGGAGCCACGGAATCAAGTCGCATCGCTAAACCCCACTCCGCATCTTGAGCGATTAGCATCGGCAAATCGACTCGGGTTTGGAGTCGATTGGTAAATCGAGCTTGTCGAACGGGTCCGCCCTGCAAAAACATCAAGCCGCCAGGCTGGTATTTTTGCACTAATTCCAACAAGTCCGATTCATACTTTTGATCGCGATTACTGTAGGCATCGATCATAATAAGTTGAGCCACTTTTCGTTCCAAGGACATAGTGTCCATTACTGCGGCTACCCATTCGTTTTCATTAAGCGGCTGATCCGAAGTTTGCGCAAAAAGTGGAGCGCATAAAACGAATTGTATGCAAAAGATAAAAAGCGTGTTCTTCATGGAAAATGGAATGGCGGCACTAAAATAAAAAAGCGCTTTAAACAAATTAGTAGCTTTGCACCTCAAAAATGAAATGTACATGAAAAAAGTAGCTTTAATTGCTTTGGGATTTTTTGCCCTAGCATCTTGCCAAAATTCCACAGTTCCAGCTGATGGATATGCCATCGACGGACAAATAACCGGAGCTGATTCCGTTATGGTTCGCCAAATGGCTCTCGTTGAGGGAACGTATGAAGTAGTTGATTCTGTATACACAGATCACGAAGGTAACTTTTCACTTTCAGGCGATGACACAGCCGAGCAACTTTATTACCTCCGTGTTGGCGAAGGAAGATCCATCGTTGATTTATTCATCGGAGGCGATCAAGTATCCATTGTAGGGTCTATGGATTCTATCGACCAAGTAAGCGTTTCTGGCTCAGCGCTTCACGATATTTATGCATCATTCAAATCTGGGATGGGTGCGTTCGACGAAGAAAACAGAACTCTGTACATGCAGTATATGCAGGCACAGCAAACCGGCGATAGCGTAGGTGCTGCAGCTATTGACAGCATGTACGAGAACCTAATGGACCGTCAGGAAGATTACCGCAATTCATTTGTGGCGGATAACAATACAAGCGCGGTGGCACCTTACTTGATTTACTCAAACCTTTACGGAAAGGAAGCCTCTGAATTACAAGAAGAAATGACCGTACTCGACAGTACGCTTTCAAGTAATGTATATTACGGATTGCTCGTTGAGCAAATCGCACTTCTTGAGCGCGTAGCTGTGGGCCAACCTGCTGTTCCATTCGCTCAAGCCGATAGCAATGGTGTGGATATCGCTTTGGAGTCGTTCAAAGGACAATATGTATTGATTGATTTTTGGGCGAGTTGGTGTGGACCATGTCGTCAAGAGAACCCGAAAGTGGTTGCTTTGTACAATGATTACCACGAACAAGGATTTGAAATTTTGGGTGTTTCATTTGACACGGATCGCGCTAAATGGT
>ENA-OUOG01002134-OUOG01002134.1-marine-metagenome-genome-assembly--contig:-NODE-2134-length-21259-cov-8.609669_pt1 | contig 21259 bp, 18 predicted proteins | sample MGYA00248635_ERZ508505 | MGnify/ENA primary metagenome ERZ508505 (study PRJEB26176, sample SAMN06267871) | marine metagenome | isolation source: Saanich Inlet, British Columbia, Canada | place: Pacific...
ATAATATTACCTGCAATTGCAGCTTGTCCTCCAAAAATTTTTACACCAAGTCGTTTCGATTCTGATTCTCTACCATTTTTCGAACTACCTACTCCTTTTTTATGTGCCATGATGTTATGGTTTTAAAATTGAAATTTTTATTTAGTTAAAGCATCAATTAATTCTGCCTTTTTTAAAGAAGTATATCCTTTAATACCAGCTTCTTTGGCTGCAACTTTTAATTCTGCAACTGTCATAGAACTAAAATCTTTTACTGCTTTAGTTTCTTCTTTAGTTTCAACCTCTTTTACATCAGCTTTTTTAGTTGTTGCTTTTTTGGTTGTTGCCTTCTTTGAACCAGATGCAGAAATTGATTCAATTTGAATCTCACTAAAAGACTGTCTGTGTCCATTTTTCTTTCTGTAACCTTTTCTTCTTTTCTTTTTGAAGACAATTACTTTATCACCTTTAAGATGACTTAAAATTTGAGCAGTTACTGATGCTCCTTCTATAGCTGGGGCGCCAATAGTTACATTACCTGATTCGTCTAGTAAAAGTACATTATCAAAAGTTACTTTTGATCCTTCCTCTCCTTGTAAACGATGAACGTATACTTTTTGGTCTTTTGCTACTTTAAACTGCTGCCCTGCTATCTCTACGATTGCGTACATACTATTTGTTTTGCGTATTTATACTTGTTTATTGCATTTAATGTATTGAAAATGCGGATGCAAATATACATATTTTTTATTAATCAACAATAAAGAATACTATTATAAAGAAATGTTACACAATCCTTTCATTTCTTTATGTTTTTAATTTAAGCTTTGTTATTTTTGATAAATGACAAAAAAGATGTTTTTTGTAACATATTCAAAAAAATAACGTCAAATAACAATGTAAATTATTAAATAAAAAATCCAATGAAGAAAAGTATTTTATCTCTTGCTTCTGCTTTGGCCTTTGCTTTTTTTGCAAATGCACAACAAGTAGAGTTTGAAGAGTATGATTTAAGTAATGGAATGCATGTAATATTACATCAAGATAGCTCAGCACCTGTTGTTGTTACTTCTGTAATGTATCATGTAGGCGCAAAAGATGAACAACCAGGTAGAACAGGCATGGCTCACTTCTTTGAACATTTATTATTTGAAGGAACTAAAAACATTAAAAAAGGAGAATGGTTTAAAATGGTTTCATCTAATGGAGGTAGAAATAATGCCAACACTACAGATGACAGAACCTATTATTATGAAATCTTTCCTTCTAACAAATTAGAGTTAGGGTTATGGATGGAGTCTGAGCGCCTTTTACATCCAATCATTGGTCAAGATGGTGTAGATACTCAAAATGAAGTTGTAAAAGAGGAAAAAAGATTACGAGTAGACAACCAACCTTATTCTAAGTTTTTAGAGTATGTAAAAGAGAACATCTTTAAAAAACATCCTTATAAAGGAACTACAATTGGAAAAATGGAAGATTTAGATGCTGCAACGTTAGAAGAGTTTTTGGCATTTAACAAAAAATTCTATGTGCCTAACAATGCAACTTTGGTTGTAGCTGGTGATATTGATAAAGCTGCTGCTAAAAAAATGATTCAGGATTATTTTGGCCCAATCCCTAGAGGAGAAGAAATTACAAGAAATTTTCCAAAAGAAGACCCAATTACTGAGGCAATGACTGCTAAAGGCTATGATGCAAACATTCAAATACCTGCAATTATGGCTGCTTACAGAACTCCGTCTATGAAAACAAGAGATTCTAGAGTTTTAGACATGATTTCATCTTACCTAAGCACTGGTAGAAGCTCTGTATTATATAAAAAATTAGTAGATGAAAAAAAGATGGCTCTACAAGCTGGCGCAATAAATGCTAGCCAAGAAGACTATGGTACTTATATTTTATTTGGACTACCACAAGGTGATACTGAATTAAAAAATATTATTGCAGAAGTAGATGTAGAGATTGTAAAAATGCAAACTGAATTAATTTCAGAAAAAGATTTTCAGAAATTACAAAATCAATTTGAAAACAACTTTGTAAACTCTAACTCAAGTGTAGAAGGTATAGCAAACTCATTAGCGCGTTACAATGTTTTATATGGAGACACTAATTTAATCAATACAGAGATTGATATTTTTAGATCAATTACTAGAGAAGAAATTAGAGAAGTTGCTAAAAAATATCTAAACCCAAATCAAAGATTACTTTTAGAATATTTACCAGAAGCAAAATAATAACCTCGAATTTCGTTTAAAAATAAGATATAAATTATGAAAACAAAAATAGCATCGTTAATAGCGCTATTTCTTACAACAGTAGCTATTAATGCACAAATAGATAGAAGTACAATGCCTAAACCAGGGCCAGATCCTGTAGTAAAACTAGGCAAGCCTATTAAATTTACTTTAGACAATGGCTTAAAAGTAATTATGGTAGAGAACCACAAATTACCAAGAGTGTCTGCAAACTTATCTATAGACAATAAGCCTTATTTAGAAGGAGATATTGCTGGAGTTTCTGGAATGATGGGAAGCTTATTGGGTAGGGGTACAAAATCTATCTCTAAAGATGATTTTAACGAAAAAGTAGATTTTTACGGTGCCAACATTAGCTTTTTTAGTTCAGGTGCTTTTGGTTCATCTTTAACAAAATACTTTCCAGAAATCTTAGGATTAATGGCAGATGGAATGCAAAATCCAGTATTTTCTAAAGAAGAATTTGATAAAGAATTACAAGTAACTTTAGACAACTTAAAGTCTAACGAAAAAAGCGTTACCTCTGCTGCAAGAAGAGTTGAAAACGTTTTAACGTATGGTAGAAATCATCCTTTTGGTGAATTTACATCAAAAGAAAGTGTTGAAAAAATTACATTAGAAAATGTAATTAACAACTACAACACCTACTATAAACCTAACAATGCTTACTTAGTAATTGAAGGAGATATAGATCCTAAAGCAACAAAAGCTTTAGTAAAAGATTTATTTTCTGGGTGGCAAAAAGGAGAAATCCCTACTTACGAAATTCCAGAAACTAAAAATGTTTCAAATACTGAAATTAATTTTATAAACATGGATAATGCAGTTCAATCAGAAATTGCAATTATTAACAATGTAGATTTAACTTTAGGTGATGATGATTATTATGCTGCACTTTTAGCAAACAACATTTTAGGTGGTGGTGGTACTGCTCGTTTATTTATGAACTTAAGAGAAGATAAAGGATACACTTATGGTTCTTATTCTAGCTTAAGACAAAATAGATATGCAGGTACTTTTAGAGCTACAGCAAGTGTTAGAAACATGGTAACAGATAGTTCTGTTGTTGAATTACAAAAAGAAATTAATAAAATGCGATACAAAGAAGTATCTGCAGAAGAATTGGAAAACTCTAAAGAAGAATATATTGGAGGTTTTGTAATGGATGTTCAAAAACCAAGAACAGTAGCTAATTTCGCTTTAAATATTGAGCGTTACAACTTACCAGAAGATTTTTATGAGAACTATATTAAAAATATTAAAGCAGTAACATTAGATGATGTACAAAATGCAGCTATTAAATATTTTAGAGGAGACCAAGCAAGAATTGTAATTACTGGTAAAGGTATTGATGTTCTTAAGAACTTAGAAAATACAGATTATGTAATTAAATATTTTGACAAAGAAGGTAACCCAACTGTAAAGCCACCTATGACTTTACCAATTCCTGCAGGAATGACTGCTGAAAATGTAGTAGAGAAATATATTGAAGCTATTGGAGGTAAAGATAAAGTGGATGCTATAAAAACTACCATGATTGTTTCTAACGCTACAATTCAAGGAACACCTTTAGTGATGACAATGAAATCATCTGCACCAAATAAAACATTACAAGAAATTGCTGTTATGGGTAACGTAATGCAAAAATCTGTTTTTAACGGAGAAACTGGTTACCAATCTGCAAGAGGTCAAAAGATGGATATGCAACAAGTTCAAATAGATGAAGCCAAAGCTAACTTGGTTCCATTTTCAGATATGGCATACAAAAAAGGTGCTTTAGATAGAATTGAACCAATAGATGGTGTAAACTATTATGTAGTGCAGTTTAATGATACTGAAGTTTTCTATGATATGAAAACTGGCTTAAAAGCAAAAGAGGTAAAAACTGTAAAAACTCCAGATGGTAAAGAAGTAAAAGTACCAACTACATTTGGCAACTATAAAGCTGTTAACGGAGTTTTATTTCCTTATGCAGTAGGGATTAAATCTGGACCTATGGATTTAAACTTTGAAGTAAAAGAAATTAAAGTAAATGAAGGCGTTACAGACGCTGATTTTGAATAAATCTTTTTAATACATTATTTAAAAGAGTCAAAGTTTACAACTTTGACTCTTTTTTATTTAGATCTGTTTAGTAAATAAATGCCTAATAAAATAATTAAACCTCCTAATAATTGAACAACACTTAACTCTTCACCATCTGAAATACCCCAAAAAACTGCGACTATTGGTATTAAATAAGTTACTGAAGAAGCAAAAATTGGTGATGCCAAATGCACCATTTATTATAAAAAACTTTTGCTATTCCTGTTCCAAAAATTGCCAAAACTGCTACATAACACAAAGCACTTGTTTTAGCCTCTGTAAATTCTACTGTTTCAAAAAAATCAGAAAAATACAATACTATAAAGGCTGGTATTACCAATAACAAAAAATTACCTGTTACAATACTTAGAGCGCTTACATCACTCAAATGTTTTTTTACCAGATTCACATTCAAAGCATAACCTATAGAAGCTATTACTACTAATAACGTAAACCAATAATTTTGATTAGGATTTAAATCTGCACCTTTAACAATAAGTACAATTGTACCAATTAAACCTATTACAATACCTAGCAATTGTTCTTTTTTAAATTTTAATCCAAAAGCTAAAACTCCAAAAATAAAAGTATTGAAAGGTGTTAAAGAATTTAGAATAGAAGCAATTGAACTATCTATACCATTTACAGCAAAAGCGAATAAGAATACAGGAAAAAAAGTACCTAATAAAGCTGTATAAACAATATACTTATAATGTTTTCTTTTAATTTGCTTTAAGCTTTTAAAGCCAAATGCTAATAAAAACACACCAGCAATAAGCATTCTTTAAGCACCAACTTGTACAGGCGTTAAATCTATTAACGCTTTTTTCATTAAGATAAAGGAGCTACCCCAAACAAATGATAATAAAAGGAGATACAACCATTTCTGTTGTTGATTATTCATAAGCTTGGTTAAATTTTTTACAAAAGTCTAACAATTATTTAGATACCACTTTAAATATTGATATATTTGTGCAATTATTTAATAATAGATTCTAATGAAAGTTCAAAAAATAATTTATTCGATTGCACTTGCTTGTTTTCTTTTAGTAGGATGTGCCAAAGAAGTTCAAAAAGAAAATGTGTCTTTAGCCATTTCTGGAATGACCTGCGAAATTGGTTGTGCAAAAACAATACAATCTAAACTCTCTAAAAAAGAAGGTGTTTTAGATGCAAAAGTTGTTTTTAAAGATAGCATTGCAAACATAGAGTTTGATGCAAATACTACTTCTAAAAAAGAGCTTATTGCATTTGTAGACGGAATTGCTGGAGGAGAACTATATAAAGCTTCTGAAGCTTCTACAATCAAATCTAAACCTTCTGCTAAAAAGCACGAATGTTCTGCAGATTGTAAAGAGAAATGTGAAATGAGTGAGAATAAAATGGAATGTAAAGAAGATTGTGAAATGGCTTGTTGTAAAGACAAAAAAGCATAAATTACAATTTCGTAAACATAAAAAAAGCAGGCCTATAGCCTGCTTTTTTTTATTATGTGAGTATACGATTAAGTTATTGTCCAACCTGCACCCCAAGTTGCATAGTCTGTTCCTGTTGCTCCAGCATCTACAGTTAAGAAATCTGCTTCTGTAAAAGTTTCACCAGTATCGTTTTTCAAGTTAACTGTAACATCTGAAAAGATTACAGAGTTTACATTTAAATCTCCACTTAAAACACCAGCTCCTGTTGGGTTATCTCCTTGGTCTCCATCTAAATCAAAACCTTCTGCAAAACCTTCTAATTTAACATTAGTAAAGATACCTTGAGTACCAGCTCTTAAACGAATAGCTTCGTTACCAGTTCCTGAACCTAAACCTACAATAGTTAAGTTAGTAACAGTTGGCTTAGAAAAGTATAAAGGGTTAGAGTTGTTACCTACATCTGTATTGATGTTATTAAGATCAATTGTCATTTTAATTTATTAGTTTTTGCCAACTATTTTAAATGACTAACTGCCTTAGGCCAAGGCAGTTTATTTATTTATTAATATTGCTATAACATTAGCTTAACATCCTTGTTAGTTATTTGCAGCGACAAAAACTAATAATTATGAAATTAAAATCATTACTTATAACTATAAGTATGGTCGTTTTTATGAGTGTTAATGCTCAGAAAACTAATGCTCCAAAATTTGGAAAAGGTTTATTTAACTTAGTAGGAAAAGACAGTACTTGGACAATGAAAGTAGGTATGAGGTTTCAAACTCTAGCTACTTTTGGATGGGATGCTGAAAATGGTCTTTCAAATCCTACAAGTAATATGTTAATTAGAAGATCTCGTTTAAAATTTGATGGTTGGGCTTTTTCACCAAAATTAAAATATAAATTAGAGTTAGGTTTATCTAACAGAGACGAATCTGGTGGATCTTATTTTACACATAATGCTCCAAGACATATTTTAGACGCAGTTTTAAAATGGAATTTTTCTGGAAATTGGGTTGTTTGGTTTGGACAAACAAAACTTCCTGGAAACAGAGAACGTGTTATTTCTTCTGGAGATTTACAGATGGTAGATCGTTCTCTACTAAATAGTAGATTTACAATTGATCGTGATATCGGTATACAACTAAGACACAAATTTAAACTTTCTGATAATTTTTTAGTAAAACAAATATACTCTATTGCACAAGGTGAAGGTAGAAATATTACTAGAGGAAATGTTGGTGGACACCAATATACAGCAAGAATAGAATTGTTTCCTTTTGGTGATTTTTCTGGAAAAGGAGATTATAAAGGGAGTGATTTAAAATTTGAAGAAAACCCAAAATTATCTTTAGCTTTTAACTACGACTTTAACAATAATGCTTCGAAAACAAGAAGTAACCAAGGTTCTTATATGTTTATAAATGGGACATCTGCAGGTTCTAGTGCAGAGTTTTACACAACCAATATTTCTACATTATTTATAGATGCAATGTATAAACATAAAGGGTTTTCTTTAATGGCTGAATATGCAAGTAGAGATGCAGCTGACCCTTTTGCGAAAAACTCTGATGGTTCTTTAACCGGAGATGAAGTACAAGTTGGAAATGGTTTAAATCTACAAACTGGATATTTACTTTCTAAAACTGTTGAGTTATCTGCACGTTATACTAATATTTCTTTCGACAAAAATATTACTGGAAAAGGTGCAGAAAATCAGTATACTTTAGGATTATCAAAATATATTGTTGGGCATAAATTAAAAGTACAAACAGATGTAAGCTATACTGATATTGGGTTTAAAACAAATCAATTATTATATAGGTTTCAAGTAGACATTCATTTTTAATCAACAATAAAATAACATAAACCTAACATAGACAAGAATTTATATCTATAAATTTGCGAACTTAATTTAATCAAACAAAATGGGAGATCCGTTTATTTTAATGCTTGTTGCTTTAGCTATTTTAGCTATAGTAGATTTAGTTGTAGGAGTTAGTAATGACGCTGTAAACTTCTTAAACTCGGCAATTGGCTCTAAGGCAATATCAGTAAGAAACATTATGATAATTGCCAGTCTAGGTGTCTTTATGGGAGCAATTACTTCTAGTGGAATGATGGAAGTTGCACGTAAAGGAATTTTTAATCCTAGTATGTTTATGTTCCAAGACATTATGTTCATTTTTATGGCAGTAATGATTACGGACATTTTATTATTAGATATTTTTAACTCTTTAGGTATGCCTACATCAACAACAGTATCTATTGTTTTTGAATTGTTAGGTGCTGCTGTTTGTATTTCTTTAATTAAAATTTCTGCTAACGATTCTCAATCAATTGCAGATATTTGGAACTACATCAACCATAAAAAAGCGATTCAAATTATCAATGGAATATTACTTTCTGTTGTAGTTGCTTTTTCTGTTGGTGCAATTGTACAATTCTTTTCAAGATTAATTTATTCTTTTAATTTTGAAAAAAGAGCTGCCTATATAAACGCATTATTTGGTGGTTTTGCAATTACAGCAATTACCTATTTTATCATTATAAAAGGAATGAAAGGAACTCCTTTTTATAAAGATGTAAAACATTTGATCGAAGGAAACACTATATTAATCATTGCTGGTAGTTTTGTAGTTTGGTCTGCAATTTCTCAAGTATTAATAAAAGTATTTAAAATTAATATTTTAAAATTAATTATTGGAATAGGTACATTTTCTTTAGCAATGGCATTTTCAGGGAATGACTTGGTAAATTTTGTAGGTGTACCAATTGCAGCTTGGAATTCTTACACTGAATGGAGCGCTTCTGGTGTTGCAGCTGATGCATTTTCTATGGGAGTTTTAGCAAAAAAAGTACCTTCTAATGTATGGTTGTTACTGATTGCTGGTGGTGTTATGGTGGTAACTTTATGGACATCTAGTAAAGCGCAAAATGTAATAAAAACTGGTATTGATTTATCTAGACAAGGTGAAGGCCATGAGAAATTTCAACCAAACCCGCTATCTAGAATTGTAGTTAGAGCTTCTATGGCTATCAATAAGGGTATCAGTTATATTTTTCCAAAATCTACTTTAGCTTTTGTAGATTCTAAATTTCAAAAACCAGTTATAGAATTACCAAAAGACAAAACTTACGAATTACCTGCTTTCGATTTAGTAAGAGCTTCTGTAAACTTAATTGTTGCTGGTATTTTAATTTCTATTGCTACATCAATGAAATTACCATTATCTACAACTTATGTTACTTTTATGGTAGCAATGGGTACTTCTTTGGCTGATAGAGCTTGGGGAAGAGAAAGTGCTGTATACAGAGTTGCTGGAGTAATTAATGTTATTGGTGGATGGTTTTTAACTGCATTAACTGCATTTTTAGCTGCTGCTTTAGTAGCTTACTTAATAAGTTGGGATATGGTTATGATTCCTATTTTATTAGCTGTTGTTGCTTTATTAATTGGAAGAAATACATTAATTCACAGAAAGAAATCGAAAGAAGTTAAAAAACAACAATATATAGAAAGAGCAGATTTAATTACTATTAATGGAGTAATTGAAGAAAGTGCTGATCATATTTCTGAAGTTGCAGCTAGAGTTAATAAATTATATACAAATGTTGTAAATGATTTAGCTAATCATGATTTAAATAAACTACGTAAAACAGACAAACACGTTGCTAAATTAAATGATGAAATTGATGGATTAAAAGACGGTGTATTCTATTTTATTAAATCTTTAGATGAAACTTCTGTACAAGCTAGTAGATTTTACGTTATGGTATTGGGTTACTTACAAGATGTTGCACAATCTATAAGTTATATTTCTAGAGCGAGTTACAAGCACGTAAACAATAATCATAAAAACCTAAAGAAAGGTCAGTTAAAAGATTTAAAAGCAATAGATAATCAATTAACATCTTTACTAGAAAAAGTAAGTGATGTTTTTCAAAATAGATCTTTTGATAATTTAGATACAATTTTATCAGAAAAACAAGAATTATTAAAAGATGTTTCTGCTTCTATTGAAAACCAAGTAGCACGAATTAGAACTGATGAAACAAGTCCAAAAAACACTACTTTATACTTTAGCGTTTTATTAGAGACTAAAGATTTAATTTCTGCTTTAATGAACTTATTACAGACCTACGAAGAATTTCATTTAAGTACTAAGCAAATAAAATAAATTCTTTTATTTACAAATCTAAAAAACCATGAATTAATTTTCATGGTTTTTTTATTAGAACCAATAACCAAAATTAAATAACCAGTAACTTTGTTTATTGTTTGGAGACCAGCTGTACTTTATCTCTAAAGGACCTAAAAAAGAATTATACCTATAACCTAAAGCATAGCCAGATTTTATGTCTTTAAAAATATCTATATCTCTAAAAACATTTCCGTCTGTTCTTGCATAGTTCGCAATAAAATTAGCATAATGTTTATCTGCAAAACGATATCAAAATAAACTCAGATTTTACATAAGAATCGTTTGAAAGATCTGCAAAATTATAACTATAAAAACGTGTAAACATATTTATATAGTTTTGATTATAACCTCCTAAATAGAAATCAAAAACATCTGAACCTGGGTTGTTAAAAGAAAAACCAGCTTCGTTGGTTAACTGAAGGGTAGGTTTGTCGAAAAAAGTAGTTGCAAAACCTATGGAACCTCCAGTCTGTAGGAATGGTGGAAAGTTATGATTTGTAGAATTCGCAAACCATTTTGCACTTAAATCTACAAAATCTCCTTTAGTTACAAAATATTTTGCCCTCCACCACTTAAAACCAATCCTACTTTAGGCTGTGTTTGATGAGCGAAAACAAACTAAGGGAGTAAGAAAATTATAAAAAGTTTATTTTTCATCATCTTGTGTTGAGTGATAAAAATTGTACACTTTTAAAGCTCTTGCATTACCAACAACCGCTTTTAATTCCTCTAAACTGGCCTCTTTTACACGCTTTGCGGACTTAAATTTACGTAGCAATGTTGTAATTGTTTGTTTACCAACATTGGGTATACTTTCTAACTCACTTTGTATAGCACTTTTACTGCGTTTATTTCTATGAAAAGTAATTCCGAATCTGTGTGCCTCATTTCTTAAAAACTGTGTGATTTTTAAGGTTTCTGATTTTTTATCTAAATATAAAGGGATAGGATCATCTGGATAATAAATTTCTTCTAAACGCTTAGCAATACCAATAATTGCTATTTTACCTCGTAACCCTAAAACTTCTAAACTCTTTATTGCAGAAGATAATTGCCCTTTTCCACCATCTACAATTATAAGTTGTGGCAAAGACTCGCCTTCTGCAAGTAATCGTTTATATCTTCTAAAAACAACCTCTTCCATTGAAGCAAAATCATCTGGGCCAACAACTGTTTTTATATTGTAATGTCTATATTCTTTTTTACTTGGCTTTCCATCTCTAAAAACCACACAGGCAGCTACAGGATTAGTACCTTGTATGTTAGAATTATCAAAACACTCAATATGCCTTGGCTGCTCTGGAAGGCGTAAATCTGTCTTCATTTGAGTCATAATCCTTTTTACATGCCTATCAGGGTCTACAATCTTTATCTGTTTTAACTGCTCTAACTTATAGTATTTTGCGTTTCTTTCAGACAATTCTATAATCCTTTTTTTATCGCCTACTTTTGGTATAGTAACTTTAACATCTTCACCAATACTTACTTGAAAAGGAACGTATATTTCTGGTGATGTTGAGTTGTATCTTTGCCTGATTTCAAAAATAAAAAGTTCTAATAACTCCTTATCAGACTCTTCTAATTTTTTCTTTATTTCTGTAGTATGAGATTGTATAATAGAACCATTTGCAATCTTTATAAAGTTAGCATAAGCATGTGTTTCATCTGATATAATGGAAAAAACATCCACATTATTTATAGATGGATTTACAATAGTACTTTTTGCTTGATAATTGCTAAGTCTATCGAGCTTTTCTTTAATTCTTTGTGCTTTTTCAAACTCCATTTTTTCTGCAAAACTCATCATTAAAGAATTCAGTCTTTCTAGATTTTCCTTAAAGTTTCCTTTAATAATATTCCGAATCTCTTTTATGGAATTGTTGTAATGTTGTTCAGTTTCCAAAGCTTCACATGGACCTAAACAGTTGCCTAAATGATATTCTAAACAGACTTTATATTTAGACGTGTTTATTTTTTCTCTACTTAAATCATACTTACAGGTTCTAAGTGTGTACAATTCTTTTATGAGCTCTAAAAGGGCTTTAATAGTTCTTACAGATGTGTAAGGCCCATAATACTCAGAGCCGTCTTTAATAACTCTTCTTGTCATAAAAACTCTTGGAAAACGCTCTTTTTTGATACAAATCCAAGGATACGTTTTATCATCCTTTAAAAGCACATTATACTTAGGTTTGTATTTTTTTATAAGGTTGTTTTCTAATAAAAGCGCATCCGTTTCGGTATTAACAACTATATGCTTAATGGTTCTAATGTTTTTTACTAAAACTCGAGTTTTTCCACTATCGTGGTTTTTTGTAAAATAAGAAGATACCCGTTTCTTTAAATTTTTCGCTTTACCAACATAAATCAGTTTTTCTTTTTTATCAAAATATTGATAAACTCCTGGAGAGGAAGGCAGTATTTTAATTTGAAGTGATAAAGAAGAATCCATACACAAAAATAAGTTTTATGTAGAATTAAATACACACATTCGGTTTTTTATTTGCTAGTAAGCTAAGGAGAAAGTAAAAATCTATTTTAAGCTCCTGTTTTGCCTGTGTCTTTCTTTTCCTCTTTAGGAAAAGCTTGTTTACTAAAAATGAATAGCAAAACTACGCCAATAGTTATGTACGAATCTGCAGGATTAAAAATATATTGAAAGAAGGTATAGATTTCTCCTCCAATAAAAGGAATCCAATTTGGTAAAACACCCTCCCAGATAGGAAAATAAAACATATCTACTACTTTACCGTAAAAAAGTGCTCCGTTTGTTGTTTCTGGAAAAAGCGAAGCAACGCTATGTTTGGGATGGTTAAACAATACTCCATAAAATATTGAGTCAATAATATTACCAACTGCACCAGAGAAAATTAATGCAATACCAATAATTACTGCATTGTGTACTTTTCTTTTAATATTGCCTGCTAGCCAATATATAATAGCTCCGACTGCAACAATCCTGAATATTGTTAAAAAAAGCTTCCCTGCTTTTCCTCCAAATTCAAAACCCATAGCCATTCCGTTATTTTCTACAAAGTGTATTCTAAACCAATCAAAAATCAAAACCTCTTCACCAAGAATAAAATGAGTTTTTACGTAGATCTTAATTACCTGATCTAGTAAAATTGCAATTGATATAGTAAGAATAGCTAGCGCTTTTTTAGACATTTTTTTTATTTTAAAGTCACAAAAATAGTAATATTATTATGTTTATTGTGTGGTTAAGAAAATATTAGCTTTTAATGAGATTATTGTAGTTTGCTTCTCTAAAGATTTTAAGGATTTTAAAAATTCTTTTTCTTTAAGAACATCATCAACCAAAATTTTACCAGATTTAGAAATAACATTAATATTTGTCTCTTTTAGAGTAGCATATACATTTCCAGAATAAAGCTTTAAAAGTAAATTGGCTTGAATTGCATGTAACCTTACTATTCCATTTTCTATATAAATAGCCAAATCATTTAATAAACTTTTTGTTTCTATATCTACATTTTCGCCAAAAATATAGACTTTTTTCCCTTTAGGTATTTTTACAATGGCGGTTGCTCTTTGTAACCGTTTTGTAATAAACTTTCTAAAAATTACCTCTCTTGTTTCTGTGCCTTCAAAATCGAAACCAATAGCAACTTTTTTAGCATCTGCATCAATTTTAATTAATTGCTCATCATAACTTTTGGCTTCTAAAATAACTTCTAGAAAATCGTTAGATGAATTTTCTAAAATAATATTGTCTAAACCTTTGGTGTAAATATTTATTTCTGATGCATTTGTTTGCAAACTTTTCATCACTTTTTTCTGCGAAAAAATCGCAGTAGAAAAACTAATACAAATAAGAATTACAATTATTTTCATAAAAAAAGCTTCTTAAAAAGAAGCTTTATAAATTTTTTGATAATTATTACTGAGCTCTTTTAGCCTCAATACTTAAAGTTGCATGAGGTACTAATTTTAAACGCTCTTTTTGAATTAATTTACCAGTAACCCTACAAACTCCATACGTTCTGTTTTCTATACGTAATAAAGCGTTTTTTAGATCTCTAATAAACTTTTCTTGTCTTATTGCCAATTGCACGTTTGCTTCTTTATTCATAACATCTGAACCTTCATCAAAAGATTTAAATGATGATAACGTATCATCTGTACCATTATTTGCATCATTTTTATAAGCTGCTCTTAACAACTCTAAATCTTCGTTTGCTCTTGCAATTTTCTTCTCTATAATTGCCTTAAATTCTTGAAGATCTTCTTCAGAATATTTTAATTTAACATTTGACATATTCTTAAATTTTTTGAATTAATATTTTACTTTTAGTGGTATCAAACTCTATATCCGTACCTCTATCCAATCTATCAACAAAAACCAATTCTTTGGTTAATGTCTCACTCATAATGTAATCTTTATTATCAGTTATAGATTGTTGTAAATTATCGAAATTTAAAACTGTTAATTTTATTTTATCTGTTACCTCTAAACCAGCATCTTTACGTGCATTTTGAATTCTATTCACCAATTCTCTAGCTACACCCTCTTTGCGTAAATTTTCTGTTATGGTAACATCTAAAGCAACAGTTAATGAGCCATCGTTTGCTACTAACCAACCTTCTATATCCTTAGATGATATTTCTACATCTGAGACTTCTAAAATAATATTTTTACCATTAACTTCTAAAGAAATGTTTTTATCTTTCTCTATTTTGTTAATATCTTCTTGGGTAAACTTCTGAACTTCAGTTGCTATAAAACGCATGTCTTTACCAAACTTTGGTCCTAAAGCTTTAAAATTTGGCTTAATTTGTTTGATTAAAATATCTGAAGCATCTTCCATTAATTGGATTTCTTTAATATTTACCTCATGTTTAATTAAATTTTCTACTGCTAAAATTTCTTCCTTCTGCTGAGTGCTATCAACAGGAATCATGATTTTTTGCAATGGCTGACGTACTTTTATCTTCTCTTTTGCTCTTAAAGATAAAACTAAAGATGAAATAGTTTGTGCATTTTCCATTTTACGTTCTAAGCTTTTGTCTACAAAACTTTCGTCATATTTTGGAAAATCTGACAAATGAATACTTTCTGAGGCTTCTTTGTTCGTTACCGAATTTAAATCTTGGTACAATCGATCCATAAAAAACGGAGCAATTGGTGCTGCTAATTTAGCAACCATAGACATACATGTATATAAAGTTTGGTAAGCAGAAATTTTATCAGTTTCATAAGTGCCTTTCCAAAAACGCCTTCTACTTAAACGAACATACCAGTTACTTAAGTATTCTTGCGTAAAGTCTGATATTGCTCTTGCAGCTCTTGTTGGCTCATAGTCTGAATAAAACTTATCTACTTTATGAATTAAAGTATATAATTCAGATAAAATCCATCTGTCTAATTCTGGTCTTTCATTTAAAGCAACATCTGCTTCTTTGTAAGCAAAACCATCAATATTTGTATATAAACTAAAGAAAGAATAGGTGTTGTATAAAGTTCCGAAAAACTTACGTTTCACCTCTTCAATTCCTTCTAAATCAAATTTTAAATTATCCCAAGGATTAGCATTAGAAATCATATACCATCTTGTAGCATCTGCACCGTAAGTTGATAATGTTGTAAACGGATCTGCAGCATTACCTAGACGCTTAGACATTTTATGTCCATTTTTGTCTAGTACTAAACCGTTAGATACTACATTTTTATAAGCAACATCATCAAAAATCATTGTTGCAATTGCATGTAATGTGTAGAACCAACCCCTGGTTTGATCTACTCCTTCTGCTATAAAATCTGCCTTTCTCCAAGTTGTATCTACCAATTCTTTATTCTGAAATGGGTAATGCCACTGAGCATAAGGCATAGAGCCAGAATCGAACCAAACATCAATTAAGTCAGATTCACGTTTCATAGGTTTTCCTGTAGCTGAAACTAAAGTAATTTCATCTACAATATTCTTATGTAAATCTATTTTAGCATAGTTTTCATCAGACATATTTCCTACTTCAAAGCCGGAAAATATATCTTCGCTCATTATACCTGCGTCTACGGCACGTAGCATTTCTGATTTTAATTCTTCTACAGAACCAATACAGATTTCTTCTTTACCATCTTCTGTTCTCCAAATTGGTAATGGAATGCCCCAATAACGAGATCTAGATAAATTCCAATCGTTTGCATTTGCCAACCAATTTCCAAAACGTCCAGTTCCTGTAGACTCTGGTTTCCAATTAATGGTTTTGTTTAGCTCATGCATTCTATCTTTTACATCAGTTACTTTAATGAACCAAGAATCTAAAGGGTAGTATAAAATAGGCTTATCTGTTCTCCAACAGTTTGGGTAACTGTGTTTATATTTTTCTACTTTAAACGCTTTGTTTTCGTTTTTTAATTTCAACCCTAAACGTTCATCAACAGATAAATACTGTTTCTGATTTTTTAGAACATCCTTTAATTTCTCTTGTTGCGATTTTAATTCTGAAGCAAGATCATCTTCAGTTAAATATTCTGCTTTTACATGTTCGTTTGCAAAACCGTAAATCTGATCATAAACTTCTGGTCTAAATTTACCTTGTAAATCTACTAGAGGAACTAAATTGTCATTTTCGTCCTTTACCAACAAAGGTGGTATTTCAGGTGATGCCTGTTTACATACTAAAGCATCATCTGCCCCAAAAGTGGGTGCAGTGTGTACAATTCCTGTACCATCTTCTGTAGTTACAAAATCTCCTGAAATTACTCTAAAAGCATCCTGAGGATTATCATTTGGTAAAGCGTAATCTAACAATTGCTCGTATTTTATGCCTACTAAATCTTTACCTATAAATTCTTTTACAACGTAAAAAGGAATTTTCTTTTCTCCTAATTTATATGCTTTTAATTCATCAGCAGTTTCAACTTCAAAGGCATTATTACCTCCAAATTGTTTGCTAATTAAGTTTTTAGCTAATACTACTTTTACAGGCTTAAACGTATATTGATTAAAGGTATCTACTAAAACATACTCAATTTTTGGACCAACAGTTAAGGCTGTGTTACTTGGTAGAGTCCAAGGAGTTGTAGTCCAAGCAATAAAATGAATATCACCTTCATTTTGTAAAAAATCTGGTAAAGTTTCGTTTATCGCTTTAAACTGAGCAACAACTGTAGTATCTGTTACATCTTGATAAGTACCTGGTTGATTTAATTCGTGAGAACTTAAACCTGTACCTGCTTTTGGTGAATAAGGCTGAATTGTATACCCTTTGTAAATTAATTTTTTGTTATAAATCTGCTTTAACAACCACCAAACAGACTCCATATATTTTGGTTCATAGGTAATATATGGATCTTCCATATCTACCCAATATCCCATCTTCTGTGTTAAATTATTCCAGATATCTGTATATCTCATAACCGCTTTTCTACAAGCTGCATTATACTCCTCTACAGATATTTTTTTACCAATATCTTCCTTTGTAATTCCTAATTCTTTCTCTACACCTAATTCTATAGGTAAACCATGTGTATCCCAACCTGCTTTTCTTTTTACCTGAAAACCTTTCATGGTTTTGTATCTAGGAAAAATATCTTTGATTGCTCTTGCTAAAACATGGTGAACTCCTGGAAGACCATTTGCTGAAGGTGGTCCTTCAAAAAATATAAAAGGTTCTGCACCTTCTCTAGATGTAATACTTTTTTCGAATATATTTTTCTCTTGCCAAGAATTTAAGATTTCTTCTGCTACTTTTGGTAAATCTAGTCCTTTGTATTCAGGAAATTTCATCTGGATTTTTTTTATTTTAATTCATGATGCCATACAAACTTTATCTATTTTAGAAACCTATCTTTTTAAGCAGATAAGACACTAAAGATTAAAGTTTTCGCTTTCATTTTGCCCCATTTTTAATGAGACTGCGAAATTAAGGATTTTCTATTAAATTCTTTGTCTGGTTCCTAAAAATAAACATTGGGTTTTTTAGAACTATTTTTCTGAATTTTAGAGGGTGAAACTGCTATAATCCTCTTTCACTTTTAATTTGTTCGTATGCATTTTGTATACTCTGAAATTTATCTTTTGCTCCTCTTAAATGCTCTTCACCTAAATCTTGCAGTTTATCTGGATGGTATTTTTTTACCATTCTTCTATACGCTGATTTAAGTTGAGAGTCTGTTGCAGATTTGGAAATTTCTAATATTTTATAAGCGTTGTCAGATGCATTATAAAACATGGCTTTAATAGATTCATAATCATTTTGATTGATATACAAATATCCTGCTATTTTACGAATTTCTTCTACTTCATTTTTGGTAACATACTCATCTGCTTTAGCTATACCAAATAAAAAGTGTAACAACTGTAAACGAGCAGAATGAGGCATGTGCTCTCTTATTTGAATACAAACCTGACGTGCAGAAACATCTTTCTTTACAATACCTTTAAACAATTTAAAGGCATTATTTGCACGTTGTTTACCATACATATTTAAAAATTGTGCTCTTACAAAATCTAACTCACGTTGATCTATCTTTCCATCAGACTTTATAACTATAGAAGCCAGTACCAAAAGACTCATTTCAAAATCTCCTGATTGTGTATTATTTTTTTTAATATAGTTACTATCTGAACTTCTGTTATAATTAATTTGTTCTTGTTCAAATTCTTTAGTAGAAAAATTGGATACAAAACTCCCTAAAGCAAAACCAACAGCTGCACCTATTGGACCTCCTAATGTAAACCCTAAACCTGCTCCTAACCATTTAGAAAAACTACTCATGTTGTTTTAAATTTAGCTCCAAATATAAACAAACAAGAGGATTAATTAAGGATAAAATACAACATCAATTTTATTGATTCATGCATTTATAGAAGAATATTATTGAAGTTGAATTTTGCTGTTATAATGATTATATTTGCAGTCTAAATAATTAATTATGTATCCAGAAGAATTAGTAAAACCAATGCGTGACGAGTTAATTAACGCTGGTTTTAAAGCATTATATACCAGTGAAGATGTTGAAAACGCAATGTCTAAAGAAGGTACAACTTTAGTAATGGTAAACTCTGTATGTGGTTGTGCAGCAGGTACTGCAAGACCTGGAGCCATTGCTTCATTAGGCGCAGATAAAACACCAACTAATTTAACTACAGTTTTTGCAGGTGTAGAAAAAGAATCTACTCAAAAAGCAAGAGATTTTATGATTCCTTTTCCTCCTTCATCTCCTGCAATTGCTTTATTTAAAGATGGTAATTTAGTACACATGCTAGAGCGACACCATATTGAAGGCCGTTCTGCTCAAATGATTGCACAAAATTTAGCTGCAGCTTACGAAGAGCACTGTTAATCTTATTTTAAATCCTTTTAAAAGTACTTTTTTAAAAATCCACTTTTTTAAAGTGGATTTTGTTTTTTTAAAAATCACAAAACATGTCTTCACAATTTTCTTCATACTCAACAAAAGAATTAATTCAGAAATTAAAAAAACAAAAGAGAATTCTAATTCTACAAGGAGTTTTAATTATCTTAATGATTGTCTTCGCTGTATTTTCTAGCTTAGAAAAAGGGATTTCCTTTCATAGCTTTTTACCACTATTTTTTTCACCAATGTTTGTGGCTATTTATCTAGATGTAAGAAATATTAAGAAAACGCTGCAATCAAAAACAGAAAAATGAATACTGATAAAATAATTAAAAATACAACAGAGTATGTAAAGCAAGAGTTAAAAAGTGCTGAAGGCGGGCATGATTGGTTTCATATTGAACGCGTTTTTAAAAATGCTTTATTTATAGCAAAAAAAGAAAATGTAAATATTCTAGTTGTTTCTTTAGCGGCTCTTCTGCACGATATTGCCGATTCAAAATTTCATAAAGGTAACGAAGATATAGGCCCTAGAAAAGCAAACGATTTTTTAAGTAAACAAAATATTTTGAATGAAGATAAAGAACATATTATTCAAATTATAAAAAATATATCTTTTAAGAATAGCTTAGATGTAGGCTTACAAAAATTTAGCTCTAGAGAACTTGAAGTAGTTCAAGATGCAGACAGGTTAGATGCTATTGGTGCTATTGGTATTGCAAGATGCTTTAACTATGGAGGCTTTAAAAATAGAGCATTATATGACCCAGAAGTTCCACCTAATTTAAATATGACTAAAGAAGAATACAAAAATACTAATGCGCCAACCATTAATCATTTTTATGAAAAGTTATTGCTTTTAAAAGATAAAATGAATACTGATACAGGAAAAAAGATTGCTGAAAATAGACATGAGTATATGGAGGTTTTTTTAAAGCAATTCTTCAGTGAGTGGAATGGTAAAATAAAACTCTAATTTTCTTCTACAACTTCTAGAGCCGTAATTTTATATTCTAAAATTTCTAACTCTTTACCAGAGTCTATAATTTGCTCTACAGTTAAACTATTATTCTCATTAATAAAAGCCCTAAGCTTCTTGCTTTTAAAAGTATAATACTCGAGTGCTTTTTCAATATTTTTTTCTGAAGACAAAGCCATCTATTATTGTATTAAATCTTTCATTTCACCTCTATATACCTTAGCGCTTTTACCTGCAAACTCTTTAAACAACTTGTTAAAGTGTGAAAAGTTGTTAAAACCACACTCAAAACTAACATCTGTAATACTCATATTACTTTCTGCTAATAATTTTGTTGCATGTACCACTCTATATTCGTTTACTAATTTTGTAAATGTTTTACCTGTGGTTTTTTTAAAATACCTACAAAAGGCAGGAACAGTCATACTCACTAAACCTGCAACTTCTTCTAAGCTTATGTGTTCTTTAAAATTTTTGTTTATGTGTTTATACACTACTTCAATCTTATCACTATCTTGGTGTGTGCTTTCAAATGCATAACCATTAGCATTTAAAAGTGTATAATCGTCTGTTGTAGCTAAATCATTTAAGATCTCTATAAATGATGTAATTCTTTTGGCACCCTCTAACTCTACTAACTTTTCTATTTTAGCGCCAATTCTTTGCTTAATTTCAATATTAAATCGTATTCCTTTTTTGGCACGTTCAAAAAGTGCATCTATAGCAGCCATTTCTGGAATTTTGAAAAAATCTATTCCCAAAAAATCTGGCAAAAACTGAATTAGTGTTTCAGAACCATTAGTTGTTAAACGATCTATATAACCAATATGAGGTAAATTAGAACCTATTAAAACCAATTGGCTGTTGTTAAAATAACTTAAATGATTTCCAATATGCCTTTTACCCTTTCCTTTATTTACATATACCAATTCTATCTCTGGATGAAAGTGCCAAAAAGGAACATTAGTTTTTAAAAACTTTTCATGTTTTTTTACCAACAATGAACTTCC
>ENA-OUOG01002135-OUOG01002135.1-marine-metagenome-genome-assembly--contig:-NODE-2135-length-21251-cov-5.445074_pt1 | contig 21251 bp, 20 predicted proteins | sample MGYA00248635_ERZ508505 | MGnify/ENA primary metagenome ERZ508505 (study PRJEB26176, sample SAMN06267871) | marine metagenome | isolation source: Saanich Inlet, British Columbia, Canada | place: Pacific...
AAATTTCAATATCCGTTTCATGGGTTTTTCTACTGATTTTTCCGGTGCGAGATTCCAATTTTAAAAATTCATAAATCTTACGCCATTGGTTTGTTTCTAAAGCTATAAACGATGAAAGCTCACTATTGGAAACACTCAATTCTGTAGTATCTAAATTTCCACCATCATTGATTAAAATTCCTTTTGAATTTAAGTTTTTTGCTAATTCTATATCTGTTAATCGATCACCAATTACATAGGAGTTTGTCAAATCATAATCCTCATTTAAATATGCGGTAAGCAAGCCTGTTCGTGGCTTTCGTGTTGGTGCATTATCTTTTGCAAAGGTGCGGTCTATATGTTGATTATTAAACATAATACCTTCATTTTCAAAACATTGTACCATGAAATTATGCACTGGCCAAAATGTATTTTCTGGAAATGAAGCAGTCCCCAAACCATCTTGATTGGTTACCATTACCAATTCAAAATCTAATTCAATAGCAATTTTCTTTAAATAATAAAATACATCAGGATAAAACTCTAGCTTTTCAAAAGCATCGATTTGATAATCTTCTGGTTCTTTGATTAAGGTGCCGTCTCTATCTATAAAAAGTACTTTTTTCATAATTAAATGGTTTGTAAGGCTTGGATTAATTTTAAATTTTCATCTGGTGTTCCTACCGTTATTCTTAAACAATGATCACACAGTGGTTGCCCATGTCGATTTCTGACAATTATACCCTTTGCTATTAATTGGGTATATCGCTTATTGGCATCATCAACTTGGATTAGAACAAAATTGGCATCTGATGGGAAAATTGTTTTTACAAAAGATAAATTGTTAAGATTTTGAATCAATTTTTCACGTTCAAATAATACAATATCAATTTGCTTTTTTGTGTTTTCTTGGTTTGAAATCCCTTCAAAAGCTGTATTTTGAGTTAATAAATTGATATTATAAGGGGGTTTAATTTTATTTAAAACAGAAATAATTTCTGCAGAAGCATAACAAATTCCAAGACGAATACCCGCAAGACCATATGCTTTTGATAAAGTCTGAGTCACCACCAAGTTAGGAAACTCTGATAAACGCTCTATCCAGCTCTTAGTATCTGTAAAATCAATATAAGCCTCATCGATTACGACCAGACCACCAAAAGCTTTTAAAATACCTTCTATGGCTTTTGAATCCAAAAGATTTCCAGAAGGATTGTTTGGCGAACAAACAAAAATTATCTTTGTATTTAGTTGAATTGCTTTTAGAACATCATCTAATATGATTTGAAACTTAGAATTTAGTGTCACCGACTGATTTTCAATTGCATTCAAATTTGCCAAAACCCCATACATTCCATAAGTTGGTGTAAGCGTCAAGACTGCATCTTGATTTGGTTCGCAAAAAGCTCTAAATAATAAATCTAAAACTTCATCACTTCCATTTCCCAATAAAATTTGATTTGGTAATACTTCTTTTAATGTTGCTAGTTTGGTTTTTAAAAGGATTTGCTGTGGATCGGGATAGCGATTTAAATCATTTTGAAATGGACTTTCATTGGCATCCAAAAATACAAGGTGGCTGTCTTGATTTTGAAACTCGTCACGTGCAGATGAATAGGGCTTCATCGCTGCTACGGATGTTCTAATTAAATTTTTAAGATTCATTTTGAAGTGTTTTTAAACGAATAGAAACTGCATTTTTGTGTGCCATAAGACCCTCGGCTTCAGCCATCAATTCAATGGCTGGTCCCAGATCCAAAAGTCCTTCTTTTGTAATTTCTTGAAATGTTATGCTCTTTAAAAAACTGTCGAGATTGACACCAGAATATGCTTTAGCATATCCATTTGTGGGCAACGTATGATTGGTGCCAGAGGCATAATCTCCAGCGCTTTCTGGGGTATAATCGCCAATAAATACAGATCCTGCATTTTTTACTTGATTGATATAAAACGCATTATTAGAAGTTGAAATAATATAGTGTTCTGGGCCATAAAAATTAATGAGATCTGCTGCTGTTTCTTTCTTTGAACAATAAATGAGTTTCATGTTTTCGAGGGCCTTTTCAATTATGCTTTTCCTATTTAATGATTTTGTTTGCTTTTGAACTTCAAATGAAACAGCCTCTAAAAAATCATGATCTGTTGACACTAAAACCACTTGACTGTCAATACCATGCTCTGCTTGACTTAACAAGTCTGATGCTACAAAAGATGGTGTTGCAGAGGCATCGGCCATAACCAACAATTCACTTGGACCAGCTGGCATATCAATGGCTACACCAAATTTGGTAGCAGCTTGTTTTGCAGCAGTAACGTATTGATTTCCAGGACCAAATAATTTATTTACTTTGGGTATTGTAGCCGTTCCAAGGGTCATTCCTGCAATAGCTTGTATGCCACCAACTTTATATATACTTTCTACACCACAAAGAGCAGCAGTAAATAATATTTCCTTGGCGACAACACCAGTAGCATTTGGAGGAGTACATAAAACAATGGAGCTACAACCTGCAATTTGAGCTGGGATGGCTAACATTAAAACAGTTGAAAATAATGGTGCTGTTCCACCAGGAATATACAATCCAACAGATTCAATTGGGCGTTTTTCTTGCCAACATCGTACTCCAATTTGCGTTTGAACATCAACACGACTGGTTTTTTGAGCTTTATGAAAAGTTTCAATGTTTGTCTTTGCTTTTATGATCGCCTTTTTGAGTTCTGGAGAGATGGCTTTTTCTGCTGAATCAATCTCAGATTTTAAAACTTTTAAGTCGTCAACATCTACACCATCAAATGCTTTTGTGTATTGCTTTAGAGCACTATCACCTTTGTTTTGAACAGCTTCAAAAACATCATTAACGGCTTCATTAAGAGCATTGCTATTTTGTGTTGGACGCCTTAAAATTGCATCCCATTCTATAGGTTTTGGATTTTTTATGATTGCCATTAGAGTACCATTTTTTCAATTGGACATATAAGAATACCTTCTGCACCATTGCGTTTTAAATCATCAATGATATCCCAAAACAGGTGCTGATCTATGACACTGTGGACCGAACTCCACCCCGATTTTGCTAAAGGTAAAACTGTAGGACTTTTCATGCCCGGAAGAATCTTTATGATATTTTCTAAACTATCATTTGGTGCGTTTAATAAAACATATTTTGATGACCTTCCCTTTAGTACAGATTGTATTCTAAATTTTATTTTCTCTAGCAACTCAGTTTGTGCAGTTTCTATTTTAGGTGACACAGCAAGTACTGCTTCAGAAAAAAGTAGGACTTCTTTTTCTTCAAGATTATTTTTGAACAGTGTGCCACCTGTCGAGACGATATCTACAATAGCATCTGCAAGACCAATATTAGGTGCAATCTCTACAGAACCATTAATAATGTGCAATTCGGCATCGATACCTTTTTCCTTCAAAAACGTTTCAACAGAATTGGGATATGACGTTGCAATCTTTTTTCCGTTCAAATCATTTAAGTTATTATAATCCATTGATTTAAGAACTGCTAAAGACACACGGCAACGCGAAAAACCTAGCTCCAACGCTGTTGTTATCCCCTCTCCTTTTTCAACTAATATATTACTGCCAATAATGGCGATATCCACAACACCGTCTTTAAGATATTGAGGAATGTCTCCATTACGCAGATAAAAAACCTCGATAGGAAAGTTGGTTGCACGTGCTTTAAGTTGCTCTTTCCCATTATCTATAGAAATTCCAATATCCTTTAATAATTTTAAAGAATCGTCTTTTAATCGTCCTGATTTTTGAACAGCTATCTTCAGTGTTTTCATTTTTGAAATTTTGAATAAAAAAAACCCGTTTGAATTTCAAACGGGTTTATGTCATATTATAAATTAAATTTACTTCATACACATACAACTCGCTTGTGGGCCAGTACGAAAATGATGATGATGTAAATTATTGTTTTTCATTGTATTAATATATAAAGCAAAGATTCAAAAAATATTTTTTTATTTCCTAACTTTTTTTTGAAAATTTTATTGGTTACCCAAAATAATTGGCATTCCAGAATCACCAGAACCAATGACAATCACTTTACTGTTTGGAGATTCAGCCAATTTAACGGTAGCTTCAATACCTTTATCTTGTAAAATTTTATCATTCAAAGAAGCACTTAAAATGCGGTTAGCATCGGCTTTACCTTGTGCTTCAATACGCTGCTTTTGCGCTTCTTTGTCTGCAGTCACCAACCTAAATTCGTATTCCAAAGATTGCTGTTCTTGCTTAAGTTTTCCTTCAATTGCGTTTTTTATGGTTTCAGGGAGTTTTACATCTTCTACCAGTACACGTTTAACATTTAAGTATTGTCCTTTCATAAGATTAACAACTTCATCAAGAATTTCTTGTTCAATAACATCACGTTTGCTTGAATATAATTGTTCAGGTGTGTAACGCCCAACAACACTTCTAGCGGCAGCGTTTACGGCAGGGTTTAGAAGTTCCATAACGTAATCTTGACCTTTTGTTTTGATGAGTTTTCCTAAGTTTTCATATTCTGGCTCATACCAAATTGTTCCATTGACGCGAACTTCTAGTCCATTCACAGAAAGAACATTCATTTCATCAGAAATTGATTGCTGACGTACTTTAAAAATCAACATTGAGTTCCATGGTGCAACAATATGAAAACCTTCTCCATAGGTTTTTTCTGTATTTACTCCATCTCCAAAACGCTCAAACAAAACACCACCTTCTCCAGGTCCAATGGTTACAGCGGCTTTTGAAATAAGAATGACTAGTACGGCTATTGTAAAAATTATAGGCAGGCCTATTTTGGGTAAATTTTGCATTTTATATAAATTTAGTTATTAAATTAATCCTTTATATTTTCTAACAAACCATTCTAAAGCTAAGCTCAAAACGATTAGCAATAGCAATAATTTATAATTTACCAAAGGTACAGTTTTTTTGTTGATTCTTTGAATGGATTTGTAGTTAGGATTATTTAATAATTCATCCAATAAATTATCAAATTCATTTTCTAAAAACACTTGTCCTCTAGTTTTTGTAGCCAATTGTAACAACTGATCATAATCGGATCTATAAGATTGTGATTCAATATTGTAGTCTAAAATTTCAAACTGCCCAGAAGTTGAAAACTGCTGGTTCATTGTTTTAATTTTGTAGGTGTATTTTCCTGATTTTAAGCTACTTAGACCGATTTTGTAGGTGCCTCCAGTAACTATAAGAGGGTAATTTAAAGTCGTTTGTAATTGAGGTGAATTAATTTCAATTTCTAAATTTGCGTTGGGGTTAAATTGAAAATTTTCGTCATAAAATTGGGCAAATATCTCCGTAGCAAATGATCCATCAAAAACTGGCCTGTGTGTAGCCACAAGTCGATTTGATGTTTTTTGTGTGCTCAAATATTGAAAAATTGTAGTGAAAAAAGCATCAAATATTTCAAAATCATTATTTAATTGAAATGATTTCAAACGCCATTTCCATATGTCTTCCGCTGTTAAAACAATGTTTCTTACTCCTTCATCGGTATATGAGAACATTAATGGCATTTTAGTTGACCGCCCATTGATAGATTTATACAACAAAATTTGATGAGGAACGCTAACTACAGTCGTTCCAAATTCAGATTGTAGGGGTGGATAATCCTCAAAAGATAATGGAGTAATCGAAAAAGCATCAAAATCGTTATTGAAAGCGGCTTGATATGCTTCATTTTGGTTTGTGACTTCTTGCTTAAAATAAGCTTGATTTACATTTAAAAATGACCATTCTGTGGAGGTTCCTCCAATAATAAACGTATTTATTTTTTTTGTTTTTATTTGTTCAAAAACAGACCCAAAATTATAATTTGGCTGGTACAAAATAACAAATGCAAATTCCTCAGAAATTTTCAAAAACTCTTCTGGCGTATAACGCTTAAAAGTATAATTCTTTTGACTAGAAATAACAGAATTAAACGTTCCTATGTCTGGATGCGTATTTTTTGAAATCAATGCAATATTGAGTTTCTGATCGATAACTTCAATTGCAAATGTTTTACTGTTATTTGAAACTATTTTTTCTGATGGCAAAGCACGTAACCTTGCGCTAAAACGTTGAAGTCCAACTTTTGAAGCTCTAAGTTTTGGCGTGATTACTTTTGAATTATCTAAAGCAGAGAATTGTAGCTTTTCTTTATAAACTAATGTGTTATCTTGAAAAATTTCTAAAATTGAAGTTCTAGAAGTATTTCCATTATAGTTTAAAAAAATTTCAACCGGAAAAGTGTTATTCAAGAACGCATTGGTATTGACGTTTATTTGTTTAATTTTCAAGTCAACATACTGCATTGTATCCCCTAGAACTAATGGATAAACAGGACTAGTAAATTGTTTGCCCATTTGTCCGTACGAAGTACCAAAGGTTTGATTTCCATCGCTTAAAAGTAGTACAGGAGCTACTTCATCTTTAAAAATCTCATGGGTTTGAACGAGAGATTTACCAATATTGGTTTGTAATGCATCAAAACTTAAATTATCTCCTTTGGACAGCTCATTATCAAATGTAAAATAGTGAAGATCAAATTTTTCAGACAAAGCACTATTTGCATTTATTTTATTTAAAAACACCCTAGCAATACTATCTTTATTTAAAAATTTAATCGACTGGGAATTGTCTGCCAAAACAGTAAGTTTAGGCTTTATGACTTCTACCGTTTGAATATTGATTTCTGGATTGATTAATAATAAAAAAAGGGTACTCAAGGTCAGTGCTCTTAGTGCTGAGAGTACCCAAAATATTTTTTCTAATCTCCAAGGTTTATATTGAAACAGCGCTATTGAAAACGCCAAAACGATTGCCAAAATGCCAAATAAAACGATTGATGTTGTCATATGGGCAACCACAAAAATTAGGTGAGCATACCGCCATCAACATGAAGGGTTTGCCCTGTGATGTAGGCCGAAAGATTACTAGCTAAAAAGACACAAGCATTGGCAATATCTTCTGGAGATCCTCCTCGTTTTAGTGGAATTCCAGCACGCCACTGCTCTACTGTGGTTTCATCGAGTTTAGCGGTCATTTCGGTTTCAATAAATCCTGGTGCTATGACATTGCTTCGAATGTTACGAGAGCCCAATTCTAGTGCTACCGATTTGGAAAACCCAATAATTCCTGCTTTTGAAGCCGCATAATTGGTTTGTCCAGCATTACCTTTAACACCTACAACAGAACTCATATTAATGATTGACCCCTGTCGCTGTTTGAGCATGGTACGTTGTACAGCTTTAGTCATATTGAAAACTGACTTAAGATTGACCTCAATCACTTTATCAAAATCCTCTTCGCCCATACGCATCAAAAGGTTGTCTTTTGTAATTCCAGCGTTGTTTACCAGAACGTCTATAGCACCAAAATCTTTGAGAACATCAGCTACAAGTTGTTGTGCTGCTTCAAAATTGGCTGCGTTACTTTTGTAAGCTTTTACTTTTACACCATGACCTTTGAGTTCATTTTCAAGTGCTGTCGCTGCCTCTGTAGATGAACTATATGTAAATGCTACATTAGCACCATGTTCTGCAAAAACACTAGCAATTCCTTTCCCTATACCTCTACTGGCTCCTGTGATGATTGCTGTTTTTCCTTCTAGTAATTTCATTAGTTTTATGTTGGTTTGTAATGAAATACAAAGATAGGCATTCCAAAATTATATTCAATTTTCATAAAGAAAAAAAATATTTTCAATTTATTTTCTAAATTAATTTTCACAAAAAGATACAGCTACTGAAAAGGGTTTTTGCAAAATCTTAAATATCAATAAAAACTTGTAGCTCTACGGCTTCTTAAAATGATATTTTATATTGTAAAATATATAGATGTGACTTCTTAGTTAAGAATATTCTAAAATCCAGGACAGAGACGTGATATAAATTCAGAAAAAATAAAAATAAATAAGTTTTGAACTAAATACTAGAATTGTTCAGCTTTTTTTAAGTCGCGAATCCTTTTGCGTACTAATAATAATTGACCAGCAAATGGAATCGAGTTTTATCAAAAAACAACAAAGTATTACCCTAAAACTTCAGCTACTTTTTTTCCAATTTCTGCTGGTGAGTCCACAACGTGTATTCCACACTCACGCATAATCCGTTTTTTGGCTTGTGCAGTATCATCGCTACCGCCAACAATAGCCCCTGCATGCCCCATAGTACGTCCAGCAGGTGCTGTTTCGCCTGCAATAAACCCTATGACAGGTTTAGTGCTTCCACTTTCTTTATACCATTGTGCAGCATCACCTTCTAATTGTCCCCCAATTTCACCAATCATGACGACACAATTTGTTTCTTCATCATTAATGAGTAATTCTAATGCTTCTTTAGTTGTTGTTCCAATAATGGGGTCTCCACCAATACCAATGGCTGTAGAAACACCCAACCCTTGCTTAACGACTTGGTCTGCGGCCTCATAAGTCAATGTTCCAGACTTAGACACAACACCTACATCTCCTTTTTTGAAAACAAATCCAGGCATGATCCCAACTTTAGCTTCATTTGGTGTAATTACCCCAGGGCAATTTGGCCCTATCAATCGGCAGTTTTTATCTTTTATGTAATTGGATGCCTGAATCATGTCAGAAACAGGAATACCTTCTGTAATGGTTATAATAACCTCAATACCTGCATCGGCAGCTTCCATAATGGCGTCAGCTGCAAAGGCTGGTGGGACAAAAATAATGGTTGTGTTAGCGTTTACTTGTTCGACAGCTTCTAATACAGTATTAAAAACAGGCTTTTCGAGGTGTGTTTGACCACCTTTTCCAGGTGTAACACCACCAACAACATTAGTCCCATATGCAATCATTTGGGTGGCATGAAACGTACCCTCACTCCCTGTAAAACCTTGTACAATTATTTTCGAATCTTTATTGACTAAAACACTCATTGAAGTTATTTTTATATTGTTGCAAATGTAATTTTTTGAAGTCGATTTATAAAAACAATTTTTACTTTTCTTTCAACTTTTGTAATAACTCTGGTAAATGACGTAATGCAGCCATTTCTTTTAATTTTGTTCTAGATTCCTGAATAGGTGTTCCAAAGTAGGTTTTGCCTCCAGCAACAGATTTAGTGACGCCTGTTTGGCCTAAAATAACTGCTTTTGTGCCTATGGTAATTCCACTATTGGTTCCAACTTGCCCCCAAAGGATTACATCATCTTCTAAAACACAACATCCTGCAATACCCGTTTGCGAAGCTATTAGGCATTTTTTACCAATAATTGTATCGTGCCCAACCTGAATTTGATTGTCCAACTTGGAGCCCTTTCCTATTGTAGTATCGCCTGTAACGCCACGGTCTATAGTACATCCTGTTCCAATATGAACATCATTTTCTATAACCACTCGCCCACCAGACAACAATTGATCAAATCCTTCAGGTCGATTTTTATAATAAAATGCATCTCCAGCAAGAACTGTTCCCGAGCCAATCACAACATTATCACCAATAACAGTATTACTTAGTATGGTAACATTAGCATGAATCAAACAATTTTCGCCAATTTTTACGTTTGGACCAACAAATACATTGGGTTGGAGTTGTGTGCCCTCGCCTATTTCTGCAGAAGGATCTATACTAAGCGAAGACGGTATAAATGGCTTGAAATGTTGTGTGAGCTTATTAAAATCTCGAAAAGGATCGTCAGAAATCAGAAGTGCTTTATCTTTTGGACACTCTACCTTTTTGTTGATGAGCACCACTGTTGCTTGAGAATTTAAGGCTTTGTCGTAATATTTCGGATGGTCAACGAAAACAATATCCCCTGTAGTAACGACATGAATTTCATTCATGCCCAAAACAGGAAAATCATCATTACCCACATAAGAACAATTCAAAAGGTTTGCAATATTTTTTAGTGTGTGCGGGATGGGAAATTTCATATTGATTTATTCCTTAACGCGTTCTTTATATGTGCCTTTAGCCGTTTCTATTTTGATTTTATCGCCTTCATTTATAAATAGTGGAACGTTTATGGTGGCGCCTGTTTCAACTGTTGCGGGTTTTGTAGCGTTGGTAGCAGTATTTCCTTTGACGCCTGGTTCTGTTGATGTGACCTCCAAAATAACACTTGCTGGCATTTCAACCGATAATGGCATTTCGTCTTCTGAATTGATAATTACTGTAACTACTTCACCTTCTTTAAGAAGGCCAGGATTATCTATAGCTGATTTATTTAGAGTAATTTGATTGTAGTCTTCTACATTCATAAAATGAAACATGTCAGCTTCTGGATACAAATATTGAAATTTATGAGTTTCTACACGAACATCTTCAATTTTATGACCAGCAGAAAAAGTGTTGTCTATAACCTTACCGGTGGTAACACTTTTGAGTTTAGTACGAACAAAAGCAGGACCTTTACCCGGTTTTACATGTAAAAATTCAATAATTTTAAAAATATCATGGTTGTAGCGAATGCATAAACCATTTCTTATGTCTGAAGTATTTGCCATAGTTGTTTTAGTTTGATTTAAAATAGCCTTTCATAATCCCACGATGTGAATTTTTGATAAATTGTAAAATTTCATCACGCTCTGGAGTGGCTTCCATTTCAGCTTCAATAATGGCTGAAGCTTGTGAATTGTTGTAATTTTTTTGATATAACAGTCTATAAATGCCTTGTATTTCTCTGATTTTTTCGGTGGTATATCCTCTTCGTCGTAAGCCTACAGAATTAATTCCAACATAGGATAGTGGCTCTCTTGCTGCTTTTACATATGGAGGTACATCTTTTCTTACCAAAGAACCGCCTGTTACAAAAGCGTGATTTCCTATGGAACAAAATTGGTGCACTGCGGTCATTCCTGCAAGAACAACATAATCACCAACAGTAATATGCCCTGCAAGTGTACTATTGTTTGAGAAAATACAATTTTTTCCTACAATACAATCGTGTGCAATATGACAATAGGCCATAATTAAGCAATTGTTGCCAACCACAGTTTTCATGCGGTCTGTAGTACCTCTATTAATGGTTACGCACTCTCGAATAGTTACATTATCACCAATTATCACTGTTGTATCTTCATCGTTGTATTTTAAGTCCTGTGGACTTGCAGAAATCACAGAACCAGGAAAAATACTACAGTTTTTTCCAATTCGAGCACCCTCCATTATGGTAACGTTGGAGCCAATCCATGTACCCTCTCCTATAACAACATTGTTGTTGATAGTTGTAAAAGGTTCTATAACTACATTTTTTGCGATTTTTGCACCTGGGTGAACATATGCTAATGGTTGATTCATTTATATAAATTTATTTAACTTTTGATATCTGCGCCATAAGTTCGGCTTCGGCACAAAGTTTACCATTGGCATAGGCATAACCCTGCATATGGCATATTCCTCTTCGAATTGGGGTTATTAAAGAACAACTAAAAATGAGAGTATCTCCTGGAACTACTTTTTGTTTAAACTTAACTTTATCAATTTTCATGAAAAAAGTGAGATAGTTTTCAGGATCTGGCACCGTATTTAAGACTAAAATTCCGCCTGTTTGTGCCATAGCTTCAACAATTAAAACACCTGGCATTACTGGAGCACCAGGAAAATGACCCTTGAAGAAAGACTCATTCATTGTTACATTTTTTGAGCCAATCACATGGTTTGGCGATAACTCAAAAACTTTATCGAGCAACAAAAACGGTGGTCGGTGTGGCAACATATCCATAATAGCATTTACGTCCATTACTGGAGTTTGATTGAGGTCCACATTTGGAACGTTATTTCTACGTTCATTTTTGATGATTTTGACCATTTTTTTAGCAAATTGTGTATTAACAAAATGCCCTGGTTTATTGGCAATAACTTTTCCTTGGATTCGTGTACCGATAAGTGCCAAATCGCCTAACACATCCAAAAGTTTGTGACGTGCCGCTTCGTTCGGATAATGCAAATTTAAATTATCTAAAATTCCATTAGGTTTTACCGAAATTGAATCTTTATTAAATGCAACTTTTAATTTCTCCATTGTTTTTTCTGACAAGGGCTTATCAACATAAACAATAGCGTTATTTAAATCTCCACCTTTAATGAGTCCGTTTTCCAAAAGCATTTCCAATTCATGTAAAAAACTAAAAGTTCGAGAGTTAGAAATATCAGCTTTGAAATTCGATAGTTTTTGTAGAGTTGCGTTTTGGGTACCTAAAACTTTGGTCCCAAAATCAACCATAGTAGTTACTTGATATTCTTCGGATGGTATGATTGTGATTTCGCTTCCTGTTTCTTCGTCAGTGTAAGAAATTACATCTTTAACCACAAAAACTTCTCTGAACGATTCTTGTTCTACAATTTCAGCAGTTTCAAGAGCTTCAACAAAAAACTTTGATGAACCATCCATTATTGGAGGTTCAGATTTATTTAATTCTATTATAACATTATCAATTTCTAATCCAACTAGTGCCGCAAGAACATGCTCACAAGTTTGAATTGTAACTCCATTTTTTTCCAGACACGTTCCTCTTTGGGTGTTGGTTACCAAATTAGCATCGGCTTTAATTATTGGTTCACCTTCTAAGTCTAATCTTTTGAAAGCATAGCCTGTGTGAGGTTCTGATGGGATAAAACTCAAAACAACATTTTCACCAGTATGAAGACCAACACCTGTGAGGGAAATAGGTTTGGCAATAGTAGTTTGTTTAGATTGGGTTTTAATTATCATGTTTTTAATTTTTTCTCAAGTTCTTTTACTGTATTTGAAAGTTTTGGAAGATTTTTGAAATGCACATAGGATTTGTAATAGTCGCCATAATCAAATGCTGGTGTCCCCTGAAGGACTTCATTATCAGAAATACTTTTTGATATTCCAGATTGGGCTTGAATTTTTACATGGTCTCCTATTGTAATATGACCAACAATACCAACCTGTCCACCTATTTGGCAGTGTTTCCCAATTTTTGTAGAGCCAGCAATACCTGTTTGGGCAGCAATTACAGTATGTTCTCCAATGACTACATTGTGAGCTATTTGTATTTGATTATCGAGCTTTACTCCTTTTTTTATTATGGTAGAACCTAGCGTTGCACGGTCTATAGTGGTGGCTGCACCAATATCAACATGGTCTTCTATAATAACATTTCCTATTTGAGGAACTTTGCTGTAAATACCGTTTTCATTTGGTGAAAAGCCAAATCCATCGGCACCAATAACTACAGAAGCATCAATATTACAATGTGAACCAATACCGCAATCAGAATAAATTTTTGTGCCAGCAAATATGGTTGTATGGTCACCAATAGTGACATTATCACCAATAAAACAGTTAGGATAAATTTTTACGCTGTTACCAATATGTACATTTTCGCCAATAGACGTAAATGCGCCAATATACACGTCATTACCATACGTAACAGAACTCGCAACAGAAACAGGAGATTCTATTCCTGTTTTGTTATTTTTAATAAGATTGTAATGCTCTAAAAGTGTAGAAAATGCAGCATATGCATTCGTAACTTTTATAAGTGTTGTGCTAATTTCTTTTTCAGCAACAAAATCGTCATTTACGATGGTTACTGTTGCATTTGTAGAATATATAAATGGCGTGTATTTTGGATTTGATAAAAATGTCAGTGACCCTTTTTGGCCTTCTTCTATTTTTGAAAGCGTAAAGACTTCGGCATTTTCATCGCCTACGATCGTTCCGTTGAGTAGCTCTGCTATTTGATTAGCTGTAAATTTCATTGCAGTGCAAAAATATAAAAAATAATCAAAGCAATTGTTTAGGAAAGCATATATAATGACGCTTAACTGTTTTTGATAACCCTTTGAGGTTTAGATTTTCAGAAGCATCAATAACATCGGATATAGTTCCATTCTTGTGTAAAATAGAAATACCATCATCGTATGGTTTATAGCCGGTGTTTTTGATTGTACCAGAGAACACAAAGTAAGAAACTTCATCTTTTGAACAATTTGTTTGCTGTTGATATTGTTTTTTTAAATTTTCTAGCTCCTTTGCTAACTTATTTTTTTTGAGGAATTTAATTTTAAAAAGTTTGCGATCAAGCAATCGAACAGACAGCGTACTCAAAACAGTATCTGGATGGTTTTGCCAAGATTTTAGCGCAGCAATAATATCATAATCATCTAGATTTGAGAACTGATCTAAAACATTAGTGTCAAAGTTTGACTCATCTATAGTTTCTTTAAGAAAAAAACCAAATGATGCACTAACACCAAGCTCTACCGATTTATGTGCTAAAAATTTGGCGCGCTTCAATACATTGATAATCATTTGTTCTGCAACTAAACTAGTTTTGTGCAAATAAACTTGCCAATACATCAAACGACGAGCAGTAAGAAATTTTTCAATAGAAAAAATTCCTTTTTTTTCGATAACCAATTTATCATCAACAACATTTATCATTGATATTAAACGTTCACTATTAATATTTCCTTCAGAAACTCCAGTGTAAAAACTATCGCGTTTCAAATAATCTGAGCGATCCATATCTAATTGACTTGAAATCAATTGACCAAAAAATAGACGTGAATAGGCACCCTTAAACATGGTGATAGCTAAGCTCAATTGTCCATCAAACTCTTTGTTTAATTGTTCCATAAAGCGTAAAGAAATAGACTCGTGATCAATATTATGCACAATACTATGCTCCATAGCATGACTGAAAGGACCATGACCAATGTCATGTAACAAAATAGCAACATAAAGAGCGTTTTCTTCGGCTTGAGAAATAGGCACCCCCTTAAATCTTAAAATTCTAACAGCTTTTTGCATTAAATGCAAACAACCTAAGGCGTGATGAAATCTAGTATGGTGTGCTCCTGGATAGACCAAATACGACAATCCCATTTGAGAGATTCTCCTCAACCTTTGAAAATAAGGGTGTGCAATTAAATCAAAAATTAAGGGGTTTGGAATTGTAATAAATCCATAAATTGGATCGTTAAATATTTTGAGTTTATTGCTAGTATTCAAACTTAATTAGTTTTATTTTGTATTTTTATTAAACACAATTTGATCACATTGTAAAAGTAATAAAATCACAGAACTTATATTCTTAATTTAAACACTTTATGAGCAGAATACACATTTTATGGGTAGATGATGAAATATCTTATCTTAAGTCCCATATTATTTTTTTAGAACAAAAAAACTATAAAATCACCTCATGCAATAGCGGTACTGAAGCGTTGGAAGTGTTTGCAAAGGAAGATATTGATATTGTTTTTTTAGACGAAAATATGCCTGGCCTTTCTGGTTTGGAAACCCTTACGGAATTGAAAAAGTCCAAAAACAATATCCCTGTTGTGATGATCACAAAAAGTGAAGAAGAATATATTATGGAAGAGGCTATTGGTAGCAAAATTGCCGATTACTTAATTAAGCCTGTAAATCCAAATCAAATTTTACTGAGTTTGAAAAAAAACTTAGATCACAGTCGTTTAGTTTCTGAAAAAACATCTTCAAGTTACCTTCAAGAATTTAGGAATATTTCTATGGAAATGATGAACGTCAAAACAACTGAAGATTGGAAAGATTTTTATCGAAAATTAGTGTTTTGGGAGTTAAAATTAGAAGATTCTCAAGACGATACATTACAAGAAATATTGGAGGCTCAAAAACTTGAAGCTAATCAGCAATTTGGTAAATTTATAGAAAAGAATTATGGAAGCTGGTTTGAACAGCCTGAGCAACCTGTCTTATCTCATAGCCTATTTAGAACTAAGATAGCTCCTGAGCTACTTTCAAAACAACCAACGCTTCTTGTCGTTATTGACAATTTGCGATTTGATCAGTGGAAGTCTATAGAATCTATAGTAAATAGGTACTATAAAACTACTGAAAATAATATGTACTACAGCATACTCCCTACGGCTACACAGTATGCCCGAAATTCATTATTTTCTGGTCTTACGCCAAAACAAATGGAATCATTATATCCAAACTATTGGAAAAATGACACCGACGATGGAGGAAAAAATCTATATGAAGCTGAGTTTTTAGATGAACAGCTCAAAAGACTGAATATCAATCATTTATCTCATGAATACATCAAAATAACAAACTTAAGAGCTGGTAAAAAACTTGCTGAAAATTTTAAATCAAAAGCAAAAAAAAATGATTTAACTGTTATAGTTTATAATTTTGTAGATATGTTATCGCATTCAAAAACAGAAATGGAGGTTGTAAAAGAACTCGCTTCAGATGATAAAGGATACCGATCGCTAACTCGAAGTTGGTTTAAAAACTCTCCCCTTTTGGACATCATTAAACAAGCTCAGGAACTCAACATAAAACTAATTGTTACTACAGATCATGGGACTGTTAATGTTAAAAACCCATCTAAGGTTATTGGTGACAAAGACACAAGTTTAAACTTACGCTACAAAACAGGTAGAAGTTTGAGCTATGAGAAAAAAGAAGTTTTTGCTGCTAAAGACCCAAAACGTGTGGAATTACCTTCAATATCAATGAATAGTTCTTTTATTTTTGCTAAAGAATATACTTTTTTTGCATATCCAAACAACTATAATCATTATGTGAATTATTATAGAAATTCATATCAGCATGGAGGAATTTCTTTAGAAGAAATACTAATCCCATTTGCTGTTCTTACACCAAGATAAAAATGAAAAAAATATTTGCTTTAAAAGAAATAGATCAAATAGCAAATGAACTTATTAAAAGGTTTAATAGAAAAATTATCCTTTTTAATGGTGAAATGGGTTCAGGAAAAACAACACTTATCAGCACTTTAGTTCGTGCACTTGGTAGTAAAGAAGAGGCTTCAAGTCCAACTTTTTCTATTGTCAATGAATATAAAGTGAAAAATGATTTTGTGTATCATTTTGACTTTTATCGTATCAAAAATCATTATGAAGCACTTGATATTGGGGTTGAAGACTATTTTTGTTCAGGGTATTGGAATTTTATTGAATGGCCAGAAAAAATAAAAATGCTTCTTCCCGAAGATGTTATCAACGTAAATTTAACCATAATTTCTGATGAGCTAAGATGCATAGAATGCTTTGAGGCTGAAATTTCTTAAATCGCTTTAAAAATAATTGTAATTTGCAGAAACATTACAAAATTATGCAACAACCAATCTCTCCTTTTTCTAAAACCCAATTACTGCCAAAAGAAGAACGTTTGGAAGTTTCAAACCAAAATGAAAAACTATGTATAGGTTTACCAAAAGAAACCTCATTTCAAGAAAAACGTATTTGCTTAACTCCAGATGCAGTTGCTGCATTAACTAGCAATGGTCACCGAATAATTATTGAGTCTTGTGCTGGAGAAAATGCATCTTTTGGCGACCAGGAATACAGCGAAGCCGGTGCAGAAATTACAAAAGATATAGCCAGAATTTTTGCTTGCCCCATAATTCTTAAAGTAGAACCACCTACTCTACAAGAAATTGAACTCATAAAAACCAATGCAATTCTAATTTCGGCACTTCAATTAAAAATGCAACAAAAAGGTTATTTTGAAGCGCTAAGCAAAAAAAAAATTACAGCACTTGGATTTGAATTTATAAAAGATAGCGAAGGCACTTTTCCTGCAGTCCGACAATTGAGCGAAATAGCAGGTACCGCTTCGATACAAATTGCAGCAGAAATCATGTCTATAACAAATCAAGGAAATGGTCTTTTGTTAGGAAACATTAGTGGTGTTCCACCAACAGAAGTGGTTGTTATTGGTGCTGGTATTGTGGGTGAATTTGCTACAAAATCAGCTCTTGGACTTGGCGCAAATGTAAAAGTATTTGATAGCTCTATTTCTAAGCTAAGAACATTACAAGCCAATGTAGGACAACGCATCTACACTTCTACTATGCAACCCAAAAATCTGATGAAAGCACTCATGCGATGTGATGTTGCTGTTGGCGCTACAAAAGGAAAGAACAGAGCACCTATCCTTGTTAATGAGGCTATGGTAGAGTCTATGAAACAAGGCGCAGTAATTATTGATGTCAGTATCGACATGGGGGGATCTTTTGAAACAAGTGAACTTACAACACATGATAATCCAACTTTTGAAAAGCATGGTGTTATTCATTATTGTGTTCCTAATATTCCTGCGCGATATTCAAGAACTTCATCCGTATCGTTGAGCAATATTTTTACTTCTTATCTATTGCAAATTGCAGAAGCTGGTGGACTAGAGAATGCCATTCGTCAAGATCATGGTTTAAAAAATGGGCTTTATGTGTATCATGGTGTCATTACCAACAAAAGTGTCTCCAATTGGTTTGATCTGGATTGCAGCGATTTAAATCTTTTAATTTTTTAATTTTATCTATGAAGTTTATTCATCGACTTGGATTTTATTTAGGAGGGTTCTCGATAGGATTGGTTTTTTTATTGTTTTTTTTGAGTGGAAAAAAAACTAGCTGTTCTTATGGCCCAAATGCTAGAGTTTTAAAAAACATTTCAACAAAATCATTAATAATTGAGCCAAAAATTCAATCGCAATTAGATGTGCTGAAAATTGACTCACTTAAACTTAATAATGCCTTAAAAAAAGGTAATGTTAATTTTAGTAAAAGTGAAACACAACTGGAGAGTTGTAAACGCTATACAATTGCACACGATACATTTGAAATTTTTGTTGAAAATTGCGAAAAAGAAGCTAAAATACTAAGTATTAACTTAATAGAATAATTACGTTTTTCTTCGTTTTTTTTCTTGACTTATAAGATTTAGCTCTCTATTGGTTTGACCTGCAACAGAGGTATTCTCTTCTGCTCTTCGTATTAGATATGGCATCACATCTCGAACTGGACCAAAAGGCACATATTTGGCCACATTATAACCTTCTTTTGCTAAGTTGAAACTAATATGATCGCTCATACCAAACAATTGGCCAAACCAAACTCGGTTGTCATTTACTTTAATTTTATAATCACTCATAAGATTCAATACTAATTGCGTGCTTTGCTCATTGTGTGTGCCAAAAAATACAGAAATAGTTTCAATATTTTTAAGTATATACTTTAGACAATCATTAAACTGAAGATCTGTAGCGTCTTTGGATATACAAATTGGAGAAGTGTAATTTTGACTTTGAGCACGCTCTCGTTCTTTTTCCATGTAAGCACCTCGAACGAGCTTAAAACCTAACTTAAAGCCTTCTTTTTGTGCTTTTAAATGAACTTTTTTCAAATACTCCAAACGATCCCAACGATAGGCTTGAAGCGTATTATAAACAACAACTTTGTCTTTGTTGTAGGTGCGCATCAATTCCAACAATAAATTATCAGCTGCAGATTGCATCCAACTTTCTTCAGCATCAACCAAAATGGCTATATTTTTTTCTTTACCATAGCTGCAAATTTTATGAAAACGTTCTTGAATACAATCCCATTCTTTTTGTTCTTCTGGTGTTAACGCAATTGAGTTACTTATTTTTTTATAAATATCAAAGCGTCCAACTGCCGTTGGTTTAAACACTGCAAAAGGTATTGCTTCTTTTTCATCTGCAAAATCTACAAGGGTACACATTTGATTTAAAATTCGCTCAAACTGCTCCTCCTCTTGCTTACCCTCAACAGAGTAATCTAGAACACTATAAACACCACTATTGTACATTTGATCTATTTTTAACATACAATCCTCTGCATTTACACCACCACAGAATTGATCAAAAACAGTAGCTCGAATAAGCCCCTCAACTGGGAGATGGGTTTTGAGCGCAAAATTAGTCGCTGCTGTGCCAATACGTACCAAAGGTTCATTTGAAATCATCTTAAAGAGAAAATATGCACGTTCGAGTTCTGCATCTGTTTTCAGATGGAAGGCAACTTTTGTATTGCTAAAATCAACCTTGGAGTTTGACATAATTTATAAAAAGTTTTTTTGTTGTTTCAAAATTATTAATATTTAGTAAATTTCATACTATATTTGACACACAAAAATGAAATCAATTCAGACAACATCCTACGAAATCCATTTTAGAGATTTGGCTTACAAGTCTTTAGACACCTATCTTAATAAAGAGAAATTTTCCAAAATATTTCTTTTAGTCGATGAAAATACTCACGAACATTGCTTACCTCATTTCTTAAGTCAAATACAATTCGATGGGACCATTGAGATTATTGAAATTCAAAGTGGAGAAATACACAAAACCATCGAAACATGTATGGGTGTTTGGCGTATATTATCGGAGCTTTCTGCAGACCGAAAATCATTATTAATAAATCTTGGAGGTGGCGTTGTTACAGACTTAGGGGGATTCGTAGCCTCAACATTTAAAAGAGGTGTAAAGTTTATTAATGTTCCTACTACTTTGTTGGCTATGGTCGATGCATCTGTTGGTGGAAAAACAGGTGTAGATTTAGATCTTTCAAAAAATCAAATCGGTACCATCACTTTTGCAGATATGGCACTTATTGACCCTCGTTTTTTAGACACCCTCCCAAACAACGAGCTGCGATCTGGATTTGCAGAAATGCTCAAGCATGGATTAATTCAAGATCAAAAATATTGGGAGCAACTTAGACAATTAAAACAACTTACCTTGAACGATTTAGATGAATTAATTCATCATTCTGTTTGCATAAAAAATAAAGTTGTCAGTAAAGATCCTAACGAAATGGGGCTGCGGAAAATCTTAAATTTTGGTCACACCTTAGGCCATGCCATTGAATCGTATTGTCTTGAAAATGAGGATGTAAAAACTCTTTTACATGGCGAGGCCATCGCAATTGGGATGATTCTTGAAGGCTACCTTTCTTCGAAAATCTGTGGACTTTCAAAATCTGAATTACATGAAATTAAAGAAACCTTTATATTATTTTTTGTTAACCTAAGTGCTTTAATTTCTTTTGAATCAAAATAAAAGCCAGTGGAAGTCATGCCTAAATCTTCTATTACTTTACAGGTGTTTTTAATTGATTCTAAACCATAATCTATAATATGATTATTAGCAAGTGTAATTATATTAAATCCCATTTTTTTCAATTCTTTTACGGCAGAAACTCCTTGAGATAAATTTGGTCCTGCTTTTATTGATTTTTTTGCGCCTAATGATGGGATTGGTGCTTCAAAGTTACAAATTGAATAATCAGATTCAACAATTGCTATTGAAATCTCCTTTGGTAAATAAGTTTTCTGTTGGAGTAGTACATCGCCGCTAAAAAATAGTTCAATCATTTCAGATTCTTATCAATACTTTTTAGAATAAGATAGTTAAAATAACCATTAAATAGTTTAGGTTTAATTTTTAATTTTCTTAAGAAATATCCTATATAAGGTGTCACAAAAAGTTGACTTAA
>ENA-OUOG01002136-OUOG01002136.1-marine-metagenome-genome-assembly--contig:-NODE-2136-length-21245-cov-4.297714_pt1 | contig 21245 bp, 39 predicted proteins | sample MGYA00248635_ERZ508505 | MGnify/ENA primary metagenome ERZ508505 (study PRJEB26176, sample SAMN06267871) | marine metagenome | isolation source: Saanich Inlet, British Columbia, Canada | place: Pacific...
CCACGTGAAATGCCATTTGAAAAATCTACTATAACTGTAGGACCAGATGGAATGAGTGCAAGTGTTTGGTACAAAGATAAACTGCCAGCAGGCTGCTATGAAAATGCTCCTTGGGACAACAGGGATAAAAAACAATGAGAATATTGATATTACTTACTGTTATTACCTTTATAGGATTTTACCTAGTAATAAATCCAAGCCCTAATAAAGATTACTGGGAATCAGTCGGACCTAGTTGGGATAGGATGTTGAACCCCGATAAATACTCTGATAAGGAGTAGCTATGAGAAAAGTTTTGTTTTCGCCCGTATGGAGTGTGCTATTATTAAGCATACTAAGTTATGTATATTATTTGAATCCTCCGTTTTTAGAAAGCATAAAACTACGCTACTTTGACACACTAATAGTCAATCAACAACCTGTTGAAAACAACATTTACACAGTGAACATCGATGAACCAAGTCTAGAGGCTTACGGACAATGGCCGTGGCCGAGAGGTGATTATGGCAATCTCATAGAGGACTTATATGCCAGAGGCGCTGGACTAGTGGTGTTCAATGTGTTAATGTCAGAAGAAGACAGAAGCGGCCAAGATGCTGCTCTTGCCGAAATAATGCAACAGTATCCAGTTATCGTTACAATGTTGGGTGCAGAGGAGAATAAAAATGAAGCGATCAATCCTGGTGCTACTATTGTTAACAGCGATTATATTGGCACCATTCCTAGTGTTCCTGGTATTATTGCTAATGTACCTTACATTGAAAACTCAGCCTTCGGATCGGGAATAACCAACAGTTGGCCAGAAGTTGATGGCGTTACTAGACGCATACCCTTAGTGGTTGAAAGCGGAGGCACACTGTATCCAAATGTTACAATGGAAGTGTTGCGTGTTCTAGCAGGCGATCCTAGCTTCCAAATTAAACTAAGCCCAATGGGCGTAGACAAACTACGCATACCACAGTTTGGTGTAATACAAACAAGCCCTACAGGCGAAGTATGGATAGATTGGAGTCAGCGCAGCAAAAGCGTGAGCGCAGTAGACTTACCCGATGACTTTAGCGGCGGCATAGTGTTTGTAGGACCAACAGCAGCAGGGCTTACACAGCCACTGGCAACAGCAGCAGGTTCAGTATTTCCACACGAAGTACAGGCAGCAATGCTAGGAACAGTGTTTAATGAATCAAACATTAGCAGGCATCCTGACGCAGAAGCATGGGCAGAACTCGCAGCCTTTGTAGCAGCAGGCTTATTGCTAATCGCCCTCGCTCGTTGGACTTATGTAGGCATAGCCTGGTTCGGTTTGTCCGTGGGCGGGGGCATCTATTTCAGTTACTGGATATTCCAAACTGAAAACCTACTTGTAGATGGATTTATTCCGGCAGCGTTCTTGTTGTTGGTAGGACTCAAGCGTTATGTAATCAAGTTTGTAGATGAGTTCTTACAAAAGAACGCAATCAAGAAACAGTTTGCTGGATATGCAAGCCCTACTGTAGTTAAACTACTACAGGAAAATCCAGACCTTATCAAGAAAGGTACCAAGAAGGAAGTATCGATTGTGTTCTCAGACTTGCGTGGCTTTACTCCATTGGGTGAAAGTTTTGGCGATGATGTAGGCGGACTTACTAAAATAATGAATGGCTATATGGATGCTATTACAGAACCAGTGCTAGACGCAGATGGAATGATTATTAAGTATATAGGCGATGCCTCGATGCACATACACAATGCACCTATAGACGATCCTAACCATGCTAAGACCGCAGTTACTACTGGCTTAAAAATGCTCAAGGCAGTAGAGAAGTTTAATGAAGAAGTTATCATACCGCAAGGAAGACCGCCAGTTGGAATGGGCGCTGGGATCAATACTGGATTGGGCTATTTGGGGGAGATGGGATCAACCAAACGACACAGCTACGATGTTCTCGGAGACGCAGTCAGCACAGCAGCTAGAGTTGAAAGCAAGTGCAAAGAGTACGGATGCCTCCTCCTAATAGGCGAAGCTACATATGAACAAACTAAAAACGACTTCTTCTACCTTAAAGTAGACGACTTACAAGTCAAAGGAAAGAGTGTTGGTCTAGGCATATACACAGTAATAGATAATACAAAACCTAGTTGGAAAGCAGCACAAAAACATCACGAGAAAATGCACGATTTATATCGTATGCAACTTTTTGATGACGCAGCAGAACAATGTAGATTAATACGTAGAGCATTTGATGGACAGATGCAAGACTACTACGACATGTGGATTGATCGCTGTGAGTATATGAAAACACAAGACTTGCCTTCAGATTGGTCAGGTGTATTCGTGGCCACGAGTAAATAACATATGCTGAATTATATAAAAAATCTTTTTGGAAACAACACTGAATACAAAGGCCAAGACGTTGAAGATATCAATGTGATCTGGCTGCATGGCGCAAACCAAACCAGTCTTAGTTTTAAATACCTACAAACAAAGACGCAATTCTCAAAAGAGATAATGATCAACTACAGCAGCATGAATCGCTTCTATGACAACTTGGATATGATCACTGAACAATGTCAAAACAGAGGACCACACTTTGTTATAGGACACAGCATGGGCGGCCTGTATGCACTACATCTAACTAAGTATTTGCGTGTGATAGGTGGTGTAAGTATCAGCACACCTTTCCGTGGTAGTAGCACAGCAGATTGGGCCAAGTATATTGTGCCAAGTTATCCACTGTTCAAAGACATTGGACGTAAAAGTGATCCTATCAAAGCAGCAAACGAAATAGAGTTGAATATACCGTGGACACAGATAGTAAGCACCACAGGCAGTGTGCCTTATCACAATGGTCCTAATGACGGTGTTGTTACTCTAGCGTCAATGACACACAGAACTGACATGGAACTAGTGGAAGTTCCGCATACACATTATGAAACTATGTGTTCTGATCTTGTTGCTGAGATTGTTGCCGAACGTTACTCTCGTGTTTTAGAAGAAGTGCATGAACTTCGTCAATTTTGCGTAGCCAGCCATTAGCATCTACAACAAAGACATCTCCGGGTTGATACAGCGGACGAGGTTTGTTTCCAGGATTGCCTTGTCTGTCTAGTCCCATAACTTCACCGTGCCAGTCACCTTCGATACGAAAATTATCACCAGCTTGATTAATATTATATTCCATCCACATCATTGTGCTTCCTCCAATAAAATTGCCCGAGGATACTTGAGTGCAAAATGTGTGTCTAGTTTGTTGTTGTTGCTTTCTACATAGATATCACAACGGCAATAGATGTCGCTAGGCAAACTTGTACTTCTACTACGCAATAGACACCATTCCCAGTTGTTGCTTTCTACAGTTTTGTAAAGATCATTACCGAGTTCTCGCCGTATCCATATGTGTTCCATATCGGTATTGGCATGTGTCCATTTGTATTCGCATTGTCCTAAATAGTATCTCATACAAATAGTTATTTGTTGTTGAGATCTTTCTTTATAGTTTTGAGATCTTCGCTGCTAAAACTATCCTTGTTTAAATCAGGTTTTGGAGCAGGGGCTGATTTAGGTTCTTCTTTACCAGTGCTGTTAAATGTTTCGCTCTTACTTTGATATCTTGCTACTATTTCTTCTAGCTCTGCTCTACGTTCTTTGTCTAGCTTTCCCTGATGTTCTAGTACCATAGCAAGTTTTGTGTTAAGGCGTATCATATCATTGTCAAGCATACGCACACGATCAACAAGTTTAATCAGTGTGCCCATACTTGCGCCAATAACAGGATCAATAGTTTCTGTCACCCATTTCCATATGAAGAAGATAAAATATCCCATGCCAAAGGCAGCAATAACTGGAAATCCAAAGTCTTTGATTGCGCCGGCAATATCAATTTCCATTAATCACGCCTCGCATCATTTTTCCCTTCATTAGCAGCTATACGGTCAACATTTGGTTTTACACCAAGTGCATAGCTCATTAGTGCATCTATCTTAACCAAGTCATTGTTCATAGTTTGAACACGATTATCAAGTTGTGCAATGATGTTTTTTAAAGTAGTGACACTATCGGTCACTCCAGCTAAGATAAATCCAAGTGTTAGAAATACAAAATATCCTGCTGCTAATGCCCCCGCAATAGGAAATCCAACTTCGCTTGCAAGTGTTAAAAAATCCATATAGTGCGCCCTCACGCTCTGCTTACATACTATTTATCTTATTGCTATAACTTTTTTCACCAACAAATGGCATTTCACCTGCGGGCATTATATCTGCACAGTTGAGTTTTTTTAAAATTGTAATAACATCGCCCCTAGTCCAGTATGGCACCATTCCTTTATGAAAACTAGCAACATTTACATCATACATAGTGTCTATGTGATCAATAAAGTTTAGATAGTCTTTGAGGCGCCAGCGTTGACGAGTATGCATATGTTCCCAAAATGCAATACAATTTTGTGTAGTGGTGCCTTCGTCAGGGATGCCATGAAATTTAGTAAAAATTTCATAAAGAAAAAATTCAGCAGGACTATGTCGTTCTTTTCTTGCTTCAATACTAAACCATTTGAATAAAAATCTAGTGCCACCAAAATACTTCAACAGCATCAATGCGTTTTGTGTATTAATAACATAAGGAGTAATATTTTGAGTAAGTTTTATAGCAGATGACGGTATTGGATAGCCAACTGTTTCGCAACAAGTTATGATCCAGTTTTTTAGAATTGGTTCGCACCAATCAGTAGGCTCGGGTTTAATTTGTTGAATATCTGTTATACAAGTCGGTTTGAAGAAAAAGTTCTTAGCATCTAAAACAACGTAATCTTCAGTTTCTACAAATTCAGCAACACCTAGTTTAATTACTTGTTGATCTACCCAGCCTTCTAATTGTAATGTTTGCAAGTGGCACTCGTCCTCAATGCTCCAAAAATTATCTTTATTTAACACTTGCACATCAAACTTAGACAGATGCGGCTGACAAACTCTTTTATAAAATTTTTGCCATTTTTTGTGTTCTTCAGAATTATGATTGTATATAAAAATTACTTTGCAAGGTTCTAAAAATTTATCCATGCTTCGACACAACATTTCAAAACTCCATTGGTCTCTGTTACAAGTTACTACAACTAGTGTTCTTGACATATGTTCTCCTTTTTTATATTTATGGTTGACAATACAGCAGCATATGTTATAGTAATATTGTAACAAGCAATGGGCAACACATGAAAAAGTATATGATGCAACATCCTCTGCGTAAAAAACTTACTAAAGAGGACTGGAAACGCATACAAGATGCTATTGAAAATGACAATGTTGATGATGCAAGTTGGGACGAAATCGAAGCAGCACATGATGTATTTTATGATGCTATTGCAGGTAAAACACAAACACACCTAGGTGTAACAACACTACAGTAAGGAACACACAATGGACAAAGAATTTGACTACGAAAGCTTTCAACAGTTTATGAATCATCTCTCAGGGTTTGATCATGCAGTTGAACTTGAAAGACAAGCAAGGACAGTTGACATCATTGAAACATTGGATGTAATCAACGAGGCAGTCAACAGTATGACCGAGTGTCCTGAAGCTGTAAATATGCTACAAGCTATTGGAATTAAAACAAAATAAAAAATGTCAAGAGATAAATAAATTGGTTGACAAAAGATAAATAAACGTGTATAACTAATACATAACGTAACAAACAAGGAAAGCACTACTAAATGAAATTCGCAACTGAACATAAATTTATTAAAAACATTATGGAATGCCGCGAATATCGTATGGGCTTCTTGGAGGGTTTTAGAAACGGATGATGTAACGTAATACATTAAAAGTTTTAACAAACCTCCAGTAGCAATACTAGGAGGTTTTTTTATGGAGGAAGAGATGAAACGAAAACCTAAGGTGCCTAAAGAACGTAATGCAGCAGTGATGGCTCTAATTGTTAGAGCTGGCGCAGGTTCTGGACAGCACGGTAAAACTAAAAAGGCAGAACGTAGAGCTGCTAAGATTTCTCTACAAAAACAAATGGACTCTTAGCTCAGCTGGTTAGAGCAACCGACTTTTAATCGGTAGGTCCTGGGTTCGAATCCCAGAGAGTCCACCAAAGTTTTTACAAGCACATTGATCAGTGTGTTTCTATAAACTTTGCACCGTTCGTCTAGTGGTTAGGACGCTGCCCTTTCAAGGCGGAGACACGGGTTCGAGCCCCGTACGGTGTACCATAGCTGTATAGCTCAGTTGGTTAGAGCACAGAGCTGATAACTCTGGGGTCACTAGTTCAAATCTAGTTACAGCTACCAAATAAGGGTGTGTCGCCTCAAGGTGAGGCAGTGGACTGTAACTCCATCGCGGAAACGCACGCCAGGTTCGATTCCTGGGACACCCACCAAAAATAAGTTGGCGTGGCGGAATGGTTACGCACCGGATTGCAAATCCGTAAGCTCGCAAGAGTATGCAGGTTCGAGTCCTGTCGCCAACTCCAAGAACGATGTGGTAGCTCAGTGGTAGAGCACCGGTCTCATACGCCGAGAGTCGCTGGTTCGAATCCAGCCCACATCACCAAATACGACTCCGTGGCTCAACTGGAGAGAGCAACTGATTACGAATCAGTAGGTTGAGGGTTCGAATCCTTCCGGGGTCACCATATGCCGCAGTAGCTCAGTTGGTAGAGCACGGGATTGAAGATCCTGGTGTCGGTGGTTCGATTCCATCCTGCGGCACCATTCTGCTTTAGTGTTAGTGGTTAGCACACAAAATTGTGGATTTTGGAGGCTTGGTTCGAATCCAAGAAGTAGGACCAAAATAAATTTAAAATTCAAATACTACAGTCACGCTAGCTTAATAATGTAAATACGACATGTATAAGTCTATTATATTTAGTTTTGGGTTTACTTCTCGAACCGGTGGGGCGCACCGCATAGCAACTGAACTAAGATCTTATAACTGGGACTGCGAAGTTGTTGATTTTGTGTTGTTTTGGGAGTTAGAGGAACTTAAACAACTAGCATGTAGTAGAATAGATAATAATACAAAGTTTATAGGATTTAGTCATCTATTCTACACATGGAACCCAAAACTAGAACATTTTTGTGAATGGCTTAAAGAAAAGTGGCCGCATCTTTACATTTTTTCAGGCAGTAATGCATGGCCTACTATCAACAGCAACTACATAGACTATTACTTTCAAGGTTACAGCGAATATGCAATAATTGAACTTTGTAAACATCTGTTTAGCAACGGTAGTCCTGTAAAGTATACTCTTGACGAAGCTAACAGAAAAGTTATACTACCTAATATAGATTATAAAGCTGCACCGTTTAAAGATCCAGTAATTATATATGAAGACAGAGATTACATATGTCCAGAAGAATGGCTGTCTATAGAATTCAGCAGAGGTTGCAAATTCAAATGCGATTTCTGTAATTTTCCTATGCTAGGAGTCAAGGGCGATTATAGCAGAGATGCAGACAGTGTAGAACGCCAATTAAAAGATACATACGATAGGTTTGGTGTTACACGTTATATTGTTACAGACGAAACGTTCAATGATAGATTAAGTAAAATAAACAAATTTGCAGATGTGTCTGAAAAAATAGATTTTGATCCGTTGTTCACAGGATTCTTAAGAGCAGACTTATTAGTAAGCAACCCAGCACAACAAGAAGCATTGTTACGTATGGGCTTTATTGGCCACTATTACGGCGTTGAAAGTTTCAATCATCAAACAGCAAAAACTGTAGGCAAAGGTATGCATCCTCAGCGTCTACAACAAGGCTTAATAGATATTAAAAACTATTTCTTAAATAACAACAAAAAACTTTATAGAGGCGAAATTAGTTTAATTGCTGGGTTGCCTCATGAGACTAAAGAAACACTGCAACAAACAAAAAGATGGCTATTACAAAATTGGCAAGGGCAGCGTTTTCAAATGTTTGCAATGGATATACCCAAGCAACATCATGACAAAAACAGTTTGATCAGTCTTGATTATAAAAAATACGAATACCAAGAAATGACAAATAATGAAATTACAAATTCTTATTATCAACCTCAAAAATTATACGACCATGATCCGTTTGCAAGTTCTAAATTAGAAAACATAGTTTGGAAAAATCAACATATGAATGTATTTGATGCTATCAAGATAGCAGAAGAAATGGAAATATTATCTAGCACAGAAAAGTTTAAAATAGGTGCGTTTAGATTAGGTCAAATAGGGCTGCCACAAGATACAGAACAATTGTTTGGACTTTCAGTAACACGAGCAAATAAGATAGAAACAAACAAAAATAGTAAAATAGTAGATATATACAAAAACAAAAAGTTAGGAACAACATGGTAAATAAAACAGTATATAATGCAGATGAAATATTTGAAGACGATCCAGATAATTCAGATAACGTCTTAATGAAAATACCAGATGAAATTGCAGAAAAAATGGGCTGGAAGCCAGGAGACACATTGAAGATAACAACAGAACGCGGAGTCATTACGATAACAAAGGCCGATAATGCCGAAGGATGATATAATCGAATTAGAAGGCACAATAGTAGAAGTGCTTCCTAACCAAACATTTAAAGTAGAACTTGAAAACAAACATCAAGTAATCTGCTACACAGGCGGTAAAATGCGCAAGTTTAGAATTAGACTTGTAACTGGCGACAGAGTCAAAATAGAAATGACTCCATACGATCTAGACAAAGGTCGAATCACATTTAGAATTTAAGGTTGACAGTTGTTGCTTTTTATGCTATAAAATAGTTAACAGGAGGGCAACATGGCTGTATTAGAATTATCAAGTTTTGAAATGCTACGCAAAGATGGCGGCACAGGCTACCAAGCTGTGCTGGATTTTGGCAATTATCATCTCAGCATCATCGATGATGGCTATGGTGCAGATCGCGGACTGTATGAAATTGGTGTGTTCAGTGCAGCAGACGGCCTAGCATCGGATCTAGTGAATTTGCCTGGTATCACCGAAGATGGTGATACGGTAAAAGGTTACTTGACAGAAGCAGATATTAATGCTATTATAAAGAAGATGTATTTAATCACAGGCAAATCTCCGAGGCAAGTATGATCACAGTAAATGGCGGCACACGCAATCAACGCAAATATGCACTTAGTATGGCACAATATGTATGTGAAAAGTTTGAGGTTAACCCTACTGTAGAAATCAACTTTCGGCTAATGAGTCAGGATCAAAACTTTGGCTATTGCACAGAACTTGAAGATGGCGAGTATGAAGTAGACATCAAACGCACTCTGCGTATGCGTGAAATGCTGTGCACACTTGCACACGAAATGGTGCATGTAAAGCAGTATGAACTGGGCGAACTTACTCAAGACAACGAAAAGGGCATAGACTATTGGGACAGGCCCAGCGAGATCGAAGCAATGGGCCGCGAACCTGGATTGTTTGTTCGTTGGGCAGAAAAAGAACGTTTAGCACACCTAAAATGGACACAAGTTGCTTAATAAAGTATAAAGGAATTAGTTACTCTATGTCGTCTGACACAAAGCAAGATCTTCCAAAAGAACTTGATCAGTTTTATACTGATCCAAATTATGCAGATGCATTTTATACTGTTATCAGTAATACAGTAGATCTTACAAATGCCGACATGTTACTAGAGCCTAGTGCTGGCACTGGTAACTTTTACAGCCTAATGGATAGCGACAAACGTGTTGGCTTAGATTTAGATCCAAAGCATAGCGGAGTAATAAAAACAAACTTTTTTGATTGGACACCTGCTACTACACAAACTGTTTATACAATTGGCAATCCGCCATTTGGTAAAAATTCAAGTCTTGCAGTAAAGTTTTTTAATCATGCAGCAGAATTCAGTGATGTGATAGCATTTGTGGTGCCACGCACATTTAGAAAAGCCAGCATAGTTAACAGATTAAACAATCAGTTTCATTGTGTATATGATCAAACAGTGCCAGACAATAGTTTTATCTACAAAAACAAACCTTATAACGTTTGGTGTTGTGCACAAATATGGGTTAAGAAGAGTGTTGCAAGAGATAAAATTCAAACTCTTAAACTTGCAGACTTTGAGGACTTTTTTGAAATAGTGGATCCTGCACAAGCAGATTTTGCAGTGCAACGTGTCGGTGGCAAGGCAGGATTAATTAGAACAAATGATTTTAAAAACTACAGTAAAGAAAGTCACTACTTTATCAAACAACACCACCCACGTGTTTTAGAAGTGTTCCAAGAGTTAGATTTTGATAAAGTAAAATATAATACCGCTGGAAACCCTAGTGTAAGTCCAAGCGAAATGCTGGAACTATGGAAAGCCAGTGCAGAATCAAAAGGAATAACATATACTTTTGGAAATAGACTATTTGAAGGTTGACACCCAAGTATTAACATGCTACATTAGTTACACAAGCAAGGAGCATGGTGCTCCGAGCAGTCTTATAGTAAGATGGAGAACAAAATGACTAAGAGACTTACACGTAAACTTTCTGAAGTAATTGCAGAAGTTAAAATCACGCTTGCAGCAGAGCACGGAATTTCCCAAGAACAACTTGACGCACTACGAGCACGAGTAGATGCTAATGGACACAAGTTTCCAATTGGCAGTATGATGCTTCCTATTGATCTATTATGGATTGATTATGAAGTGCAGCGTGATGTAATCATCAAACACATTATCAGCATTATTAAACGCTACGATCCACGACTGTGTTCGCCTGCTAGTGCATGCACAGACGTATTTGATGTAGACGAACAACGTTCACCTATTATGACATTCGACGGGCAGCATCGCACAATTGCTACAGCATTGTTGGGCTTTGACGCTGTTCCGTGTATTGTAGTAGAAACAGACGACATTCAGTTTCCAAGTTATGCATTTGAAGAGTGCAACATGAGCACCAAAAAACTAGGTCCGCAGGACATTCACCGTAACCGTTTGACACGTTATAAACTTGGTAGCCGTGAGCAAAAGAACGTTGTTGCTCGTACACTTCAAGATCAGTTCGACAACACAGGTGTTGACTTGGAAGACAAAGGAACACGCAAATCTCCAGGTATGCGTGGAGACAACGATTACTTCTTTAGCCACTTTAAATATGCTGAAAAAGCAATTGAAGCAGATGCCAGCGGCAAGTTGATCTACAACATTCTCAACAGCATTACCAGCGTGTTTCCGTTGCAAGAAGAAGTTGATCAAGGTGTGTTTATTGGTTTGTATGAACTAGCACGACTGGACCAAAATCATCGCGAACTACCAGACTACTGGATGGAAGATGTATTGCGTAGTGTAAAGAAATCATTCAACAGCAGTTCTATTGTGCACAGCAAAGCCAAGCGGCAGTGGGAACATGTTAATCCAGGTGCAACATGGAGTGCTCCGAGTGCTATGGCAAACTTCTTGCGTGAAGCGTATATGATGAACGGTGGTAAAATCAACTTGCCTTACCACGGCGAAGGTGCTAAGATGCAAGTAGCAACCAATCCAGTTCCTGGACTGTTTCCTAAGGCGTTAGAGGTAGCATAATGTTGAAAGAATCGCTACAACAATTTACTGCTCCTGTTTATACTAAAACGAAGCGTAGCACAGAATCATATGCGGCAACAGCCGCATATGTTACAGCAAACTTAGAACGTCTAGTTGAACTGTATCTTACTACAAAGAACGACGAGCAAACATATCGCTTGATCCGTGACGATATTGACAATGCACTACGCCGCTATCATCAGTATTGTATCAAAGAAAACATTGGTGCTCACTATATTGAACGTGGATTAGAAGGCAACGGCATCTTTGAACATATGATTCCTGCAAGTCGTATTCGTGACTTGTTGATTGCAAAAGTAATTACACCCGAGCAAGCATGTAATATGCCCACGTGCCGTTTGAGCAAAGAACGTGATGACAAATTGCGTGAAGCAGGATGGGCTAGTAAGACACCTGACTTGTATAACTTTTGGAAACGCTACGAATACAGTTTTGATATTACTAATGTGTTTGAAACATATGACGGTGTAGAAGTAGATACAAATATGACACTCGAAGACCACTTTGCAAAATTCATAGGTTGACAACTGTGTGCCTATATGCTATAACAGTGTATAGGCACAAACACACAGAGGCACACAATGTCAGACGCACCAAAACTCAACTCATATCCTACCAAACTTGTAATTGAGCTGGCATTCGCCGCACAACGTATCAACAAGTCGTATGTAAAAGCAACTCGTCGTTACAGTGAAGGACAGCCTACTACTTTCAGCAACAAAGAAATTGTTGCGTTTACGGCTGCTCACTATCTAGACAATGATCCTTACTTGCCCAGCGACTTTATTCCTGTAAAAGTCACAGAAGAAGATCGCACAGCAATGGCAGCAGCAGAAAAGCATATGCGCCGTTATACAATGTTAGCACTAGGCAACTTGAGTGACTTTCAAGCAGATGTGTTTGAAGCATATTCGCAGGAACAAACTCCAGTCAATCGTTTGGGATTGATTGCATATCTACCGCAGTTTGTAGAACGTGAACTAGAAGACAAGATGTACAAGGGGCGTCTTAAGACAGAGTTTGCTGAAAGCACCGCAATCAAAGATAAAAAGATCATTGGAGAATTGGAAATACTTAAACGTGTGCACAGTGTTAACTACGAAACGTTTTTTTACACTGCTGGCTTTAATGGCAACTTGGTTATGTTTTCCAACAAGTTTGAATACAAAGTAGGAAAAGTATTTGGGTTTCGTGCCAATGTCAAATCGCAAATTACAGATAGAGACACAAATCTCACTATAAATAAAATCAACTATGTAAAATTAATTGATATGGAGAACTAAGATGGATTTTATCACAGTAGAACACGTTTTTGTAGCCTTTGCATATGTAGTAGGCACATTGTTTGGACGTTATACTGCTAGAAAAGACAATGTAAATGATATAGTCGAATCTACCATTGACAGTTTGATCAATGACGGGTATTTAAAAACTCGTGGGCACGGTAGTGACATGGAAATCCTCAAATGGAGAGAATGGAACCAACGAAATGACACTAACTAGAATTATTGGAGACATCCACGGCAAGGTTTATGATTACAAAACACACAGCATTGCTGACTTTGACGGTCCTACCGTTCAAGTTGGTGACTTTGGTATTGGCTTTGGTCAAAGTGATTATTGGCATGAAAATGTCAATCGTTTTCATGCAGATGGCCGTCATAGATTCATCCGTGGCAATCACGATAACCCTACTGTGTGCCGTGAGGAAATGGTTGGCTGTATCAACGATGGCAACATCGAAGATGATGTAATGTTCATCGGTGGTGCCTGGAGCATTGATAACCCTGTTGCTCCTCCAGGCTGGTATCGTCGTACTGCTGGTGTGGATTGGTGGTTTGATGAGGAATGTTCAGATGAACGCTTTGAGCAAATGCTGGAAGCATATGACTTCTATCGTCCTCGTGTTATGATCACACATGATTGTCCTGCTAGCATTAGTTACAAGATGTTTTGGGGCAGCGGGTTTTTGACGGGTCCAGTTTACCCAAATCGCACTGGTACATGGTTTGATCGCTTCTTCGAACTGCATCAGCCTGAAGAATGGTATTTTGGACATTGGCACAAGACTATGACATACAAAGAAGGCAATACAACCTTCCAGTGTATTGGTGAACTTGATTATGTGGATGTAGAACTATGATTAAACTGCAAGGCAAACTTCCGAGACAGATTTGGCTGGCATGTAGCGGCGGAGTTGACTCAATGGCAGCATTGGATTTTCTTCGCCGCAATCATCAAGTGAATGTGCTGCACTTTGATCACGGTACAGCACATGGCACCGAAGCACGATCATTCCTTGAACGCTATTGCACTGAAAAAGGTATTCCGCTCACTATAGGCGAAAGTAAAGGCACTGTTCCGCCCGGACCCAGCAGAGAAGAATGGTGGCGCGAACAGCGTTATGCGTTCCTTGACAAGTTCTTTACTGTTCCTGTTATTACCTGTCATCACTTGGATGATTGCGTAGAAACATGGGTAATGAGCAGTATGCACGGTACTGGCAAATGGGTGCCATATCGTCGCAAGCATGTAATCCGGCCTTTCCGCTTGACCCGCAAAAGAGATCTAACATTGTGGGCACAACTTAACGGCGTGCCGTGGATTGAGGATGACAGCAACAACGATACATGTTATGCTCGCAACTACGTTAGGCACGAGATGATGCCGCATGTTTTACAAGTTAACCCTGGTATTCATAAAACCATCGCAAAGAAAGTGAAAGAAGATGTTGATCACACGTGAACAGATTATGTTGTTGTATCTTGGCTTAGACAAGTATCCAGATGCAACTGAAGTTGTAATTGAAAGCAGAGAAAATGGCTCAGGCATCGGGCCCAGTGACATTGCTGTGTTTCAAGACAGTGGCAATTTGTTTAGAAAGATTGCTCCCAAGGTGTTTGGCGAAGAAGATATCACAGATGTGAGCATGTGGTAATGTAAAAGGAGAAATCATAATGAGCTATAAAACTGTAACCGTAGACGTTGATGTAGATATTGATCTAGACGAGTTTAACGACAGCGAATTGATCGATGAAATGAATCAGCGTGGATACACTTGTATCAAAGAAGCAGCAGCAGGTCTTGAACGAGAAGATTGGCATTATCTTATTGAAATGCTTGACAAGAATGGCGAAACCTGGTATACTCGTAGAGTAAGAGATAAACTAATGGTAGCATGTCATGGCTAAAGTATTGATGATTGATCCGCCTAGTGGATGGCAGTATGGGTTTCCTAAACCTATCCACGAAGAATTCCACACGCTAGGAGACGACTTTGATCTAGGCAAGTGGTTAATCAGTGAAGGCTATCCCGAACAAGATATTGAACTAGCATTGAAATACAGTCGTTATTGGGAAGCAGACGATGACAAAGACACCTAAAGACAAACGCAAAGCCAAACTGTACAAAAAGTGGAAACGCTACTTGAGCGACAGCAGACTAAACAAAGACGAGATTGTTCGCAGAGCAAAAAGTTTTACCAAGAAAGGCATGACGCCAAACGATTAAATACAATACATAACATAGGGAGTACGAATATGGCAAGACATGACTATATGGGCTTTTCTGAAACGCTCGAAGAAGACGACTATGGACTTATTGTTGACAAAGACGGCAATATAAAAGGCATTTGGGTGCCGCAACATTTGGAAGACGCAGAAGAAATTCCTGCTAGTATTGCTAGTATGTGTCAACTGCACTTTGGAGTTGATCCAAATGATGAAGTTAATTACCAAACAGTGCATTAAGAGGTTATAATGACACCACAGGATATCGCTGAATACAAACAGCGTTGGATGAGCACAGGGAATAACAACCCTGTGCGACTCCACAGTGACTTAGACACACAAGGTAAAACTTGGTGTAGGAGGAACTTAGAGAGACATCAATGGAAGATGAATACGTGGACTGATGTTTATGAACATACTTTCTTTTTTGAAAGCGAACAGCATGCCGAACTTTTCAAACAGCAATGGCCAGAGTTTGTAAATCAATGAGTTATGCAATAATGGTTTGTCTTGATGGCAAGGACGATTGGATCTATGTTACAGAAAACACCAACAAGTGTGATATGTGGAATCTCAAAGTAAAAACTTTTGAAGATGCACACGAAGCATTGGAAGTTGCAAAAACATTTCAATTGCCTGACAAGCCTGAAAATGTAATGGTGGTAGATTATTATGAAGATTAATAGAATAAATCGTGTTGAAGTTATCGATGAAAGTGGAAGAGCGTATGTAAAGTATCTTGACAAAGAACAAGAACTTACATATACTTTACAAGACGACGGAAAAACACTTAAAATTTTCATTAGTAACACAGGACAAAAAGATACATGAAATTCAGTAAACACGATGATATTAGTGGCACTAAGATTGAAATGGAAGTTCACGACCATTCGCCACTTGACGAGGTACTAGAAGAGTTTCAAAACTTTCTTCGAGGTTGTGGGTATGTAATCGAATATAATCAATGTCTTGTATTGGAGAATATAGATGATTAGAACATGTGATAACTGGGTAGTAATACGCTTCAAAGGTGATGATCCGCATTACCGACTACTAGTAGGAACTTCTGGAGGTTATCTCTCTGGCGACTCTTGGAGACTGAATAGTGGCATTACAAAGTTTGTTCAAGATGAAGAGGACGATAATTATTGGTTTGTTGAAGGTCATTCTGGCTCAGTGTATCGTTGCTACAAAGATTCATATTGTCTACGTATGAATAGTGCTAATATTTGGGCAAGACTTCAAGAGCTACACGGTGATAAAGTTGAAATGATGCCAGAAGATACAGACTGGCTAACAATGGATTGGTTAATTAAATGAAAGTTAATATTGGAAAGTATCCCAACCATAGGTTTTATCACAACTGGTTATACAACTGGTTTGGGTATTCACCTAAACAGCGAACAAGCATAAAGATTCACAACTACGATACATGGAGTATGGATCATACACTCGCACACATCGTTGTTCCTATGCTGATACAACTCAGAGCAACCAAGCACGGTGCACCATGGGTTGATGACGAAGATGTCCCAGAAGAACTTCGTAGTACTAGCGCACCGCCGAAAGAAAACGAGTATGACACAGACGACTTTCACTTTGACCGCTGGGACTGGGTTTTAGATGAAATGATCTGGGCTTTTGAACAGAAGCAAGATGATGATTGGGAAAGTGCTTATTACAAATATGAGGACGACCCTACTAACACAGAAGGACTAGGTTTAGGATTAAAATTAGTTTGGGAAGATCCAAAAGGGCGCAAAGCTCATCAGGCTCGCATGACCAACGGTTTTAGACTGTTTGGCAAATATTTTGAGAGTCTATGGGATTAGAAAATGAAAGCAGTAATGACAGCACGACAGCATGGAAAAAGCGTAATGCAAACACAGGCAATCATTGATGAATGGGACACTATTATAGGAAAGCCCAAAGAGCCTGTTTATCTAGAGTTTAACACACCTCCGCTGGCATTGGTATGTGCTTTAATAGAGGAAAATATTCAGTTGTCAGAGATTGTTGCTGCACTAGGCCAAGATTATGCTGTTAACAAAGTTGATTTAACAACTGTTGTTAAAGACAAGCATCATCAGCAGTCAAATGAAATTCTTCAATACTTTGCTAAAAAACATACCATGCGCCGTATCAAAGGAGAATGGGTCAGCAAATATATGCTGGCAGTAGATGACCTTTGTGAAAACCGTAGAAAGATCAACAAAGAATATATTCCTATCCTTGTTACACTGCCTCGAATCTACGAACAAAATCGCAGCATCGAACGTGTTATCAAAGGACACAAGAGTGCGCCTAAATCTAACGATCTTTCTTTTCCGCCTATGGAAGGTGAAGTTGAGTTCGTAGAACGGTTACACTTCAAGGTGAAAAGCAGCAATGAATATCATTACTTCTGGCGCACACCCAACAACTATCTAATGCGTATTGTAGTAAAAAAAGGTCACTACGGTTCAGAAGCATGGGATCTACTAGCAGAACACGGTAAGATACACATAAGCGCAGATGTTACCTATACATATAACATCAAAGGTTATGACTTTAACGTGCTACAAACATCACCAGAACACACAAAAGTTAAAATAGCATAAAACACAGGCACACAACTAGATAACTACTAAGCTAGGCACTACAGCTAAGGCATTAATCAGGCATAATATAGAACATTGTTTGATCGAGGCAGCTCGATTCGTCAAGAACCAGCCGAGGTAATGCTCGTCGCCGGTGGTGTGGCGTGTTCACCTATGTAATATCTCCTAAAAACCCCAAGCAATCGGAACGAAGCTGGGGGCGCAATCTAAGGATTGTATGTCGATGCAGGTTGGGAAAGGTCAGAGCCCATGGAGATGCACAAATACCTGCTTCCATAGTCTTGGCCGATACGGACTCACATGAAGTATACCAGACTCTAAGGAACCTTGTGTAAGGTTCCGTCTGACCAAATAGATCTACATGAAATAAAATAATATTGATATTAATATACGAATAGCGATAGCGTATGAGTTGTTTCTTGTCAAAGAAACACTATTGATAGAACCAAAATGAATATATATATATAGTAATACAAAAAAGGATATACAATGCCACAAAAAATGACAAGAACAGAAGCAGTTGGACAACTAGCTGAATTAGCACAAGAAGTTGAAATCAAAGATCCTATTGATTGGGGTATGCTGAACATTAAAGAAAGTGAAGCATTTGAGATGATGGCTAATAGTGTGTTAGATCAGTTTTATAGTGTTCCTGAAGAACATAGACATACAGTGGCTATGGCTACAATGACCAAGCTATTAGTAGAAAACTTTGTATTGAATCTTAAATTACATGAACAAGTTCAAAGAAAATCTGTTTGAAATACTAGGCGAAGTTGTTTATCAACGTATTAACGGCCGTGAATGGTGTGTCGATCCTTATAAACGTGTAACTGATGATTTATCTAAGTTTAAAGAAGCACATCAAATATACCAAGACACTATACTAACTACATACGATAAACCGTTTATATACTATCACAGTATGGGAAATAATTACGGATTTGATAGCTTACGTTATGATCAAGAAACTGTAGATTACTGTAATACAAACGGTTTAGAAATATTTTTCAGTGAATTAATGACCAACAGTGTCGGTGAAAAATTTAATTTCTATCCTACATTTTTACAGGATACTACACAAACTGCTTCCAAAATAATCATGGAGTGGGAGAATCAACACAATCATCATATGCATTGCTTCGAACTAGAAGGTGTTAAAAGATTTATTCAACGAAACAAGCTAACCAATGTAACATTGTGTGTAGGTGTTAAAGATCAACTTGGAGTTTATCAAGCTGCATATCCAGATTTAAATATTGTATACAAGGATATCTTCTTACAGAGCATTGTAGGACAATTAATAAAATACAAAACTTCAAATAATTATATAGATTCTGATAGTATTACACACAATTTTTGGTGCGGCAATCTACGTTATATGACATACAGACATATAACAGCTAGTTATCTAAAAAACTACAATAGTAAAATATCGTTTGGACATAAAGGCACGTGGAAGCAGCTCAATAATAATATTTGGTTCGATCTCGAAAGCTGGAAACACAAACACTCTGAAATTTACAAAAAAATAAAATTAGGACACTCTAGTTTAAATAGAAACACACTGTGGATAGACAAACCATTTAAAAATGCAATTCCAATCACAGGCACAGTGCAGGATTATTTAAATTATCCTGAATACGCACAAACCAATGATCCTATATATTACACACATTGTCAGCCTGATTTATATGCAAATACATTTTGTGCAGTAGTTACAGAAAGTATCTTTGCACAACCTGTAGCAACAGTTAGCGAAAAACCTTTTAATGCAATACAAAATCAAAGACCTTTTGTAATAGTAGGCACACCATATACTCTTGAGTTATTACATGAAATGGGATTTAAAACATTTGATAGTTTTTGGGATGAAAGTTATGACCAAGAAGCTAATCACGAAACTAGATTGTTAAAAATCTTAAACTTGTTGGATACTATCGGAAATATGAGCATACAGGAATGTAAAGAAATGTATGAACAAATGTGTGATATTTTAGAATACAACTATAATCATATAAATCAAAATCTATTTGACAACATACTTAAACTGTAGTAATATAATAAAAAAAGCAAAAAGGAAAAACAATGCCCCTAGTACCAATGGTAGTCGAACAAACATCAAAAGGTGAACGTTCATACGATATTTACTCACGTTTAATGAAGGATCGCATTGTCATGCTGAATGGTCCTGTAGAAGACAACATGGCTAATTTGATTGTAGCACAGATGTTGTTCTTGGAAAGTGAAAACCCAGACAAAGAAATTAACTTGTATATTAATAGCCCAGGTGGTGCTGTTACAGCAGGACTTGCTATCTACGACACTATGCAGTTTATCAAATGTGATGTGCGCACTATTGTAATGGGTCAAGCATGTAGTATGGGTTCGTTCCTAGCACAAGCAGGCACAGCAGGCAAGCGTGTGGTGTTGCCAGAGAGTCGCACAATGATCCACCGTGTAAGCTCAGGCACACGTGGCACAAGCGGTAGTGTGCATGTGCAAGAACTACAGTTTGAAGACGCTGTGCGTAGTATGGAAGAAAGCAAAAAGATCAACAAACGTCTTACAGAGCTGTATGTTAAGCACAACACAGCAGGTAAGAAGTATGAAGAATTGTTTGAAACTATGAAGTTTGATACATTCCTAACAGCAGAAGAGGCAGTTGAATATGGACTCGCAGACAAAGTCATCCAAAGTCGCTGATACAGTAGCATCACTCAAAGGCATTCCTACCAGAGATGAACTAATGGAACTTCTACGAAAAGAGATCGTAGAAGTTACCTTTAAAAAACTCGACGGTGACGAACGAAAGATGCCTTGCACCCTTATTGAAAGTTTTTTGCCACCAGCAAAAAAAGATGATGCAATGACGCAGAAGAAGGTGCGTGAAATATCTGACAAGGTATGTGCAGTATGGGCAATTGAAAGCAAAGGCTTCAGAAGTTTTCGATACGATCGTGTAACCAAAGTAGAAGTCATTGACAAACAAGACTACAAAGTGAGACTTGGAGAGTTTTGGAAAGAATAGTATAATAAATAACATAAAGGAGTATCTATGTTATTAAACGCTTACCTTGACTACGATTTGTCTGTGTTTCTAAATGCCGACTATACTACACATGAAGGAAGTTGTATTGCACATCAAGTGCATGAATTAACTGACGTGCACGAATCTTATGGTGGGTTTCCAGACAGTTATGAACGTGATAACACGCTTATTAGACAATTATGGTGGAACGAATCGCAAGTAGATTTTAGTGCAATAGGCGAGCAGTTAGGAATAGAAGTAGTAACTATAAGTAGTATTCTACAGCCTCCGGGCAATGTAATTCCTATTCACCGAGACACTTTCTTTCAGATCAAACAACGACACCCAGACGATGATAGATTGAAAGTTAGAGCAAATATGTATCTGCAAGACTGGGATGTTGGACACTTTATACAATATCAAGATAGTGATAAAACGTGGCACAACAGCACACACTGGAGCGCAGGCAACGGATACATATGGGATAGTAATCATTTGCATCTCAGTTGTAACGCAGGAATGCGTCCTAAGTATACATTGCAAGTATCAGGTTTTTGGAATAAAAAGGTTGACACATCAATCTAAATGTCTTATATTATAAAT
>ENA-OUOG01002137-OUOG01002137.1-marine-metagenome-genome-assembly--contig:-NODE-2137-length-21241-cov-6.773956_pt1 | contig 21241 bp, 11 predicted proteins | sample MGYA00248635_ERZ508505 | MGnify/ENA primary metagenome ERZ508505 (study PRJEB26176, sample SAMN06267871) | marine metagenome | isolation source: Saanich Inlet, British Columbia, Canada | place: Pacific...
TATGAATACGCGTGCTTTCGAGAACTGACGTGACGCGCGCGCGTCCTCACCGCCGCCACTTGATTTCCCCGAACATCTCCTCGAGTTCGGCGAGGAGCAACAGCCTGTCGCCGTAGGAGGTGATGCCCAGCACCGCCTTGAACTTCTCGTGATACTTCTCGTCCGCGGGGTTGTGGAACCCGATTTCCTCGTGAAACTTCGCGAGGGACTTGCCCCACAGGCGCGCGCCCGCGAAGGCTTCAGCGTACTCGCCCAGACCCACGTCCGCGAGCCACACCGCGACCGCGTCCGCGCTCGCCGGCGCCTCAGCCGAGGATTTTTTCGCCGAGCCGTTCTTACCCCCTCCGGAGTAGTCCGCGGACGGCGCCGCCGGCGCGGGCGCCGCCGGCGGCGCGGCGCCGTTGGCGCCCTGCGCCGACGACGTCTGCTGCACCTTTCTCACCTCTCCCACTAGACCGGGCAAGCTGGCCTGCATTTCGTCGATGGTGTGCATGTTGTAGTACAGCTTGCTGCCCATGATGATCCCGAGCCAGCCGTCGGCGGTGTAGTTCTTCTCGAGCATCACCGGGATCATATGTTTCTTTTTCGTGTACGCGTACTCCGCCTCGGTGCGGCACGCCTGCGACTCCTTGTACCGGTGCGTGACGCACATGATGATGGCGTCGCTCTGCTCGATGGCGATCGCCATCGCCTCCAGCGTGCTCCCCATCATGCGGTCGACGTCCATCCACACCGTGAACCCCTGCGCCATGAGCTCGTCGCGCAGGCGCAGCACCTGGCTCTGCATGCGCCACTCGTACGAAAGCATAACCTGCCCCGTGGCGTTCTCCACGGTGCCTTCGCCGTTCAAACGCGCTAACGTCTCCTCGGAAACCTCCGCCACCTCCGAGGAAGCCTGGTCGCCTTTGATCATCCACAGCGCGCCCTTGGCTTTCCGCTTCGTGTCGTCCGACCCCGTCCGGCGCGCCTCCTCCAGCGCGTCCACCACGCCCGGTTCCATGTTCACTCTCTCTCGAATCGCCTCGTCGAAGGCGAGGTTCCAGAGCCCGGTCGCCGCCCAGAACTGCGCGGCGTCCGTGGAGTCCTCCTGCGGTTCCTGTAGCGCCCTGACCAGCAAAGGCAAAGCTCCCGCGTCCGCGATGCGCGCCTTGTTCGCGTCGTTCGTCGCCAGGCTCGCGATGCTCTTCAACACTTTGTGCGTCTCGAAGCTCTGCCCATCCACGCGCGCGGCGTCCAGCGCCGCGCGCAGGGTGTCGACAATCTCCTCCACCACCGTCGGGTCGGCTTCCATGCGCACGTCGCCCTCCTCCTTGCCCACCAGGTTCGCCAAAGCGCAGGCGGCGTTGATGCGCGCGACGCGCCGCTCGGACTGCATCACCGTCAGCATGCTCTCCACCCCGCCGGAAGCGATCAGCAGTTTTTGCTGCGCGTTGTTGTGCGACAAGTCGCGCACCGTCGCGCTGAAGTAGTCGTCGGCGGAGGCGCCGCGGAAATCCGCGTACGACGACGCGCACTCTTTGGCCCCAGAGGAGACGACGCACGGCGAGAGTACCATTCGGTTCAGGATCACGGGCACGAGTCTGCTTTTCGCCATCAGTCTGTGCACGTCGTCGTTCCTGGACACGAGCGTCGAGACGAGCGCGGCGGCGGCGCACGTCGTCTCCTCGGCGGCGGCGTCGTCGGCGACGACGTTCTTGATGGCGTCCATCGCGCCGAGTTTCGCCACCTTGGCGCACATCTGCGCGTTACGCTCGCACAGCGCCTGCAGCGCGTACGCGGCGTGCACGCTCCCGAGCTCGAACATCAGCAGCAGGTTCTGCGGGACCTCGCCGTCCGCCGCGATTTTGCTCTGCGCGCGGGGCAACTGCACGTCCCCGGTTTCGATCTTGAGCGTGAGGTACTGCCGCACCCACTCCGCCGCCTCGGTCGCGTCCGCGGACAGGGAAGACGCCGAACCCGTCTCGATGGATCGCGCCCACTGCCCCAGCGTGCGGTTCACCGACGCGATCCGCGCGTCGTGGCTCGACTCCTTGCCGACCACCTCCGGGTCGAACTTGACGGTGGGCGTGTCGGGGATAACCCTCGCCGACTCGGCGGAGGCGGGGACGCGAACGCGATCCAGGCGGCCGCGCGCGCGCGCGCGCCCGTGAAGACGGGGGACGCGACCCGCGACGACCCGGGGGGGGGTCGCGCGCGCGGCCGAAGCCATCATCGCGGCGAGCCGGCTGACGTCACCGAGCGAGCGCGGAATCGTCTGAAACCGAAGGCTTCGAACTTGTTCGGCCAGAGTGTCGTGGAAGAATGTCGTCGAATCGTCGACGCGACGCCGCCCGCGCCGCGCCAAAATATCTTCAAGATTTTCGTGCTGACGAGGCGCGCATTCTCGCGCACGCGGACCGCAACACCGAGCACTTCCCGCGCGTGACCGAGAGTTCACACGTAAGGTACGTCCGCGGCACGCGGCGTGGTCCGACCCTGTTCGTTCCCCCCCCCGCCCGTCGCCCGCGGAAAGAACGCGCCCGATTCCGAAAGCACTTTTTGACACGTGTTGGCGACGGTCAGAAAAAAGCGCGATCGCGGGGTCGCATTCAACAACGCGCGCCTCCCTCCGCCGCCTCCCTCCCTTCTTCTCGCTGACCCACGCACCTCCTCTGCTTCCGTCGCCTCGGCTCTCCGCCGCGTTTCTCCGCGCGCAGCCACCCTTCGCTTCACTCGTCGTACGACCCGCGATGGAGCTCGCGCCGACGGACGCCCCCACGGCGGAGGCGACCGGCGTGAAAAAATCAGCCAAGATCTGGTACACCCTGACGGATGAGGCGCCGGCGCTGGCGACGCGCGCGTTCCTGCCGATCGTGCGCCGGTTCCTCGCGCCCAGCGGCGTCGCCGTGGAGGCGTCAGACATCTCCCTCGCCAGCCGCGTGCTCGCCGCGTTCCCGGACAGGCTCGCGCCTTCGCAGAGGCGGCAAGATACGCTGGCGGCGCTCGGCGACATCGCTAAGACGCCCCGCGCGAACATCGTGAAACTTCCCAACGTCTCGGCGTCTGTGCCTCAGCTCGAGGCGGTCATCGCGGAGCTCAACGCCAAGGGCTTCGACGTGCCTCCGTTCCCCAAGGGCGACGCGGACTCGCTTTCTGTCGAGGAAAAGGAGACCAAGGCGCGGTACGCCAAGGTGCTGGGGTCGGCGGTGAACCCGGTGCTGCGCGAAGGCAACTCGGACCGCCGCGTCGCCGCGCCCGTCAAGGCGTACGCGCGCGCGCACCCGCACAAGATGGGCGCTTGGTCTCCCGACTCCAACACGCACGTCGCGTCCATGCCCTCCGGGGACTTCTACGGCTCGGAGAAGACCTCCGTGATGCGCGCCGCGGGTTTTCTGCGCGTCGAGCTGCACCCCGCGAGCGGCGGAGCGGCGACGACGCTCAAGGAGAAGGTTCCCGTGGAGGCGCTGGAGACGGTGGACGCCGCGCGCATGTCCCTCGCGGACCTCGACGCGTTCATCGAGAGCGAGCTCCGAGACGCGGCTTCGAAAAACCTGATGGTCTCGCTGCACCTCAAGGCGACCATGATGAAGGTGAGCGACCCCGTGCTCTTCGGACGCGTCGTGTCGGTGTACTTCCGCGACGCGTTCGAGCGGCACGAAGCTGCGCTCGCCGCCGCCGGCGCCAACCCCGAGAACGGCTTGGGCGCGGTCCTGGAGGCGGTGGGCAAAATCTCCGACGCGGCGTTGCGCGCGCAGATTCTCGCGGACATCGACGCCTGCTACTCTAAGTCCGACCGCCCGCGCGTCGCGATGGTGGACTCGGATCGCGGGATCACCAACTTCCACGTCCCCTCGGACGTGATCATCGACGCGTCCATGCCGGCGATGATCCGCGAGGGCGGGCAGATGTGGAACGCGGACGGCGCGCTGGAGGACGTCAAGTGCCTGATCCCCGACCGCTCGTACGCGGGCGTGTACCAGGCGTGCGTCGACGACTGCAAGAAGCACGGCGCGTTCGACGTGGCCACCATGGGCAGCGTCGCCAACGTCGGGCTGATGGCGCGCAAGGCGGAGGAGTACGGGAGCCACGACAAAACCTTCCGCGCGCCTTTCGATGGCGTCGTGAAGACCTTCTTTTACTCGCCCGAGGGCGTCAAGACGGAAGTCCCCGTCTTCGAGCACGAAATCAAGGCTGGCGACCTGTGGCGCATGTGCCAGACCAAGGAAGCCGCCGTGCGCGACTGGGTGAAGCTCGCCGTGACCCGCGCGCGCCTCTCGGAGTCGCCGGCGGTGTTTTGGCTGGACCCCGCGCGCGAGCACGACGCGGCGCTGACGGAGAAGGTTCGCGGCTACCTCGCCTCGGACCACCCCGAGGCGCTCGCGGCGACGCTCGCGGACGGCGAGAAGCTGGTGGACATCATGCCCCCCGTCGCGGCGATCGAGCACGCCATGTCCCGCGCGCGCGCCGGGAAGGATACCGTGAGCGTCACCGGCAACGTGCTCCGCGATTACCTCACCGACTTGTTCCCGATCATCGAGCTGGGCACGTCCGCGAAGATGCTCTCCATCGTGCCCCTGCTCGCGGGTGGCGGGCTGTTCGAGACGGGCGCCGGCGGCTCCGCGCCGAAGCACGTGCAGCAGTTCACAGAGGAGGGCCATTTGCGCTGGGACTCGCTGGGCGAGTACCTGGCGCTGGCGGTTTCGCTCGACGACTTGGCACTCAAGACGCGCAACCCGAAGATCAAGATTTTGGCCAAGGGCCTGACCTCGGCGACGGGCAAGCTCCTGGAGCAGAACAAGTCCCCGAGCCGCAAAGTCGGAGAGATCGATAACCGCGCCTCTTCGTTCTACATCGCCATGTGGTGGGCGGAGGCTGTGGCGCGCTCTTTGCCCGCGTTCAAGCCCCTGGCTTCCGCGCTCAAGGCGGGCGAAGCCGCCATCGTCGCCGAGCTCGTTTCGGAGTGCCAAGGTTCGCCCGTGGACCTCGGCGGGTACTGGCTCCCGGACGAGCAGAAGTGCGTCGACGCCATGCGCCCCAGCAAGACGTTCAACGCGCTCATCGACGAGCCCGTGATGATGTCCGCTCTGGACCCCCCGGGGTCGAAGACGGTGGACAGCATCTACGCGGCGCTCGACGCCAACCTGCGGATCGTCAGACGCAAGCTCGGCGGCAAGCCGCTGACTCTGGCGGAGAAAATCGTCTACGGACACCTCGACGACGCCGAGGGATCTCCGGCGCCCGAGCGCGGCGTTTCCTACCTGAAGCTTCGTCCCGACCGCGTCGCCATGCAGGACGCGACCGCGCAGATGGCCATCCTGCAGTTCATCTCCTCGGGCCTGCCCAAGACGGCGGTGCCCACCACGATCCACTGCGACCACCTGATCGCCGCCGAGTCGGGCGACGTGGAGGACCTGTTGAACGCGAGGAAGGAAAACGCCGAGGTGTACGACTTTTTGTCGTCGTGCGGGGACAAGTTCGGCATGGGGTACTGGAAGCCCGGCGCGGGGATCATCCACCAGACGGTGCTGGAGAACTACGCGTTCCCGGGCGGGCTGATGATCGGCACGGACTCGCACACGCCCAACGCGGGCGGGCTCGGGATGTGCGCCGTCGGCGTCGGCGGCGCCGACGCCGTGGACGTCATGGCGTCTCTGCCGTGGGAGCTCAAGGCGCCCAAGGTGATCGGCGTGAACCTTAGCGGGCGCCTGTCGCACTGGACCTCGCCCAAGGACATCATCCTGAAGGTGGCTGATATCTTGACCGTCTCCGGCGGCACGGGCGCCATCATCGAGTACTTCGGCGAGGGCGTGGACACCATGAGCGCCACCGGCATGGCCACCATCTGCAACATGGGCGCCGAGATTGGCGCCACCACCTCCGTCTTCGCGCTCTCCGAGCGCCAGCTGGAGTACCTGCGCGAGACGGGCCGCGGCGAGGTGGCGAAGCTCGCCGAGATGAACCGCGCGAACCTGGTACCCGACGCGGGGTGCGAGTACGACCGCGTCGTTGAGATCGACCTCGACCAACTCGCGCCGCACATCAACGGGCCGTACACGCCCGACCTGTGCACGCCCGTCTCGCAGCTCAAGCAACGAGCGGCGGCGGAGGGGTGGCCCGTGGAAATCTCCAGCGCGCTCATCGGGTCGTGCACGAACTCGTCGTACGAGGACATGGCGAAGTGCGCGAACCTGACGCAGCAGGCGCTCAAAGCGGGTTTGACGTACAAGGTTCCCTTCTACGTCACGCCCGGCTCGAGAGCCGTGCAGGTGAACATCGAGAAGGACGGGTTCGTGGAGGTTTTCGAAACCGCGGGCGCGACGGTGTTAGCCAAGGCGTGCGGCCCGTGCATCGGCCAGTGGAAGCGCCAGATGCCGCCCGGCGTGAAGAACACCATCGTGACGTCGTACAACCGGAACTTCGCCAAGCGCAACGACGGCAACCCGGACACGCACGCGTTCGTGACTTCGCCCGAGCTAGTGACGATGTTAGCGTTCGCTGGCCGACTGGACTTCAACCCGTACGAAGACACTTTGTCCACGCCGGACGGCGGGTCGTTCAAGTTTGAGGTTCCCGCCGGGTGCCCCGCGATTCCCCCCAGCGGCTGGGACATCGACGACTCCATCTTCCAGCCCCCGAAGCCCGCGGAGGAGGCGGCCCGAGTGCAGATCAAGGTGGACCCGTCCTCCAAGCGCCTGCAGCTTCTGGAGCCGTTCAAGAAGTGGAGCGGCGAGGACTACGTGGGGTGCCCGGTGCTCATCAAGGCGCTCGGGAAGTGCACCACGGACCACATCTCGATGGCGGGCCCGTGGCTGAAGTTCCGCGGGCACCTCACGAACATCTCCGAGAATTGCCTCATCGGCGCGGTGAACGCGGAGACGGGCAAGACCAACGCCGTGGCGAACGTGTTCACCGGCGAGATTGGCAAAGTCCCGGAGGTGGCTGCGCAGTACCGCGACGTCGCGAAGAAGCCCTGGGTGGTGGTGGGCGACAAGAACTACGGCGAGGGGTCTTCCCGCGAGCACGCCGCGCTCGAGCCGCGGTTCCTCGGCGGCGTCGCCGTTATCGTTCGTTCCTTCGCGCGCATCCACGAGACCAACCTGAAGAAGCAGGGCATGCTCCCGCTGACCTTCGCCGATCCCGCGGACTACGACAAGGTGAGCGGCGAGGGCATGCTTCTGGACATCGTGAACCTGCCCCCCAAGCCCGGGGAGCGACTGAGCGTGATTGCGCGCGACGCCGCCACCGGCGAGACGATGCACGAATTCGCCGTCGACCACACGTTCAACGACGAGCAGATCGAGTGGTTCAAGTGGGGCAGCGCCCTGAACTACATGAAGATGGTGAACGCCAGCGGCGAGCGCAGCGGCATCGCGTGAGCGGAGCGGGAGAGCCGAGCGACACAGACGAGGGGATGTGCGTGTACATAATACAAAACTCGTGATCGATCGCGTAGACTCGCGAAAGTCGCACAGGCGAAGCGCGTCCGCGCTTGGACCAGAGAAATTCTCGCCACGACGCGGGAAGGAATCCGCGTCACTTCACTTTTCCTGTTTTCGTTCGCGCGAAAAATATCACATCCGAGATCTCGCGCTCGTCGGACATAACACAAGACGCGCTCGTCCTCCCATCTCCTCCTACGCCCCATGTTCGCCACGGCTCAGTCCCTCCGCGCCACTCCCCTCGCCGCGCCCAAGCGCGTCGGCGGCGCGCGCCGCGCCGCGCGCGCCGTGCGCCCCGTCCGCGCGCATGCCAAGAAAGCTGACGATGTCGAACCGACGATGGAACCTCTGTCGGTGTCGCGTCGCGTGCTCGGCCTGTCCTCCGTGCTCGGCGCCGCCTCGCTGACCACCGACCTGGTCTTCCCCACCCCCGCGGAGGCCAAGAAGATCGTCTCCGGCTACACCCCGCTCGAGGGATTCGACGTGCGTCCCCCACCTCCGTCCAAACGCGCCGATCGAGTGGCTCAACAATTCGTCAAAAATGCATAACGAGAGTGCTCGCGCGCAATCGCGTCCGACAACTGGCAAATTTCGCGCAATCGCGTTTTTCACAAACGTTGAACCGCTGAACCGTGCGCGGATGACGACGACTGAGACGCGCCGTCGACGCTCACCTCTCGACCCCTTCTTTGTTTCCCATTTCATCGAAACGCGAAACGCAGGTGACGTACGTGTTCCACAAGACCGGCACGATGGGCGCGGACGATTGGTACAAGAACGCGTTCAAGCCCTTCCTGGACGGCGGCTTGCACAGCGGCGAAGTTGGCGGTCCCGAAACCGGCGCGGCGTTCAAAACCGTCTTCAACGTCGTCGTGATGCGCGGCCGCGAGGCGGAGAACGAGACCGTGGCCGTCGCGTTCGTCCACCCCAAGGCGTCCACCGATTTAATCGCCAAGTTCTTCGACGACAAGAACCCGTTCTGGCAAACTGGGCGGGACGAGGGCTGGCTGCTCGGCCCGCTGACCAACTTCAAGACCACGCCTTTCCTGGCTCGCGGGGCGGACCCGAAAACCGGGTACCCTCCGCAGTGGAAGAAAGGAAACGGCGTCCTCGTCGCGTCGTTCGGGTTGAAGATCGACAAGAACGAGTGGATCCCCGCGTTCACCTCCCCCGACTCCGACAAGCTGCACGACGCCGCCGGCATCTACACCTCCGTCGCCTCCACGGTCAACAAGGGGTCCGAGTACGACAGCGCGTTCAAGGCGGTGCAGGTGTTTCACACGTTCAAGAATTTCAAGCAGGCGGTCGCGTTCGACGCGATGATCCAAGCCAAGCAGCCGCCCTTCGACGCCGTCGCCGAGATCACAGACAACTTCCAGGGGCAGACGTACGAGGTCATCTCGGACACGAATTTCCCCGAGTACTTTCCCCAGGCGTGAGAGAGACGTGCGCGTCGAACGGCGTCGCGTCGTGACGCCGTCGCGAGCTTTTTTTATCGATTTCCAAAAAGTGCACGATCGCATCGATGAGACGCGCCAATTCGGCCGGCGAAAACCCGCATTGCGGCGGTGCGCTTTTTCCAGACCGCCGACGCGCGAGGTGCGTGGCGACGCGCTCGAACTCCGCGTTCGACGCGCGGTTTCGGGTCGTCGCGCCGCGGCCGACTCGCGGGTCCCCTTCGCGCGCGGAGGAGCGCGATGTTTCAGATCGCTCGCCTCGAGGACCCGAACGTCAAGATTCTCCCCGAGAACCTCGGGAAGCCTCGACTGACGGCCATCACGCAGGTGATCGAGGACCTGTACGTGGACAAGGTGGTGAAGGACCTGGGGTTGGTGGTGACTCTGTACGAGATCGTGAGCATCGAGGGCGGCACGGTGTACCCCGGCGAGGGCAGCGCGCACTTCCACGTGGTGTTCAAGGCGGTGGTGTTCCGCCCGTTCGTGGGGGAGGTGCTGGAGGGCGTGTTAAAGAAATCGGACCGCAAAGGGCTGTACGTGCACCTCGGTTTTTTCAACGACGTGTTTGTGCCGGAGCACATGCTCCAGGAGCCGTCCGCGTTCGACGAGGAGGAGCAGCTGTGGGTGTGGAACTACCAGAACTCACGCATGTTCATGGACCTCGATGAGCCCGTGCGGTTCAGGTGCAGCTCCGTGCGCTTCCCGGAGCAGCCGAGAAACGCGAAGGCGCTCGACGGAAACTCGCCGCAGCTCGGGAGGACGTACGAGGGCAACTTCGCGCCCATGGTGATCGTCGGCGACGTCAACGCGGACGGACTCGGCCTCACCAGCTGGTGGCAGCAGGAAACGGAGTAGGCGTGCGTGTTGTTTGAAACGTGTCTGGATATAGAGTATGGATGTAGAGTATCGTTCGCGGCGCTCTACCTACGCCTACTCGCCTGTACTCGCCTCCTCCGCCGCTCTCTTCGCCGCCGCCGCCTTCTCCTGCTGCGCCTTGATCTGGTCCATGGCGCTGGTGAGCATCTCGTTCTTCTTTCCCTTGCCGAGCGCGGGCATCGCCTGCATCAGGCGCAGCTCGGCCTTGACCGTTCCGAACTCGCCGAAAACGACCGGGTCCCACTCCAGCGCCGAGCACGCCACGGCGCTCACCGCCGTCGGGTCGGCGCCGCGCGGCGGCCCGCGCTGCACGCGGACGCCGAATTCCAAAATCTCGTCGTTCAGGATCGGCAACAGTTTCAGGTGCTTTCTCTTGGCGAACGAGGTGAGGATCGCGGCGCGCTCGGCGACGACCGCGTCCAAGTCGCCGCCCGCCTCGACGGAGATGTCCCCGAGCGGTAACCACGCGCCGAGAGACGCGACGGCGGAACTCGCGGAGGCGTCGTCGGGTTTCATCCCGAGCGCCGCCGCCACCTGCGCGTTTTCCGACGACTTCGCGGACTTCTCCGCGGCGGACGTCTCTGTTTCGGGAACCGCGGTTGATCCGCTCGCGTCCGCCTTCACCTTCCTGGCGAACAGGAAGTACTCCTCCGTGGGCTCGTCCGCGCCGAACGCGTGGTTGATGGGCCCGCGGTCGGCGGTGGGTTTCGGGGCGGCTTTGGCTTTCTTCTCCTTGCTCTTGATGGCCGCCTGGTAGGGATCCGAGGCGGCGTTCCGGTACTTGGAGCCCTTGCCCTTGGCGAAAACGACGGTGTTCACACGCCTCGGGGCGCGCGAGGCGCCGCGCCGGGAAAGCGCGAGGTCGCGGCTCGAGGCGGCGCCCGCGAACGCGGACGCGAGACGCGCGGACATCTGAGCGGACATTTTGCGCTTTTCGCGATGGGTTATCCGAAAGCGCACGAGCGTGCGGTCGAGCGGCGGTGCGCGGCGCCGAACCGGAGCTGGCGGCTGACTGGTTGACGAGTGCGGTCGAGCGCGATCGAGCACGTGTCCACGGGTCGGTCAGTACTCGACGACGCGCGCGTTGGAGTGGCGGTCGGAGAGGCGAGCGGCTCTGCCGGGCGCCGACGAGATTTATTTCATCAGTCCCGCGACGAGTTTACGTCGGCGCTCGACACTTCTCCGAGACATTCGCGCTCTCCACGCCTCACTGGTGCGTCGCGCCGCGTCGGCCGGGTCTGGGGACGACCGCGCGTTTCGAGGCAGGCGCGATGGGTACTCCAGAGTGGGAGATCATCCCCGACGACGTGCTCGTCCCCCGCCGCACCGCGCGCCGGCACCGCGTCGTCGCCAGCGACGTGCAGGTGTTCGGTCGGAAGCGACGAACCAACGCCGCCGACATTGGCCCGGGCGACGCGCGCGGCGCGAGGACCGCGGTGTCGGCGGATGAAGCCGGTCCGAGCGAGAAACGCGCGCGCGGTCCCTCTGAGATCCGCGCGCGCGACGAGGCGCGCGCCGCCGATGCGCGCGAGGTCCCCCGCGATGCGCCCACCGCCGCGAAGGCTGGCGCGGACGAGCCGCCGACACAAACCGCCGCGCAAAAAGGTCTGGGCGTTTCGTCCGAAGCGAAGAAAAAGGTGAGCCTCGGCGCGTCCGCCGAGACGCCGAAGGGCGAAAAATGCGTTTCACAAAACCACCTCGAGCGTGAGCCCATGTCTTATGGCGCGCTCGCCGCGATGGACGAAGGCATGTCTCGCGCGCACAAGGCGAACCGTAAGCGCGCTCGGGACGCGCAGACGCTCTTGCGTCGCGCGGTTGGCGTGCGCGACGTCAAGTTTTTCAATCGCCTGATTCGCGATTTCGGCAACGACAAGCAGCTCGGGTTCGCGGAGGAGGCGTTCAAGCGCGTGCGCGAGTGCGACGGCCTCGAGCGCAACGTGTACAGCCACACGAACATGCTCAACGCGTGCGTGCGGGTGGGCGAGCTGGAGAAAGCGAGGCAGGTGTGGGAAAACATGCTCTCCGAAAACGTCGAGCCCAACGAGGTGACGTACACCGTGTTCGTCAAGGGCTTAGCGCAGAGCGGACGATTGGACGAGGCGATGGCGCTCATCGAGACGCTCTGTGCGGAAGGCAGCGCCGTCGCGCCGAACGTGCGGACCTTCAGCACGATGTTGCGGAACTGCGTGCGGCACGCTGACGGGCTCAACGCCGATCGGTGTTTCGAGGCGATGCGACAAGCGTCCGTCGCGCCGGATGCCGCGTCGTTCGAGTACCTCATCAAGACGAAGTGCGCGGCGTTTGACGCGCGCGGCGCCTGGGCGGCGCATTCGGAGATGGAGCGCGAGTACCTGGAGGCGACGCCGCAGGCGCTCGCCGCGCTCGCCACGGTGTCCTCCATCACGGGAGACGTCGCTGGCGCAACGAAGGCGTGCGCCGCGGCGAAAGCCGCCATCGAGGCGAACGGCGCCGGCGTCGTGGCGTCGGCGGACGGGTCACGCGGAGACGGGCTTTTTTCGTCGCTGGACGACGACTTAGACGGCGCGGAGAACGACGAGCCGGAGAGGGAACGCCCTCCCGGTCCGGGTGCCGGAAACATGAGCGAGAGCGTCCGCGCGTTCCTCAGGCTGCGGAACAGCGACGCCGCCAGACAGGTGGCGGATGTGGAGGCGTTCCTGGCAAAAGGAGAGGCGCACGTCGCGGCGGTTGCGGCGGACGTGCGCGCCGGCCACGCGAGCGCGTCTTCCCCGGTGAAGGTGGTGGAGGGCGAAGGGCCGGTTCTGGATTTCCGGAAGCTGTTCCGAGGTGGGAAATCCACAGACGAAACGCGCCGACCCGTGAAGCTTGAAGTGTGCAGCGGCATGGGCGACTGGGTGGTTTCGCGCGCCGCCGCGGATAAACGAAGCGCCGACTGGCTCGCCATCGAGATGCGCCGCAACCGCGTGCGCATGACGTGGGCCAAGGGCGTGCGCGCGCGGCTGAATAACCTGGCCGTGCTTCGCGGCATGGCGCACGAGATGCTGTCCTCCCGCGTCCCGGAGGACTCGCTCAGCGAAATTTACGTCAACTACCCCGACCCGCCGGAATGGGTGGGGAGCACGCAGTGCCTGGTGGACGGCGCGTTTCTCATCGAAGCGCACCGCGCGCTGGTGCGCGGCGGCGGTTTCCTGACGTTGGTGACGGACGACCCGGGGTACGCGATGCGCATGTGCCGCGAGCTGTCCCGGCGGCCGGACCTGTTCGCGCCCACCGCGGAGGACGGGAAGCCGTTCGTCTCCGGCGTCCCGGAGGGATACGGCGGCTCGTACTTCGACGAGATGTGGAAGAACGGGCGCCAGACGGACCGGTACTACATGCGGTACCGCGCGGAGAAGTAGTAAGTACCGAAGGTAGTTAGTCTAAGGAAATTCTCTAAAAGGAGTACCGAAGGTATGCATACGAAGGTAGACTACGTCGTCATCTTCGTTTACGCGAAGAACGTCGTTCGCCGCGCCTCCGGCCACGTCTCCGCGTGGGTCCCGTCGTTAGTCTTCCCGCCACCGGACCTCGCCAAGGCGCGCGCCTCGTCCATGCGCCGCGCGGCTTCTTTGAACCGCGCCGCTAAAACCTCAACGGCTTCGCGCCCGATTTCGTCCGAGCGTAAGTAATCGCTCTCCGCGTCGTCGCGCATACGCGCTTCGTTCTCGGCGTCGCGCTTCGAGACGTCCTCGCCCGTCTTTTGTATTTCCTCAGTCAGCACGAGCCTTCCCGTGAGATGCTCCGAGAACCCGTTGGCGACGAGCTCCTCCTCCGAGAACGGGTCCAGCCGGTCGAAGTGCGCGGCGAGCGTGTGCGCGGACGCTGGGGTTAAAACGCCGTGGAACGCGCACGCGCAGGGTTCGGCGGCGCCGTTCACGGCGAAGTGCGCGGCGGCGGAGGAGAACGCAACCGTGTCCCCCGGCCGGGCGTGCACGACACACAGGTCCGGCGTACGCTCTAAGATGGCGCGCTCGGGATCCAGAAGCGCGCGGTGCGTGGGGACGGTGAGCAAAGATTCGTCGTCATCCTCGTCATCCTCGTCATCCTCGTCATCCTCGTTTCCCGGCTTTGCGAGGTTGAGAAGCTCGTCGCTCGGCTCGCCCCAGGGCGCGGCGGCGAGCATTTTCGAGCCGCTCATGACGTGGCACAGCTCGATCTGCGCGACAATGTCGTGGTGCGGGGGCGTGCCGCTTCCCGCGTCGCCCACGAACACCGTCGCGCGCTCCTCTCGCCACACCGTCGCCGCGGCGAAGGCGGCGCCGGGCTCGTGGAACTCGGCGTCTCCGCCGGCCTTTTCAAGGCCGGCGGCGACGTCCTCGGCTCGCATTTCCACCGCGTACAGACGCTCGACGTTGGGCGCTTTGGACTGGAACGTCACTGTAATCGGTCGTGGAGCGTCGAACGCGGCGTCGATGTCCTCGAACGACGCGTCCGAGCACCACACAGGGTCGGTCGACTCGGCGAGCCGCATCGACCGAAACGTCATCCCGGCGACGACTCCGTTCCGCGCCGCGACGGAACCGTCGTCGACTTCCCACACCTGCGCCCCCGTGCCTTTGTCCCAGTCGTACGGCGCGAAGCCCAAACCGAGCGGTCCGTCGGGGAAAGAAACCGTCGCGACCCGGTCGGAGACGGCGTCTAGCGCGGCGTCCAGCCCGGCGGCGCCGCCCGCGTCCCCGAGGTTAGCGCGGCCGCGGCTTGGGATTTCGCCGGTGATTCGTCCCGGGGTCGCCGCGAGAACTTCGGAGACGCGCTTCGTCTTCGTCTTCGCGGCGTCGTCCGAAAAAAAGTCCACCTCGACTCCGGCGTTGATGAGCGCGCCGCGCGCCGCCGCGTGGAGCGCGGCGACGGCGTCCAGCGGCTCACTTTTGTCGTCGCGAAACGCCTCGGCGAAGGCGCGGAAAGAATTCTCACTCCGCGGCCCGACGCCGGGCCCGGCGCCGCGCAGTCGCCACGCGCCGTGCGGGAAGAGCACCGGCGTCGGGAACGCGGAGACCCGCATGAGTTCCAGGAAGTATCCCCCGTCGACGCACACCAGGGCGTCCGCGCCGGCGATCCCCCCGTTCAATTCGAGGGCATCCAGAATTTCTCGCGGCCACGAGGGCGCGGCGCGGCGCGCCGACCATCGTTCGCCGTCTTCGCGCGCGTACATCCGCCGGTCCCCCAGGTCCCCGTCGAACAGCGCGAGCCTTTTGAGCGCCGCGCCGTCGAACGCGTTCAGCGCGGGGACAAAACGCGTTTTGTCCCCGGTGTTTCGTTCGGCGGTTCGAAAACGCCACGACGTTTGCTGGGTTCCGGATGCGCCGCCGGAGCCGCCGCGGACGCGCTCGAGCTCGCCGGCGACGAAGCCGCCCGCCTCGGACGGCTTCGGACTGTCGCGGAGCAGCACGGTGAACCGCGCGCCGCACCCGTGGAACGCCAGGAAGCGCATATGGGTTCCGGCCGCGCCGAACGCGTACGTCGGGCCGTGCGACGCGCGTTCCCGGGGAAGTCGTGTCACTCCCGGGGGTTGTAGCGCGTCGTCTTGAGGCATCGCCGAGGCATCCGAGGCGGAAGCAGAAAAAACGCGCGCTGAAGACGCGCGCCATCCCCGGCGGCCGGGACACGAAGCGGAGCGGCCGCGGGGCGCCACGCCCGCGCGGGGCTTCGCGACGCGCGCGAGCGATACCGTCACCGCCCGCATGGCCCCGCACGCGCCGCGCGACGGACTCGGCGCGTTCGAAGCGGCGAGTGCGGCGCGGACTGGAGCGTTGTTAACCCTTTTCGTTGTCCGAACGTCGGCCGGGGAAAAAGCCGGACCTTGTCGACATCGAGACTGACGAAACGTTTTTCTCGCCTTCCGAAGCGCCGCGTTCGTCGCGCGTACTACGACGGGTGTATCACTACTACGGAGGTATTTATGCAACACGCAGCGTCGAATACGCACTACGCCTAAGCCGGCGAAAGACTTTTCGGTTCACGCGGCGCACGGCGCCGGGTTGAGCACGACGCGCGCCGTCTTGAACCCCTTCGCCTCGCACGCCTCTTTGACTTTTTCCCACTGGTCGTTTCCGTCGGGACACATCACGACCGCCGCGCCTCCCGAGCCCGTGAACTTAGCCCCCGCGCCGAAAGCGCGCGGGGTCATGACCATGTCGACGTTTCTCGCCCCCAGCGCCTCGTCGCCGAACATCAGACGCCTCAAGTCGAAGTTCTCGTTCATCAAGGCGACGAGCGTCGACCTTCGCGAAGCTTCGTCCGAATCAACCGCCAACAGCGTCTCGCGCGCCTTCGCCGCGACGGCGGCGAGTTTACCCATCGTCTCGCGCACGAGCGGTTCGCCGTTTTCCCACCTCCGCTTGACATCCGCGTGCGTCGCGCCGCTGTCGCTGCCCTCGTCCCCCCAGACGAGCATGAGCTCGGGGAAAACGGAAGTGGGGAGCCGCTCGTATCGTCCGGCGCCCGTCTCGACTAAACGCTTCTCATCCGAAAAGTCCATCGAGACGGCGCCCTCGTACGTCTGGATGACGCGATCCTGCAACCCGGCGTTTATGCCCAGGTCTCGCTCGCACTGCAGCACTAAATGCGGCTGGTCCTCCAGTGGCACGCGCGCGTCGTAGTGCTTCATCAGGCACCGCAGGCCGGCGACGATGATGGACGACGATCCCGACAAGCCGGCTCTTTTCGGGATGTCGGTGCGGTACTTGAGCGTGAACCCCTGCGCGTGCAGCGGAATGTCGCGCTCGGCGCAGTAGGCGTGGAAGCGGACGCAGAGCGCGCGCAGAAGGCGCACGCCGCCGTAGTGGCCGTGGGCCTTGGTGTGCTCCGCCAGCGCGGTGAGCGAGTCGAAGGCGTTCCAGTCGTACGGCCCGGGCTCGAAGGAGACGCGCGAGCTGAAGCACTGCTGGTCCGGCACGAGGGTCACCTCGGAGAAAAAGTTTTGAATGGAGACGGAGATCGTCCGGCCGAAGTACCCGTCGCTGGGATTGCCGAACAGACCGATGCGCGCGTACGCGCGCTCGGTGATCACGCCGACCTCCGCGTCGTCGACGCCCATCGCCGAGGAGGGCTCGAGGGTGGCGGGTGAGTCGGGGGGCGCGAGAGAGTTGTGCGCATGACAAGACGTCTCCCGCGATATTTTTCGCTTCACGAGAATTTTCGCGCGAGCCAGGTCAGCGTTCCCGCACTCGCCAAAAGCTACGACTTTCGTGCGCACCATGGCGCAGGACGCGGCGGAAGTCGAGCCCGTGGAGGAGGAGCTCTGTCGGTACTGCTTCGAGGGCGAGGACGATGAGGCCGGCGAGCTGCTCCGCGACATCTGCGCGTGCGCGGGAGGACAGAGGTGCGTGCATCTGAGCTGCTTACGCCGATGGCAGCGCATGGTTCTCGTCAGCCAGCCCACGCACCCCGCGTTTTACCAGGACGACGAGCGCCACCACAAGTGCAACGTCTGCGCGTCCCCGTTCAACATCCCCCCGCCCACTCGGCACGAGCTTATGGCGAGCTTCACCGGCGCCGAGATCGCGGCGCTCATCTCGGAGGGCTGCGTCATCGGCAGCCACAGGGACTTCGACGCGCAGTTGTCCCAGCAGCTGCGCGCGATGGACCCGCTGCGGCGCCTCGTGTCCGGGTACAAACACTGGATCGGGGGCGTGTACTTGATCACGTCCGTCACCCCGGACGAAGGCGAGCTGGAGGTCCCCATGCGCAGCGCCAACGTCCTGAACGCCATTCGAGCCAAGCTCACGCGAACCTCGGACCTGAGCCTTGACGTCGGCGGGCGCCGAGTGCGGCTCGTCAACAGAGGCGACCTGGCTGGCGCCGCGGCGGACGCGGACAGCCTTCGCGTCGCTCTGGAGCGTCTCGAGGCGCCGGCGACCATCTTCATGGCCACGGGGGACGAGCCCGATTACGGCGCCGACCACGTCGTGGCGGTTAACCTGGCCAGGAGGATCCTGCCGCCGAAGACGGTCGTCGACGAGGCGGAGGACGAGGACGCGGGCGAGGAGGGAAACGACGACAGAGCGGCGGCGACCGCCGCCGCCGGAACCGCCGGAACCGCCGCGACCGCGCCGCCGCCCGTTCGAGCCGAGAGCGGTGACGACGACGACGACGAAGAAGAAGAAGAACACGACGACGAACACGACGACGACGACGACGACGACGGACACGACGACGAGCTCGAGACGATCATGCGCGATTTGGCGAGCGGCGTCGGCTCGGTGGGCGACCGGCCGGGCGCTCGATGGTGGCGCCGAGCGCACGCGGCGGTTCGCGAGGCGAAAGCGAGCGTCTGCTCTCGGTACCCCGGCGCGGCGGACGTCGAGGTGCAGCACTTCCGCGGCGGCCCCTGCGAGGCCGACCGCATCACCACGCTTGTCGTGCCTGGCGGCGCGCGGCGGGGCTGGACCGTGTTGCCCGCCCGACGCAGCCGCAAACGCAAGTCGGGCGACGCTTCCGAGACCTCCGAAACGTTTGAGACCTCCGACGCGTTCGGAGGCGGCTTGTGCGACGCCATCGAGCTCGCGCACGCTCGAGCCGCGCCGCGTTTTTTACCGCGCCGAGACACGAAAACGAAAACGAAAACGAAAGAGACCTCCGATGCGTTCGACCCTGGTTCGATACGAGGCGGTCAGACCGTTCGACTTCAGAACCTCGTGGGGCGGCCCGAGCTGAACGGCGAAAAGGCGCTCGCGGCGCGTTTCGAACCCGAAAGCGGCCGGTGGCTGTTGCGCCTGCGCAACGGCGACGGCGCGCGCGTTAAGCCCTCGAACCTCGAGCCGTTGGAGGGTAAACACGGGCGCGTCTTCGCGTTCTGGGGGGACGCGAGGTGGAGCCGCGCGCAGTTGCTCGGCGAAATCGCCAGAGGACACTGGGGGCTGTGCAGAGGGTCCGTGGCGGACATCGCCGCCGCGCCCCGCGAGCGCCGCGACGGGTTGGACGGACGACTCGCGTTTGCGCCGACGACGGAGATGACGGAGGAGTGGATGCGCCGCGCCGCCGCGGACATGTCCTCGTACCGGGACATGGGCGCTGCCGCGGAGGGGGACGACGACGGCGTGGGGAGGGACTGAGAGATACCTTTCGAGAGGGCTCGAGGCCTCGACCGTTGTTAGTTTTTCTTGAGTTTCGTTTCGTTCGTGTCTTCAGAATCGCGCTTCTTCTCGCCCCCCGACGAAAAAGTGTCGTGGCTCTCGGATCCCCGTCATTCGGGCGCTCGCGCGCGCGCGGCGGTCGCCGGCCACGATGGCGCCGCACAGGTACCCCATGATCTCGATGCCCGAGGCGATCGACATCGTGCTCAGCCGGGCCGCGCCGCTCGAGGAGGAGTCCCTGCCGTTTCCGGACGCGGTGGGCAGAGTGCTCGCGTCCGAGGTGACGGCGCCGAGACCGCACCCGCCGTTCCCCGCGTCCATCATGGACGGGTACGCCGTGCGCTCGGCGGACGTGCCCGGGACGCTGCGGGTCGTCGGCGCGGCGCGCGCGGGCGCGCCGCTCGGTCCCTCCGCGGACGGATCCGAGACACACACGGGGGCCGGTCGCGCCGTGTACATCACCACGGGCGCGCCGGTCCCCCCGGGGTTCGACGCCGTGGTCCCCGTCGAGCGCGTTTCGTTTCCAAAAGGCGAAGGATCCGACGCCGTCGCCGTCGCCGACGCGTTCGTCCCCGGCGCGAACGTGCGCTCTGTGGGCTCGGACATTCAGCGAGGCGAGGTGCTTCTTCACGCGGGCGATCGCGTCGGCCCGCACGAGCTCGGGATCGCCGCGCTCGCGGGTGTTTCCGAAGCCCGGACGCGTCGCGCGCCGATGGTGGCCGTGCTCAGCACCGGGGACGAGCTCGCCGACCCGTACGCGCGAAATTACAAACCGAATGGACATACCGACGCCCCCGCGCCGATCGATCCAGCCGCCGCCGCTTCTTCCTCGGACCGTCTCGACGTCTCGGCCGGCTCCATCTTCGACGCCAACAGGCACATGCTGTTGGCTTGCGCGCGCGAGGCGGGCGCGCGGGTGATGGACCTGGGCATAGTGAGGGACGACCCCGACGCGCTCGCCGGCGCCGTCGCAAAAGCGATGGATGCCGGCGCCGACGTCGTGGTGGCGTCCGGCGGCGTCTCCGAGGGCGACAAGGACCATCTGAAGGACGTCCTTCTCGGGTCGTTCGGGCGCATCGCGGGCGTCGTACACTTCGGTCGGGTCATGATGAAGCCGGGGAAACCCCTGACGTTCGCCGAGATTCACAGGGTTTCACGGACGGATTCCGAGGGAGGATGTTCGGAGGATCGTGACGAGTCGCGAACTCAACTCGACGAAAAAAAAACAAAACAAAAACCCGTCCTCGCGTTTGGTTTGCCGGGGAACCCGGTGAGCGCGGCGGTGACTTTCGCGCTGGTCGTGGCGCCCGCGGTGCGTCGCATGCTGGGCTGGGTCGACCCGCGCCCGAGGCGCCTACAGGCGGTCCTCGCGCAGGACATCGCGCTGGACAAGGAGCGCCCGGAGTACCACCGCGCGACGCTGGACTGGGAGGCGAACGACTCTTCCGCGAACCTTCCGCTCGCCAGGAGCACCGGACGGCAAATCAGCAGCCGCCTGACGAGCATGCGCGGCGCGGAGGCGCTGCTGGAGCTGCCTCGCGGCCCCGGTTTCGTGGCGAAGGGCACGGTGGTTTCCGCGCTGGTCATCCGCGACATAGGCACGCAGGGTGGCCTGCAGATGCCCCGCGTGCGGCCAAAAGTGGTCAGACCAACAAACGCGCCGGATCGCGTTTTGGCCGCCGCCGACGCGGGCGTCGCCAAAAAAGCGCTCCGGGACGACGAAGACGACGCGAAAAAATTCGCACCGCGCCCAAAAGCCATCGCCGTCGTGACGCACCCGTTCGTTCCCGCCAAGTCCCTCTCTGATCTCGCGAGGGAGTCCGACGTGCCTGACAGCGACCGCGCGGTCACGGACGAGGGCAACGACGACGCCGCCGCAATCCTCGAGGCGACCCGCCGGTTCCTACAGCGCGCCGGCGTTTCAACCGACGGCGACGAAAATAACGCGTGGCGCGTCTTCGAGGCGCGCGCCGAAAACGGAACCTCGCGTCGACTCGCTTTGGCGGCGCGCGCCGCCGCAGAGACGGCTTCTATCGTGCTGATCGCGCCGAGCGGACCGAGCGCGGTCTCGTCGCAGGCGGCGGTCGTGGCGGGCACGGACCTGGGGTTCCCGGGGCTCGCGCCGCGCATGCGCGCGCCGCTCGAGAAGAAATACGACCAGAGCGCGAAATACGACGACGACGAGGAACGTTCGGAGGCGGAGGATGCGGCGGCGCTGGCGGCGATTGCGTACCGCGAAACGGGCTTTGGGATCAACGCGGGGCAAGTCGCCGGCGCGGTGGTGGCGTCTCTGCCCTGCACGAACTGCGAAGAGGCTCTTGTTGAAGGTCTGACGAAGATGTTGCTCGTGCCGAGGGAGAAATGGGAAGGGCTCGTGTTGTAATACTTGGCTTGTCGA
>ENA-OUOG01002143-OUOG01002143.1-marine-metagenome-genome-assembly--contig:-NODE-2143-length-21181-cov-6.300180_pt1 | contig 21181 bp, 18 predicted proteins | sample MGYA00248635_ERZ508505 | MGnify/ENA primary metagenome ERZ508505 (study PRJEB26176, sample SAMN06267871) | marine metagenome | isolation source: Saanich Inlet, British Columbia, Canada | place: Pacific...
AGCGGCGTGGACATGGCCGATTGCAGCAAGGTCCAATCGTTGAGTTTGAAATTCGACACGCCAATATGGCCAACCTTGCCCGAGGCCACCAAAGCATCAAGGGCCGCGCCGGTTTCATGATGATCCATCATCGGGTCGGGTCGGTGGATCAGCAAAAGATCTATGCGATCCGTTGCCATATTGGCCAGCGAGGCCTCGACCGAGGCCGTGATATGGGCCGCCGAGGTGTCGTAGTATTTCACCCGCTTGTCCGCATATTTCCCACAAGGGGCCACGATATCGCATTTGGTCACCAATTCGATCGCATCACGCAGATGCGGGGCGGCTTTGAGGGCGGTCCCCAAGACCGCCTCGGCACCGTAATCGCCATAGATATCGGCCTGATCGATTGTGGTGATACCCTGCTCCAGACAGGCCTCAAGCTTGGCCTGAACATGGGCGGCAGAGGTATCTTCATCATCGGCCACACGCCACATGCCATAGACGAGGCGCGAGATATCAAGCTGGCCAGAAAGAGAAAGGCGGTCGGTCATTTGCGGTCTCCTACACCCAAGGGCGTGTTCGGGGTTTGAGTTGGGACACGGCCATATTCATGGGGCAGCGAACAGGTGTTCAGATGCGGCATGACAAGCTTGCCGAAATGGTCGCATTCATCCAGATGCGGATAGCCCGAAAAGATGAACGAGCGCATGCCCATCTTCTGGTAGCCTTCGATCTTGGTCATGACCTGATCCACAGACCCCACCAAAGCGGCACCACAGCCCGAGCGCGCGCGCCCGACGCCTGTCCATAGGTTTGGCTCAATATAGCCGAATTGATCGGATAATTCACGGGCACGGGCCTGATGCGCCACGCCCAGCGAGATTGAGTCATGCGCGCGATCTCGGATCATCTTGCCATATTCATCATCAAGCTTGCTGACGATGTAATCGGCGTATTCACGCGCCTCGGCCTCGGTTTCACGCACGATCATATGAACGCGCAGACCGTAGTCCAATGTTCTGCCGTATCGCTCGGCCACAGCATGGACCGCCTTCATCCGCCCAGCGAGGTCTTCTTCCTTCTCGGGCCACATCAGATAGACATCGCAATGCTGCCCGCATAGCTCCAAGGCATCAGGGCTATAGCCCCCGAAATACAACAGCGGTCCGCCCGTCTGATAGGGTTTGGCGGGATCAGTCGGCACAGATTTGAAATCATAGATCTCGCCCGAGTAATTGATCTCGTCCTGCGTCCATGCCTGCTTGAGGATATCGACCACCTCGCGAGAGCGTTTGTAGCGATAGCTGCTTTCCGATTTTTCGCCAGGGAAGTCGGATGAGATGATATTCACCGTCAGGCGGCCTTTGAGCATATGGTCCAGCGTGGCCAAGGTGCGCGCCAGCATGATCGGCTGCATCTCGCCGCAGCGCACAGCCGCAAGCATGTTGATCTTATCGGTAATTGGCGCGCCGCCTGCCACAAAGCTCAGCGTGTCTTGGCCCACTTGATAGGAAGACGGGCACAGGATGTTGCGAAACCCATTGGCCTCGGCGGTCTTCAGGATAGTCGAGCAATGCTCCCAACTGGAACGCAAGTCACCATCAGGCACGCCCAAGAATTGATAGTCATCCGAGCAAAGGGCCGCGAACCATGATACCTCTGCGGCATCCAGATCGGCGGATGTAACCGGAACCACACTCATAACGTCCTCCCCTTCGCGATGTTGTGGATGCCTTTGTAATCGGCATCCACAATTGCATCAATGGTGTATCAATTATTTTTCTTCAAACAGGCGCGGTGATCTCCACCGCCTGCCCCGTCTGCATGGAGCGCTGCGCCGCCTGCCCCATCAGGACCGAGATCATTCCATCGCGCAAAGATACCTCTGGGGCGGCACGCTCGCCTCGGACCAATTCCAGAAACCTCTGGTGCTGATAGAAGGTCGAACCGTTGTGATCGCCTGCCTCCAACAAGGTCGGATCAACAGGGATATCGCGCAATTGCGGCCCCTTGGGATCACGCGGACTGACGATAAGCTGCGGCACGGGTGGCGCGCCCAGATGCTCGGGCCAGAACCGCCCCGGCCCCGGAACCAAAGCTTCGATCTTTCCGCTTGGCCCCACGGCGCTGACCTCTTCTTGGTAGCGCGCGCCTTCGGCAAACATGCAAAGCTCCAGCATTGCCCGCGCGCCATTTGCGAAATCAACGATCACATAGCCATGATCAAGGATATCGGGCGTCTCACCATCATAGGTCTCATCCAGATGATTGGCCGCCTGCCCGCCAGACGCCATCACCCGAATAGGCTCAGCGCCCAGAACCAGCCGCATCAGATCAAAGAAATGGCAGCATTTCTCGACGAAGGTGCCGCCCGTGTTGCGGTTAAAGCGATTCCAATCCCCGACTTTCTCGAGGAAGGGAAAGCGGTGTTCGCGAATGGTCAGCATCTTGATCCCGCCTGTCGCCTCTTCGGCCTCGGCCAACAAAGCCGCGATGGGGGGCATATAGCGGTATTCCATCGCCACCCAAATCGGCGCGGGATAGCTCTCCATAACCGCCTCGACCCGCGCAAGATCGTCGGGATCAGTGAAAAGCGGCTTTTCCACCAGAACTGGCAAGGGATTGAGCGTCGCAATCTGCTCAAGCTGCGCGACATGGCAATAATTCGGGCTGGCAACCAACAGGCAATCAAGATCAGGCAAGCCAAGCAGGGCCTCAATGCTCTCCATCATCTGGGCCCCAGGCGCAAGGGCCGAGGCCTTGGCGGCCATCTCTGGGTCTGGCTCATAGATCGCGGCCACCTCCGTTTGTGGCAGAAGGGCAATGTTTTGCAGATGCTCCTGCCCCATCATGCCACAGCCGATGACGCCATATCTTGTCTTGGACACGCTTTTCTCTCCTTAGATCATGCGCTGCACGTAATGCGCTTTGTCGGTGTCGAACCATGTGCGGGAAAATTCGACGGGGGCCTTGCCCTGCGCCCAGCTGAACCGCTCGATATAGGCGGTTGTCTCCCCTTTGGGCGGCCCAAAGGCCTCAGGGGCCCAATCAGGCGTTTGCCCTATAGTGACCCGATCCTCGGCCCGTGTGATCCACAGCCCCAGTTGCAAGCGGTAAAACCGATAGAGCGAATCCGAGATTTGAGCGGGATCGACCGCGCCCACTGTCCGATCGAGCCAGATTTCCTCGACCGCGACGGGCTGTTTGTTCAAAAACCGCAACCGCCGGATGCGTGTGGCCTGCCCCCCCTCGCCCCAAGTGCGATCCTTGGCCATAGCCGTGACATCAAGCACCTGTGCGGTCGGCAGCCCCCCGCCCTCACGCAGTTCCAGACGGAACATGGAATAGACGCTCTCGGTGGCCTGCGCTGCATGGGCGCGGACATAATTCCCCGAGCCCTGCTTGCGCTCAAGCAGACCTTTTTTCTCCAACTCCAGCAGGGACTTGCGCAATGTGCGCACCGTGGTGCCATGTTGCTTGGCCATATCGCGCTCAGGCGGTAGGCGTTCTCCGTCCACCAACCGTCCCGAGGCGACCTCGCGGATCAGCAATTCGCTGATTTGCATATAGAGGGGCAAGGCATTTGGAGCGCCCATTTTCGGTGCCATTCCGCGAGTATCTCCAACACTTGAAAAAATTGATACCCAATTGATCTACACAATCCAACCCGCTACACAAGCCGAAATTTCGACAATCTGCGGGAGGGCGGATGATGGACCAAGGATGGATCAGCGCCCGTTATGCGGTGGCGCGCAACATCGCGCCCGGACTGACGATGGCCGCCTTGATTGCGATGGCCGCGCAATTCCTGTCAGACCATTACGGCGCCCCCGTCATGCTGATGGCGATTCTTCTGGGCATCCCTTTCCACTTCATGACCGAAGACCCGCGCATGTCGCAGGGCATCACCTTCGCCTCACGCTGGCTTTTGCGCTTTGGCGTGGCTTTGCTTGGCCTGCGGGTCAGCGTGGAAATGGTGCTAGCCGTAGGCTGGGAGTTTTTGGGCTTCCTCGTCTTGGCCGTTGGCATGACCATCATTTTGTCGGTGCTTACGGCGCGATTTTTCGGGCGGGACCGAATGTTCGGGTTTCTGACGGGCGGGGCCGTTGCGATCTGCGGGGCCTCTGCGGCCATGGCGATCAGCTCGATCCTGCCCAAACGCGCCGAGGCCGAGCGCGATCTGGTCTTCACCGTCATCTCGGTCACGCTGCTCTCGACGGTGGCGATGATCCTTTACCCGATTTTGGCCAGCGCCTTGGGCCTGTCCGAGCATGACACAGGCCTCTTCTTGGGCGCGACCATCCATGATGTGGCTCAAGTTGTGGGGGCGGGTTTCTCGGTCTCGGAAGAAACGGGGGAATTGGCGACCTTGGTGAAATTGCTGCGCGTGACCCTGCTGGCCCCTGTGGTGTTGATCGGATCGATCCTGCTGCGCAGCAGCGTGCCCAAAGGCGCAAAACGCCCGCCGCTATTGCCAAGCTTTGTGGTGGTGTTTTTGATTTTGGCGGCGCTGAATTCATTTCAACTGGTGCCCGCCGCGATCACGGCACCTGCCGCCAAACTCTCAAGTGCGGCCTTGGTTACTGCGGTGGCGGCTGTGGGGATGAAAACCTCACTGGCGCAATTGCGCGAGGTGGGCGCGTCATCAACAGCGATGATCGGCCTGCAGACGGTGTTTCTGGCGGCATTGGTTCTGGTCGCGCTATAGGCAGGAACAGCTTGGCGGGCCGCTGGTCAGCACCGCCATCATTCTCCACGCGGGAAGCGGGCGCGCTCTTCAACCTCATTGAGGTCCATATGGTTGCGCATGAACCTCTCCGAGGCTTTTTGCAGCGGCTGGTAGTCCCACGGGTAATACCCGCCCTGACGCAGCGCCTCATAGACAACCCATCGGCGCGCTTGCGACTTTCGCACATCGGCGTCGAACCGCTCCAGATCCCAACGGGCATCCGCCTGAGCGCGCATTTTCGCCAGAACCTGTGCTGCGGCAGGATCATCCACAAGGTTGGTCAATTCATGGGGGTCGCTTGCCAGATCAAAAAGCTGCTCGGGGTCCAGCGCGCAGCGGGTGTATTTCCAGCCATCCTGCACCAAGCCCACCATCGGGGCCTGCGAGGCCTCGGCTGCATATTCCATCGCAACGGGCGTGTCCCTCGTGCCGCCTTGGGCCACCGCCAAGAGGCTCTCGCCTTGGGTCCATGGCATCACATCGTCCATCGAGATGCCCGCCAGATCACATAAAGTAGGGCATATATCGATATTGGAGACAGCATCCGTGATCAGCCCCGCCTCGATCTGGGGCGCGCAGATCATCATCGGCACGCGGGCCGACCCCTCAAAGAAGCTCATCTTGAACCAAAGCCCCCGCTCTCCCAGCATATCGCCATGGTCCGACACAAACACGATCACCGCTTCTTGGCGCGTGGCCTCAAGCGCCTCCAGCATCTCGCCGATTTTGTCATCGAGATAAGAGATATTGGCGAAATAGGCACGGCGCGAGCGGCGGATGTCTTCTGTCGTGATGTCAAACTCACGCCAATTGTTGGCGTCGAAAATCCGCTGCGAATGCGGGTCGTGATCGGCGTAATCCATCGCGGGCACCTTTGGCTCGAGATGCGCGCAATCCTCATAGAGGTCCCAGTATTTGCGCCGCGCCACATAAGGATCATGGGGATGGGTAAAGCTGGCCGTCAAACACCACGGGCGCGGGTCCAGCCTGCGGCCATACTCGCGGATCTTGCGCACCGCATGAAAGCCCACCTCGTCATCATATTCCATCTGGTTCGAGGTCTCGGCCACGCCAGCGCCCGTCACCGAGCCCATATTGTGATACCACCAATCGATCCGCTCACCGGGTTTGCGGTAATCAGGCGTCCAGCCAAAATCGGCGGGGTAGATATCGGTGGTGGTGCGTTCTTCAAAGCCATGCATCTGGTCAGGGCCGACAAAATGCATCTTTCCCGAAAGACAGGTCTGATAGCCCGCGCGCCGCAAATGATGTGCATAGGTCGGTATATCGGAAGGAAACTCGGCAGCATTGTCATAGATGCCCGTCTGTGATGGCAATTGCCCCGACATGAACCCGCCCCGTCCAGGTGCGCATAGCGGCGAGGCCGTGTAGCAATTCGCAAATCTGGCCGAACGCGCGGCGAGTTTTTTGAGGTTGGGCGCATGCAACCAATCTGCGGGACCATCTGGAAACAAGGTCCCGTTGAGTTGGTCCACCATGATGATCAAGATATTTGGGCGGGTCATCAAAAACGCTCCTTCCAGGGCTATGGTTTGGGACGAAAACTCAATGTTTTCCAAATACTCAAAGAGGTCATTGGCTGGCGCAGATCGCGGCCAATATCGCAGTGAACCTACCCGCAATTGAGTGGGTCGCAGTCCACGGATTGTCGAGAGTGAACAAAAAGTATTTTTTCACCCCCTCGTGTTGATCCAACTTTTATTGATATGTTACAATGACCTACAGTGCGTTCTTCAATGGGTTGCAATACAGGACAGGCTATTGTCTGATCTGTGAGGGAATAGAGAAGGCGTTTTTTTCGGGCCATTTGTGGACCGACACGCCGCAAAACAGGGAAGATACTATGAAAAAGATTCTTTTGGCCGCTGCCGTTGCTGTAACAGCTCCGAGCATCGCTATGGCCGATTGTGGTGAAGTCTCGATCACTGAAATGAACTGGGATTCCTCGGCTGTTGTCACTTATGTGGCAAAATTCCTGATGGAACAGGGCTATGGCTGTTCGGTCACGACGGTGCCTTCGGCAACCGTGACTTCGCTGGCTTCGGTCGCTGAAACAGGCACACCTGATATCGTAACCGAGCTTTGGATCAACGGCACGCCTGCTTATGGCGAATTGTCCGATGCTGGCCGCATCGTCACCTTGGGCGATGTTCTGTCCGATGGCGGCGTCGAGGGCTGGTGGATCCCCACCTATCTCGTGGACGAGCATCCTGAGCTGGCAACACTTGAAGGCGTTCAGGCCAATGCCGATCTGCTTGGCAACCGCTTCCACAACTGTCCCGATGGTTGGGGCTGCCGCAACACCAATGCCGCTTTGACAGAGGCCGCCGAGCTTGAGGCCAATGGCTTTGAAATCTTCCAGCACGGCTCGGGCGAAACAATGGCCGCCTCGATCGCGGCTGCATTCGAGAACCGCGAGCCTTGGCTGGGTTACTACTGGGCACCGACATCGGTTCTTGGCGAATATGACATGACCATGGTTGATCTGGGCCCCTATAACGAAGAGGTCCACATGTGTAACTCCAACCCAGAGTGTGAAGCCGTTGGCCTCAGCTCCTATCCCGTTGGTCCCGTTAAAACCATCGTCACCACGACATTCCAGGAAGAATTCCCTGAAGTGTCCGAACTGATGGCAAATGTCTCCTTCACCAATTTGCAGATGGGTGAATTGCTTGCATGGAAAGAGGCCAATAACGCCTCTGCCGAAGAAGCGGCCGTATATTTCATCTCCAACAATTCCGACGTTTGGTCGACATGGTTGAATGATGAAGCGCGCGGCAACCTCGCGGCATTGATCCAATAAAACTTCAGGGCTCCCGCATCGCGGGGGCCCTTTTACACTGCGCAAAGGGCCTGAGACATTGGGCCCTTGCTTTTTAACCGACGGGACGGGACAGTCAAAGCATGGCCTTTTACGACAGATTTTTTGAAGCTTTTGGCCTAGAAGACTGGTGTGGCGAGGCAACGGGCGGCCCGATGACCATGGCCGAGTTGCTGGCCCAGAGCAGCAGCGGCGGCGCTGGCGAAGAAGAGGCCGCCGTGCCCTTCATGGAAACGCCCTTCCCCTCTCTCGATACCCTCCACGGCTCCTGCAATACGATCCCGCGCACCCGCGATATGACCGAAGCAGTCGAGCAAAGTTTCATCGGCATCAAAGACGAATTGCGCTTTGTGCTTGACCCGATCACCGCCCCGCTTGGCTGGCTGCTGGACCAAACGCTGATCTGGTTCCAGATCATCCCGTGGTTCTTCATGATCCCGATTTTGATGCTGGTCACATGGTTCTCTGCCCGCTCGCTTGGCGTGCTGGCGCTGGTGACCGGTTCCTTCCTGTTTATGGCCGCGATTGACCATTACGACGCCGCGATTGCGACGCTGTCGATTGTCTTTGTTTGCACGGCCTTCTCGGTGGTATTGGGCGTGCCGATCGGCATTGCCATGTCCAAAAGCAATACCTTGCAACGCATCACCATCCCCATTCTGGACATGCTGCAAACCCTGCCGACCTTTGTTTATCTGATCCCGCTGATCTTCTTGTTCTCGGTGACCGAGAGCAAACTCTACGGTATCGCGATCATCCTTTACGCCATTGTGCCTGTGATCCGCCTGACCGATCTGGGCATTCGATTGGTCGACAAGGACGTGATCGAAGCCGCCGATGCCTTTGGCATGTCGAACAGACAAAAGCTGACGGGCGTGCAAATTCCGCTCGCCCTGCCCAATATCATGGCAGGCATCAACCAGACCATCATGATGAGCTTGGCGATGGTTGTGATTGCCTCGCTTGTGTCGGCACCTGGTTTGGGGCGTCTCGTTTTGCGGGGCATCAACAACTTGGAACTTGGCGTGGGTTTGGTCGCAGGCTTCTGCATCGTTATTCTGGCGATCCTGCTTGACCGCGTCACCAAAGCCGCCCTCGGGCGCATCAATACAAGTGAGCATTGAGACCATGACTGACCAAAAAGAGATCAAGGTTTCGATCCGCAACCTGTATAAAATCTTCGGCTCTGACCCTGTGGCAGCGCTGGAGCATGTGCGCGAAGGCTTGGGCAAGCCCGAGCTGCTCGAACACCACGGCCATGTGCTGGGTCTGCAAGACATCAACGTTGATATCCGCGCAGGCGAAATCACGGTGATTATGGGGCTGTCGGGCTCTGGCAAATCCACGCTGATCCGCCATTTGAACCGATTGATCGAACCCACAGCCGGTGAGATCATCGTCAATGGCGAGGATGTGCTGTCCTATAATGAGACACAGCTGCACGGGCTGCGCCAGAACACCATGTCGATGGTCTTCCAGAAATTCGCCCTCTTCCCGCATCGCACCGTCTTGGAAAATGCGGGCATGGCGCGCCGTGTGCGGGGCGAAACGGCAGCCGCTGCCGATATAGAGGGGCAAAAATGGCTCGATCGGGTCGGGCTTGAGGGCTATGGCGGCCATTACCCCAACCAGCTTTCAGGCGGCATGCAGCAACGTGTGGGTATCGCGCGGGCGCTGGCCTCTGACAGTGACATCATGCTGATGGATGAGGCCTTCTCGGCGCTTGATCCGCTGATCCGCACCGATATGCAGGACCTGCTTTTGGAATTGCAGCGTGAATTGCACAAGACCATCGTCTTTATCACCCATGATCTGGATGAAGCGCTGAAACTGGCCGACCATCTGGTGATCCTCAAGGATGGAGCCGTGATCCAGCAAGGCGAGCCGCAAGACATCCTGCTGCACCCCAATGATCCCTATATCATGGATTTCATCGCCGATATTAACCGCGCCCGCGTGTTGCGCGTACGCTCGGTCATGGAAGAGACGACCAAGAAAGGCACCAAAATCGCAGGTGAGGTGGATGCCAATTCCAATCTGGAACAGGTCATCGCTTTGTCCGAGGGCGACACCAATCTGCATTACCGCGTGATGCAGGATGGCAAGCAAGTGGGCCTATTGCATATGCGCGACCTCGTGCGCGCCTTGGTCCCCGTCGAGGCCTCGGACCCCGCAAGACGGCTGAGCGCATAAGGTGTCCAAGATCTTAGGTGAGTGCATCTCGGATTAGCTTGGCCAGTAGACCATACCCCACCTTGTTCACATGCAACGGGTCTTCATCATAGAAGATAGCGCTTGGCTCCCCATCCGCACCCAGCATAGGGGTGTTGAAATCGATGAAGGACCAATTCGGGTCATCGGCAAGCCCCTGCTTTATCAATGCATTGGCGTGTTCAATTTCAGGCTGGAAACTGGCGCGGAACGGACTGGGTTTGATAGAGATCACATAGCAGGCCGTGTCGGGAAGATGCTCGGCCACCTCTGCGCGAAACAAATCAAATTCCGCCGCGACTTCGGCACCTTTCCTGCCTCCACCGATGTCATTGTCACCCGCATAGAAAATCAACACATTCGGATCATGGGGCAGCACCACGCGCTTGAAGTAGCTGCGACAGGCGGTCAAAGTTGCGCCCCCGAAGCCGAGATTGACCAAATCCGATATACCCAAATCCCGCGCGGCATCTGACCAAAGGCGGAAAGTCGAGCTGCCATAGAGCGCAACGCGGCCTGCTGTCTTACGATGCGCCAAACGGAATTCCAGCTCGCGCACATCTGCTTCGAACTCCTGCTCCACGGGGCTGACCAAGCCCACATTCGTAACAATGCCTTTGGGGATGCGGGTTGCGCGCCGTTGGACCGTATCCGCCAAATCACGCGCCTCGGCGACATAGCCGCGAAACACTTCACGGTAGCGATCCAAAAACGCCTGCATTTCGTTGCGATCATCCATATTCTTTACGTGATCGCTGATCAGGAATGGCGGCTTGATCACGGCCGCATATGTTGTGCGCGCAACAGAATAGTCGAAATTCGCAAGGGCAATCGGCACAACAAAGGGTTTCGGGTTCAACCGCGACGCAAGCAAAAACGCACCGGGCTTGAAGGGCCCGGGTGAGGTTGGTGTCAGGTTATCAGGCGTCTCGGAGGCCCCCTCAGGGGCAATCGCAAGCGGGCGGCCTGCGTCAAATGTCCGCTGCGCCTCGATGAAGAACTGCGCCTTGCGCCGTTCCTTTTCCTCAGGCGTCTCGTCCAGCCAGTCGGAATCCGAATTGCTCACAAAAATATTGTCGAGCCGCGCATAATATCCGTTGCGCCAATATTCGGTGTTGCGGCTGGTGCGCACGATGCGCTGCCCACCATCCCCGTATCTGGGCATCAAAATCTTGGCCGAGACAAAATGGCTATCAATCGAAAACGCATGCCCATTGGCCAATTCATTTTCAGGGCAGGCTGCAAGATGGTTGTAGATGAAGATGTTGGTCGCCGCATCCGGCAGGTTCTCCATGCCCTTGATCGCATAGGGCACCTGATCGAAAGCGCGCGAGAAATCGGCGTTGGACAATTCCCGCAAAACCGTGGGGCTGGCGGCGCGTTCTGCGCTTGTGACACGTGTGTAGACCGCGTTGAGCCGCTTGAAGAAACGGTGTTCACGCTCGACCCCGTCGAGGACATCAATCATCAAACCCGCGACCGAGCGTTCGGCATCATTGCCAGTGACAATCGCATCATAAATACTGTCGAGGGCATGGCCCACGGTAAAGCGGTTGCGAAGGGCATGCGGCACGCCGTGCAGAACGGATTCCACCGGCATGCGTGAAAAATTGTCCTGCAACAGCGCCTCGATATGCGCGGCTTCGTCATCGGTTGCCGTGCTCGACAGCCCTGCGGCTGTTTGCTGATATCGCCCGATCTGCCAGATTTGCTGCTGGAAGAGTGCAGCCGCAAGGGTTGGGCGATCCTTGATCAGGCGCTGAATATTTTCATGGCTGATGGTCAACATCGTAGTATCGCGTGAGGCCGTCACCGTGTAGGGCGCGGGTAAAGCCGAAAATCCGTTATGCCAAGACAAGGCCACACCCGGGCGCACAATGGTGCGCACACGCTGCTGCGGGCCGCCATCACGGGCATCGGTATAGGCCGCCGTTACACGGCCTGAAAACAGGATATGGATCGCGCTCGAAGCCTGCCCTTCCGAAACAACCGTCTCGCCCGCGGAATACAGACGCAACTCGCTATAAGCCAAAAGCTCCGAAATGCGCTCAACGCTTAACGGCGAAAAAAACGGTGCCTCCGAGAGCCTACGCGCGACATCATGATCGCTGCCATGGGCAACGCCTTGCGCAACATCTGCAGGGTCCGCAGGCGGCGGGCTGGCCAGACCCCGCGTCGCCCAAAGCAGGGTCGTGGCTTGCCCCAATACAAAGCTCAGGAAATGCGCGGCAAAGCTGGGATCAATGACGAACAGATCGCGCAATTTCGCCAAATCCAGTTCGATAAAAGAGCTGTCGGCAGAAAGTTCGACCTCGGACATATATCGACCCGGAGAATTAAGGCCGGAGATGCCAAGCGGCACAAAGGGCTGCGTTGTGGTGGCGATACGCGTGGTACTTATGCGCCGCGTTTTGGAAAACTGGGCTTTGCCGGACAGAAGAAAACACAAACGATCCGCCACGCCATTTTGCGGCAGCAAATTCTGGCCTTTATCGACCTTTTGCACCACCGCCAAAGCATTGAACCTCGTGATCGTGTCAGATGAGACGTCCAAGGATACCCCTGATGCGCGCGCGGCTTCGCGGATGGTTTCAAAAACGGTCATGATTTTGTCGTCGATTTCATTGCTGAAAGGCCTTTCGCGCTGGCGTTCGCCATTCATAAACTCAACGCAAAACTAGGCAGGCTTCTCGGCAGGCACAAGCCAAACCCGCCAGTGCAACCATCTTTCGATAACGACAAGTCCACAGGATTCGGGCGTGTTCGCAAAGCACCTTGAGCGCTACAGGATGGCCAGCGCTCGGTTCGAGGTGTCGCGAATATGATCCTCGATCAATTGGGCCGCCTTATCGGCATCGCGTTCAAGCGCTGCGGCCATGATTTCACGATGCTCTTGAAATTTCGCGCGGCCCAAACCTTCGGGGGCCTTCTTTGTCACAAAGCGATAGCGGTCAAGTTGATCAAACATCATCGAGCGAAGCCGCAACAACCACCGTCCCGGACAGGCGGCAACAATGGCCTCGTGAAATTCGCGGTGGCGCTCGACCCATTCAGAATGGCGCGCCATCCGTTCTTCCCATGGCAGACCCTCAATCAGGCTGAGCCTGTGATGAACCGCCACGATATTGGTTTCCCAATCCTCACCACCATGCACGATGGCCTCTTTGACCGCGCGCTTTTCAAGATCGATGAAATGATCCGTAATCTCCAGAAGCTCTTCTCCGGATACGGGCGCGACCCGAAACCCCTTGCCAGCCTCGACAGTCACAAACCCCTCAGAGGACAATTGCGACAGCGCCTCACGAAGAGTGCCGACACCAACGTCATACCGCTTGGTCATATCCGCGAATTTCAAACGCGTTTCTGGCTCATAGACGCTGCTGACGATATCCGACCGCAGACGCGTAAGAACATCCCGACTGCCCGATTGAGATGCGCCTGCCTCGGCTTGTTTCGAAAGGCTTCGTGTCACGTGTCACTCCTTCGTAGTGGCGGCCAAGCGCGGCATACCTTCGTCGAATGATCAGAATTTTCGAATATCCCAACAAATTTCCTAGGGCCACCGAATTCGGCAAAAAACTCTTCACGCGGCACTTTTTCAACGATATATATATTTTCGAAAAAGAAAAGGTTTGCGAATGAAGTTCCTGTCTTTCTCGCGAAATGGCCAAGACTCTTGGGGGGTGTTCGACGGGGGTGGGATCATTGATCTGCGCCAACGGTCTAATGAACAATTCCCCGACCTTAAATCCTACCTAGATGCAGGCGCACCGCGCGACCTGCTGGATCGGCTTGGCGCGGCCGAGTTCGATTTGACGGATGTTGTCTTGGGCCCTGTCATCCCTAATCCCGACAAGATTGTTATGGCGGCTTTGAACTATTGGGAGGATAGCACCGATCCTGACAAAGTGCCGGAGTATCCCGTTTTGTTTTTGAGGTTGGCCTCATCGCAAATTGGCCATGGCGCGCCATTGATCCAGCCGCGATCGTCGCAGATGTTGGATTTTGAGGGCGAGTTGGCCGTTATCATCGGCAAAGGGGGGCGCCACATCCCCAAGGATCACGCGATGGCCCATGTCGCGGGGTATTCGATCTATAACGATGGCAGCGTGCGTGATTGGCAAAAACACTCTCATCAATTCACGCCGGGAAAGAACTTCGTCGCTACAGGTGCCTTCGGACCATGGATGGTCGAGGCCAAGGATCTGCCGCTGACCGAAAAAGCTGTGTCCTTGGTAACGCGGGTGAACGGGGTCGAAAAACAGCGGACAGATACGTCGCGGATGATTTTCGACATCCCCTACCTGATTTCCTACATCTCGACATTTGCACCGCTTGTGGCAGGTGACGTCATCGTCACGGGAACCTGCACTGGGTTTGGCATCACCAGAACCCCGAAGGAATTCCTGACGCCCGGCGATACCGTTGAGGTCGAGATAGAGGGAATCGGCATATTGACCAACACCGTCGAGGCTGAAACGTGACGCCCCCTTTGCCGGCTTGCCCCCGAGAAAACCGCTATATGGCTTGCACTTTATTCTACATGTTACAAATTTTCGAAAATAATTGCGATTGCCGAAACCCTGTGTTAGCGATTTGGCAACGAGACATCGCCTTGGGGAGGTAAGGATGAGCTATCTGGTCAATTCAGTCGGTCATGTGCAGTTGAACGTGGTTGACGTGGATGCATTGGTGCGTGAATCCCAGCAAATCCTCGGGTTGCGGGTCACGCGGGAAGCGGCGGGGTGCGTTTGGCTTTCCTCCAACGGCCGCAAGGTGGAACTCGTCCTCCATGAATCCCCCGAGAATTCAATACGCTCGCTCGGGTTTGAAGCCGTATCCAAAGCCGCCGTTGCCGAAGCAGCCAGCCGCGTCGAGGCAGCAGGATGCCGCCTTCAATCCTCTGACCCAAGTCTGGAATGCTGCGAAACCGGCATGAGCTTTGTCACACCCCAAGGCCACACCATCGAATTGCACGCACCCGTCGAAACAGAAATCTACGGCAACCGTCATGCGACGACGGGGATGGCCCCGCTGCGGTTGGACCATGTGAATATTACGTCGCCCGAACCTGCTGAAACCCGCAGCCAGATGGAACAGATCATGGGTATGCGCCTATCCGAGAGGATGGTGGATGACGGGCTCAGCTGGATGCGCGGTGCAAACCGTCTGCATCATATCCTCGGCATTGTGCGCGGCGATACTGGTCTGCACCACTATTCTTGGGAAGTGGCCGAATTCTCGGATTACTGCGCCCTTGGGGACCGTCTGGATACCGTCGAGAAAAACTTCATCTGGGGTCCGGGGCGGCACCGTCCGGGCGATAACACCTATGCCTATTACGTCGATACATGCGGCGCGATGGTCGAATGCGCGGGCGGCATGGCCTTGATCAATGATGATGATCGCTTTGAACCCAATGTGATCACGGCCCTCAAACGCCCCGAGAATGTGCGCGTGATGAATGTCTGGGGCGAACCCGCACCTCTTGTTTGGCGTGAACATAAATTCCCTTGGGCCACCCCCGCAGCATAAGGCACCACCGATGACACAGCTTGGAATTCTCGAAGGATCACTGCGCCGCGCGTCTTTGTCGCGTGCCGTTGCTCGCGCCGCGACGGACCTTGTGCCCGATGGCATGACGGCCACGGTTCTTCCCAATCCGGGCAATCTGCCCCTTTTCAATCAAGACATTCTTGATGAAGGCATGCCCGAAACTGTCAGCGAACTCATTGCGGCTATTGCTCAGGTCGACGCCCTGTTGATCGTCACCCCAGAATACAACTGGTCAATTCCCGGCGGTCTGAAGAACGCCATTGATTGGGTCTCGCGTGTCTCTGACAACCCCTTGGCGCATAAACCTGTGTCGATCTGGAGCGTCTCCCCCGGACTGTTGGGGGGTGCAAGGGTGCATGAGGGTTTGCGCCATGTGCTCTTGTCCCAAGACATGTTGGTCATGGCCAAGCCCGAGGTTCAGATCGGAGGGGCCAAAGGCAAGGTTGATACCGATGCTGGCACCCTGACCAACCCCGACACCGAAGCTTTCTTGCGCAAGCATCTGACGGATTTCTCCACTTTTTGTAACGCATGGAGCCGCGCATGAAGCGCCCGCGCTCCAATCGATCTGACGACGAGGTTTAGACCCGATGGAACATCCCCTCACCTTCATGTCCGATGGCCTCAAGCTGTCTGGTGTCCTGCATGTCCCCGAAGGGCGCAAACCCGGTCAACGCTTGCCAACCTTTATCGTCTTGCACGGCTTTGTCGGCACCAAAGACAAATCCCATGTCGAACTGGTGGCGCGCATGATCGAGGCCATGGGGTATTGCGTGTTTCGCATCGATTTTCGCGGTTGCGGCCAAAGCGAAGGCGCACGTGGTGAGGTGCGCTGCTTTGATCAGGTCGCAGACACCCGCAACGCGCTGACCTTCATTGCCGAACGCGAAGAGGTCGACCCCGAGCGCATTGGCGTGACAGGGCACAGCTTTGGCGCGGCGGTTGCGATCTTCACAGGTGGCGTCGATGAACGTGTGGCTTGCGTTTTGTCGCTTTGTGGTTGGGGCGATGGCGAACGGAAATTCCGTGGCCAGCACCCTACCCCTGAGGCTTGGGCCAAATTCACAGCCCTTCTGGAGGAAGGCAAACGCCACAAGGCCGAAACAGGCGAGAGCATGTGGGTGTCGCGTTTTGATGTCGTTCCCATCCCTGAGGAATTGCGCAAGAACCTGTCGCCTCATGCGCAGTTCGAAGTGCCCGTCGAGACCGCTATCAGCATGTATAATTTCCGTGCTGATGATGTCGTAGCCGCCATCGCGCCCCGCCCCTTGCTGCTGTTTCACACCGCAGGTGATGTGATAACGCCGATGGAGCAATCGATCAGCCTGTTTGAAAAAGCGGGCGCCAATGCCGAATTGATGATCCCCACGGGCACCTCGCATTTCCCGCTCTCCGAAGAAGACGCCCCCCATACACAGGCGTTGATCTCGGCTTGGTTGAAGAAATTCTTTCCCACGCCATTGGCAGATACCGCATGAGCATCTATCGGCCCCAAGACCTGCACGCCTATGCGGCGGCTCTGCTTGAGGCAGGTGGTTATAGCCATCAACATGCCCGCGATACCGCCGATGTATTGGTCTGGGCCAATGCGCGCGGCACCAATTCACACGGCGTGCTGCGCATCCCGCGCTATGTCGAGATGGTCACCCAAAAGATCATTGATCCAAAAGCTGCTCCGAAGGTCGTGACCCAGATGGGGGCCATGGCCGTGCTTGAGGCCTCCCGTGCCCCTGGTCCAACGGCAATGATGGCTGCAATGAACACTGCCATCGACATGGCGAATTCTTTGAGCATCGGGTGGTGCTCGGCGCGCAATATCACCCATGCGGGTGCCGTCGGATATTTCGCCTTGGAGGCCGCCAAACAGGGCTGCATTGGCATTGTCATGACCGCCTCTGGCCCTTTGATGGCCTATCACGGCGCAAAGGTCGCGGGCCTGTCGACAAACCCGATCGCGATTGCAGCCCCTGCAGGCGACATGCCGCTATTGCTCGATATGTCGACATCTACTGTGGCGCTTGGAAAAATCATGCATGCCAAAGACAGCGGCACCGCGATCCCGCAAGGTTGGGCCATCGACGCGGAGGGACGCCCCGCAACCGATCCTGCGAAAGTGGCGACCCTGACACCGCTTGGCGGGCCAAAAGGTTCGGGCCTGTCTTTGATGATTGAAGTTCTGTCCAGCCTATTGGTTGCAAATCCAGTCATCTCAACAGCCTTGATGGGTGAAAAAGGGTCTATGAATGGCGTGGCGCTGGCGTTGAAAATCGAAAATTTCGTCGCTCCGGATATATTCGAGCGTGAAGTCAGAGACCTTGCCCACGCTCTGAAAAATTTGCCCAAAGCATCCGATACAGATGAAATCCTGATGCCCGGAGAGCGCGGGTTTCGTCTGGCGCATAACCGGATGAGCACTGGAATTCCGATTGCCGAGGGCACGATGGAGCGGCTTGCCGTTCTGGCTGACAAATTCGGGATAAATCCGCCAAACACGATACCGAACCACGATTGCCCACTGCCTATCGAATGACAGGCAAAAGCTGACCCACCGTCGTTCCTGGGAGGAGAACGAACATGCAAATCCGAGACCATAGCCAAAGCAACATATTCCACCGCGCCGCAAGCGGCGGGGTGTTGTTGGTGATTGGGCTTGGCATGCTTGTGATTGGGTGGAATTACCCGACAGGGCAATTGACGCAAATGGGTCCGGGATATGTACCACGCGCCATTGCGGTGATGATCTGCGCAATCGCGCTGGTGATGATCATCACCGATATCACTGGCGCGACCATCGCCAAGCCAAGCAAAATCCAGTGGCGCAGCCTGATATTCGTTTCCGCCTCGATGCTGATTTTCGCCTTTTTGGTCGATGTTGCCGGATTGGTGCCATCGGTATTTCTTGCAGTGATTGTCTCGATGCTGGCAGACCGAGAGGCCAAGCCCCTTTCAATCCTGATTTACGCCACGCTGGCCACATCTGCGGGCTGGCTGTTGTTCCTTGTGGTGCTTGAATTGCCCATCCCAGCCTTCTGGAGGTGGTCATGATTGAGCAATTCCTCATGGGGCTGTCGGTCGTGTTGCAGCCCGAGATTCTGATCTACGCCTTTGCGGGTGTGATCATCGGGCAGTTGATCGGCGTCTTGCCGGGTATTGGTGCGATCACAGCGATCTCGCTGTTGCTTCCGGTGACCTTCTACCTTGATGCGACCTCCTCCATGATCATGTTGGCAGGCATCTATTATGGATCGCAATATGGCGGATCTATTGCTTCGATATTGCTCAACTTGCCCGGAACGCCATCCTCGGTGGTGACCTGCCTTGACGGATACCCTGTTGCGCAGAACGGTCGCGCAGGGCTGGCGTTGTTTGTGGCCGCCTTCTCATCCTTTGTTGGCGGAATGATCGGGGTGTCGATTTTGGTTCTTGCAGCCATCCCCATGACCCATATCGCTTTGCGGTTCGGGGCGCCTGAATATGCGATGCTGGTGGTTCTGGGCCTATTGGCGGCCTCTCTGGTGGGCACGGGTTCACAGCTTCGGTCTTTTGCGATGGTTCTGGTCGGCATTGCGCTTGGCATTGTGGGCGCGGATGCCACCACGGGGTTTTACCGCTATGTCGCGATGCCCGAATTTGCAGACGGGATCAGCCTTGTCTCTCTTGCAATGGGCCTGTTCGGCGTCAGCGAGATCATCAACAATGCCGCCAAGCGCGACCGAACGGCCCCCAAGATCAAGGTGAACATGCGCGATATCATCCCCACCCGCGCCGAAGCGCGTTCCTTGGGCGGGCCGATCCTGCGCGGATCATCCATCGGCAGTTTCTTTGGCGCCCTGCCCGGAACAGGCGCAGCCATTGCATCCTTCATGGCATATGCCACCGAGAAGCGGTTTTCACGCACGCCCGAAAAATTCGGCAAAGGCCATCTTCCGGGCCTCGCGGCACCAGAATCTGCCAATAACGCGGCCTCGCAAACGGGGTTCATCCCCACCCTCACCCTTGGCATTCCGGGCGATGCGGTGATGGCATTGATCATCGGTGCTTTGATCTTGAACGGGATCATCCCCGGTCCGCGCCTGATGGTGGATCAACCGATGTTGTTCTGGGGGGTGATCGCAAGTTTCTTTGTGGGCAACATTATCTTGTTGCTGATCAATATCCCCCTGATCAGGCTCTGGGTCCTGCTTTTGCGCATCCCTTATCAAAAACTCTATCCCGTGATCATCGTGATGATCTGCGTGGGCGTCTATTCACATCGCACCAGTGTCACCGATGTCGTGCTGACACTGGCCTTCGGCATCCTCGGCTATTTGATGAAAAGCCACCGCTTTGAGCCTGCGCCCGTATTGCTTGGCTTCGTCCTTGGCCCCCTGCTCGAGGATAATTTCCGCCGCACCATGCTGATCTATCGTGGTGATTTCATGGTGTTTCTCGAGCGCCCGATAAGCGCCGTATTGTTCGGCTGCACGGCGACGCTGATCCTGTTTTCAATCTACTCGACCATCAAAAAACACCGCCACAGGGAAACCCCGCATGCGGTGAAACAACGGTAGCCCCTTAAAAGCCGAGGGTCAGAAATACCGAATATATGGCTTACTTAACTTGGGAGGAAGACAATGCTTAGAACTCTACTTACTGCAGTACCTATTACACTTGCGCTGGCCTTGCCGACATTTGCACAGGACAGCTTTCCAGATCGTTCCTTGCGCATCGTCCACGGCTTTGGGCCAGGCGGGAACGCTGATACCGTTTCGCGCATTATGGCCGAGCAAATGACACAAGGTTTGGGAGAGCCTGTTGTCGTTGAATCGCGCCCGGGTGCGGGTGGCACGGTTGCCTCGGGCTATGTCTCGGGCGAAGATCCTGATGGCTATACAATGCAGCTGTTGGTCGGTGGCCATGCGGTTGCCGCGGCTTTGTATAATTCATTGCCCTTCGAGCCTGTGGATGACTACACATTCCTGTCCACTTTGGGACAATTCCCTTTCTTTATCGCGGCCCGTTCAGGTGAATACGCCTCGATCGACGCTTTGATCGAGGCCGCTCTCGCCGAGCCGGGAAGTATTGTGATCGGGCATTCCGGTGTGGGTTCGACCCAGCATTTGACGGGTGAATTGCTTGCGCTTGAAACTGGGGCCGACTTTATCCATGTGCCCTATCAGGGCGGTGCGGCTGCAAGCACGGCTTTGATGGGCGGTGAGGTTGATCTGATCATCGACACAGGTACCGTGATCAGGGGTCAGGCTGAAGCGGGGGTATATGATATCCTTGCTGTGACTTCGGCCGATCGCTGGCCCGATGCACCCGATGTTCCAACGGTCAGTGAAACCGTGGCCGATGGCTTTGATGTGATCTCATGGACAGCACTCGGCGCGCCTGCTGGACTGCCTGAAAACGTAGAGGCCACACTTTCAGCTGAGATCGCTCGGGTCATGGCTATGGACGAGGTTCAGACACAAATCGCAGCCCTTGGCGCACGCCCGCAGGGCTCGACTGGTGCCGAACTGAAAGCCTTGATCGAACGCCAGATCGCCGTTTGGACCGAAGTGATCGACACAGCGGAAATCGAACGCCGCTAATAAAATCAAGGCAGCCCGCCGGACCATGTCTGGCGGGCTACCGCGCGCAGGCCGTGAACCTCAGGAGGTCAAATGGCACAGAAAACCCCAGAAGAGCTATACGCATCCTTTTTGCGCCAGTCTCTCTATGTGATCACCACCCGCCCTGCCCGCGCACCAGGCATGCAAGAGGTGCTGCCCGCCCATCTGGACTACCAGATCGATCTTGAACGCAAAGGTGTCTTGTTCGGCGCGGGCCCCATTTTCGAAGACGGCGGCACCGTCCCCACCGCAGGCATGATCATC
>ENA-OUOG01002145-OUOG01002145.1-marine-metagenome-genome-assembly--contig:-NODE-2145-length-21167-cov-7.835894_pt1 | contig 21167 bp, 20 predicted proteins | sample MGYA00248635_ERZ508505 | MGnify/ENA primary metagenome ERZ508505 (study PRJEB26176, sample SAMN06267871) | marine metagenome | isolation source: Saanich Inlet, British Columbia, Canada | place: Pacific...
TGGTTTAAGATGAAAGTCTTTATGGTACATAATAGAATCAGCTATAGCATCTATATTTAATCTAAATTTATTATGTCGTTTTACCATTCTTTCGTCCGTGATTGCACCTTGAGGGGTTTCAACTCCGACCACAGGTACTGAATTCGAGAACTTAGGAGATATTGAGAGCAGATTAATAGGATAATCAGTTTTAAGAAAATGAGATCCTTCTGTCTCGATAGTAATAAAAATATTTCTTTCATGTGCAAAATGTGTTAATTCATTAACTAGTGCTGGATGCATAGTAGGTGAACCTCCTGTTAACATCATTTCTTTAATATGAGGATTTTCATCGTACATATCAATAATGTCTTGAAAGCAGAATGTACCTTTTTCTGGGTGAATACTGGTATACCATGAGTCACACCAGCCTCCTTCTCCAAAATAACATCTATGAGTACATCCTGATGTTCGTACTACGATTGTAGGATATCCCTGACGGCTTCCTTCTGATTGAACTGCTGTATAAACTTCTACAATTGGAAGTACTTTATTATAATCTTCTACTCTATTAAGCTTCATATATTGCGCTATTTTTTTCGTGTTCTCTAAATTCTACTTTAACTACTTTTACTCTACCTTCGGTTTCTTCTTTAATAAAGTAATTAAGCTTTTGAAAGATAAATTCTGCAAATCTTTCTGCTCCAGTAGCAGGAATAATTCTAACTTGAGCTACTCCAGCTTCATGCATCTTTAAAAAAGAATCTTTAAAAGGATCATCTTCTGCTACTAAGAAAGTATGGTCTAATAACCAATCAAACCATTCTTTAGGATTAAATCCATCAATAGTTCCTTTAGCTCTTTTCATACCGCCAAAATCCCATACCCAGTTTCTTTCATCTAGTTCTCCTTCAAACCATACTTTAACTGATGTTCCGTACCCGTGTAAGAAGCGGCAGTGGGTACCTTCTGCCTTCCATTGACGAAAAACTGTAGAGAATCCGTCAAATACTTTTGTTGATGTAAATTTTCCCATAACTATAATTTAAACTAATTCTTCACCAATTCCAACTATTTCAGCTAAAAATAAGCCGATAAAGCCTACTTCAAATAAACCAAAAAAACCAAAACCACATGCTCCTAGTCTTATAGCTGATTTAATAAATGATACTGTTTGGTGTAATTTTGGGTCAGGTATTTTTTGTCCGTTTATTTCTAACCCTTCTTGTAATTTTGCGACCTTATTAGGGTCGACTTGTGTAAGTTTGTTAGAGACTCTATTGTCTCTATTCCATAACTCTTTGTGTATTTGTTCTTGCATACTTGTGTTTTTAAAGTGGTTCTACGACACTGTTAATATTAAAATAAATATAGTACTTTTATTTTTAAGAGGCAACTAATTTTTAAGGATTTTTTATCTGGATGGCCTACTATTATTAAGTGTTTAGTTCCTTTTTTCACTTTATTTTAATTAACTATTGTTATCTTTACTTTATCCCACTTACCGTATTTTCTAGTTTTATTAACTAAGAAATCTATACGTTTTGAATATCTTTTATTCATTCTATCTTGAATAGTCCATATACCGTCCAAATCACCTGCTCCTTCTACTTTTACTTTTACCCCAAATACAAATCCTAATTTTTCTAAATCCCTTGATACAGCAATCCACCTATGACCTGCTGGATTAGATGGGTTAATTTTTTGCATTGAAGCTGTAGTTAAAAAGTCAGCATTGCATTGTTTTGGATCAGCATGATATACTGTTGCAGTGACAAATGTAAAAGCTAAAATAAGTGTTTTCATATAACCTTAATTTTTTATTTATATTATAATATAAGAAAAAAGGCTCACATAAGCAAGCCTTTTCTGTAAAAATCCATATGGATTATAATAAGAGAGGTTTCGGGTCTTTCGGGGTTTCTGGTTAAGTGCAATGAGTGGCGCCTGTCTACTATAAACCCTTTTTCGACAATTAATACACTCTACTTCTTAACTACAGCTTCACTACCTCTCTCTTTTGGTTTTAAAATATTATAAAACTAGATGTGTTATGAGGCGACTGGGTTCGTAAACTTGCAATCACATCATATAAAGGCCGATTCTTACGTGTAACCTCTCGAGTGGTGCCAGCGCAACGCCATCTAGTTTCCAATCAAATACCGAAGTACTTAATTGTTTAGTATAAATATTGTTTTAATCTTCACCTACTATAGCAGTTGTATTATGTTCACTTAGTACTTTTAATACTGCTTCCTTAGCTACTTCGTAATCCACTTCTCCAGTTTCATCCTCATACTGTACGGGATCTTTTCTGCCAAGAGCAATAAAAGCCTCAATCCTCTCAACACTAGAAGCAGACTTATAATCACTATTTCCCGAAGGATAAGGCTTATAAGAAGTATTTGTTCTTTTATAAACTTCATCGAAATCAATGTTTAAATCTACACATAATTTTTCTCCATCTTGTAAAATTCCAAATTTGTCTGTATCTAAATAAGGTGTAAAATAACCTACTCTATCAGCATCCCAATTACCTTCTCTAAATGCCTTATCATCCGCATCTCTAAATTCTTGTCTACAGTCAGGATAAACTGCATGATCACCTGCGTGAATTCCTAAAGCAATATCGCAAGTTTCTTCTGTACGATTAGCTACTGATAAAGCTACAGCTTGTGTAATTGAAGCAAACATTTTGTTTCTATTAGGTACAACTGTTTCTTTCATATTATCGTTTTCATAATGTCCTTCTGGAACATCATCTCCACCTTCAACTAATGCTGAATCTAGTAAATCTACTAACCCATTTAATTGGATTTGTCTATAATTTACTTTGTGACCTTTGTCTGCTAGATAATCAATTAATGATTGAGCTCTTTCTAGCTCTACTCTATGCTTTTGACCATAATCAAATGAGATACCGGTTACAGTATCATATTCCGATAATGCTCTTAATAGTAATGTTGAGGAATCCATCCCTCCACTTAATGAAACTACTACATGTTTTGCCATGATTAATATAATTTAAATTTGCCAGGTATTATTAAGCGTATAGGCGAACGCTTTATTAAATATAAGAAAAATACTTCTAAATTCCTAGTTTTTGTTTTAATCTTTCAAATATAGGAGATACAACATCATCATAGTAATACTCTCCTTCAAATTCATCTTCACTTACTTCAGGAATATCTTCTAGAGTAACATACTCTCCTGTATCGTATATTTTAAAAGCTCCTATTGGATCATATGTCTCATCCCAGTATGTTCCTCTAATATTTACATCAGGATCTATTTCTGATAGTTGTCTATGAATCTCTTTTAACATATCTGAAGGTGGATACCAAGCTGATTCTAATTCAAAAACAACTTCGCTGCTACCTTCTGTATCATCGTGTTCAGATATACCGTAATCATATCCATCGTACATCTTTACCCATTTGGAACCAACTTTATCTATAAATAATTCAGCATCTGCGCCAAATTCATCTGCAATATGTGGTTTGTCGTTTTTAGTGTTCGGGTAACTTCCATCAACACAACTTTCCCATCGGTCTATGAAGTCTTGAATTACTTCTCTTGAAGCTTGTATTTTGATTTCTGTTCTACAAATATTTGCCATCTTAATCTATATCAGTTAGAGTAATTATTTTTTCTTGTATACCCTTCCACTCTTGAATATAGTCTTTAATAGAAGAATAGTAATTTTTACCGGTATTTAATAGTTCTCTACTCACCACTTTTAATGCATGGTTAAATGTAGCAGGATAACAAATTGTTTTAATATAAGGAGTATCATTATCTCCTTTAATTACTCTTTCATATACTGTATACCCCCCTGAGGAAGATTTAGCAATAAAAAATGGTTCCATTACTGGATCTTCAATAACTGTATCCCCGTCAGGGATCGAATCTGGTCGTCTTAACATAACTTAATTTTTAAATTTATTTCCAATATAACTGTATCATTACTATAATAAAAGCAAGTAATAATGTAACTCCTGTTTTTAGAGTGATTCCTTCATTAAAGTGAATATAGGTTAAAGCAGCCATAATAATCATACCGGTAGAAAAACCTATCAATCTACCTGGCCATAATAGTCCATCAAATCCAGCCACTACATATCTAGAGGCATAAATTAAAATATAACTAATCGGTACACCCATAGTAGCCATAAGTAACGGCCTTTCTTTAACCCAGTCGCTAAAGAATTGAGAATTGGTTTGATACCAAATCAATGCTTGAGCTGTAAAGAATAGAATGAATGCTATTACTATATTTCTATTCACTTAAAATAAAACCTTTTAATGTATTTTCATCCATTCTTCCAGTTTTAGACTTCTCTTGTCCATCTTTAACTACAACTGTCATTGGAATTCCAGTAACCTTATATTGAGCAGCTAATCCTGTAGTATCTTTTTCTACATTCACATTAACAAACTCTATTTGCTCTTTTAGCTCCTCTGATACTTTATCAAAAGTTTTAGCGTAAACCCGACATGGACCACACCAATCAGCGTAGAATTTAATTACTTTTGTCATTTCCTTCCTTTTTGTTTATAATTGTTAAATCTTGATTTTTTTGTATTAGTGTTAGAGGTTTTGATTCCTCTAGATTTTAACCACTCCATAGATTGAGTATAGAGTTGCTTTGCTGAATTTTTAGACATATAACTTATTTAAATGATTATATATTAATATAAGAAAAAACCTGCAGAGAGACAACTATTTTACGTTATTTCCATCTACTGCTATCTCATGCCAATGTACTCTTCCTTCTTCTATAGCCTTTTTAATATTCTTTTGCTTCCCCATTAAAAATGCATTACCACTTTTTACTTCTACAAAATGAACTGAGCATTTAGTTTTACTTCCAGTATCTTTAAAGGCTACATAATCAATAGGCATACCTAGGAAAGTACAGTCTTCAGGTGGTACTGGAAAGTCAGACATAAATGGCACAAAATGCTCTATAGTTTTACCCCACTGTACTGCACCAGATCTTTTCTTAGCATCTCTTCTTATTTCCGCTCTTTCTTTGTCAAATTGAAGTTTAAGTAGGTTAATTTTTCTTTTAAAGTAGAAAATAACCCCTCCCAGTATACCTAGGAGGAGTATTGAAATATAAATCATAAGTTAGTTTTTATCCGTCGCAAGAAAGACAGTCTTCAGAAGTTCTAGAGCCTATATCTCCATTAATTACAGAATCTGTACGTAAGTAATAAAGAGTCTTGATTCCAAGCTTCCATGCTGTCTGGTGGACTAGATTAATAAATTTAGGCGAATCTGTTGGATCAAAAGCAAGGTTCAAAGATTGAGTTTGATCAATATATTTTTGACGTACAGCTGCCTGCTCTACTAACGCCAGTTGATTAATTTCTGCAAAAGTTAAGAAAATTGGTTTATCTTCTAATGGCATTACATCTTCTGGTAGATTTGCAACAGATCCTCTATCTTTCATAATTTGATCCCAGACTTCTTCTGTATTTGCCCCTCTATCTTCTAAGTATGTTTCTAAAGCTGGATTTTTACGAATAAAAGTACCCTTTGCTGAGTTAAAAGTATATACGTTAGCAGGTATAGGTTCAATACCGGCTGATACTCCTCCAGAAATTGTACTATTAGAAACAGTTGGTGCTACTGCTAATAAGTGTGTATTTCTCATTCCAGTTCCTTTACACCATAGAGGTTCTCCATATTCATCAGCAAGCTTTCTTGAAGCTGCTTCAGCTTGATTTTTAATCTGTGAGAAGATCTGATGAGTATATGAAGTTGCTGCGATAGATGTAAAAGGTATACGTTCATTTTGTAAGAATGTATGCCATCCTAATACACCTAATCCAATCGCTCTACCTTTTTTAGCTGACCTATGAGCTCTAATTAAAGAATCTCTACCAGAAGTTTTAGCCAAAAATTCTTCTAAAACGCCATCTAAAAAGTAAATTGATGTTTCAATTAAATCAGTATTTTTCCACTCATTCCATTTAGTTATATTTACTGAAGATAAACAACAAATAAACGAATGTTCTTCATCTGTATGTAGAGTAATCTCAGAACAAATATTAGTCATAGAAACATCTAAATTATTCTTCACATATGCAGGAGGATTAGCATTGTTTACATTATCCTTATACATAATATATGGTTCTCCTGTTTCTACTCTAGATTTAAGTATTTCTACCCATAATCCCATAGCCTCAGGGTCTCTATGCTCTAATTTTTGCATAAAGCTATCATCCACTACCACACATTGATGTAGATTTAGACACTGTCTATTAGGATCACCTTTAGGTCTACGAATTTGTAAATATTCCTTAATATCTGGGTGATTAATATCTAAATTAACTGAAGCTGCTCCTCTTCGTACTGCTCCTTGATTTGTAGCAATAATGGTAGAATCGTAAATTTTTGCCCATGGAACTACTCCTTCAGAATTTCCCATATCTCCACTACCGATTTTTTCTCCTCTACCTCTGATACGGGATAACCCTATACCAACACCACCGCCGAGGGAGGTTAGTCTCATAAGCTCGGCATTGGTCAAGCCAATACCTCGAATTGAATCGGGCGTATCAATTCCAAAGCAAGAGATCGGTAATCCTCGGTCGGTTCCGGTGTTTGATAGTACAGGAGAGGCTAAGTTCAACCATCCTTTCCACATATAGCGAAAAAACTTATTCGCAAGGTCTGGTCGGTCTAATCTTTTTGCTACTGTATCTGCTACTCTACGGTATGCTTTTTTTGGTGTTTCATTAGGTAATAAGTATCCTTTTGATATTGTTGCTAATGATATTTCGTTCATCCATTCCGGATAATCCTTTCCAGCTTCCCAATTGGAAGTATCTACTACTATTGACATAACTTTTTATTTTAAAATATTGCTGCGGTATCCCACTCCATATGACCTTTAGAGTAATTAGTAACTCTATTAGCGAAGAAATCAGTATGTTGCTTTCCAGCAATCACTGCGTCAAACCATTTCATAGTTTTTAATGCTCCTTTATCAATTTCTTCTGCAGGTACAATAGGTTTTAATCCTAAATCACTCATTTTTGTATTTACTCTATGACGAATAAAATTCTTTAATTCTTCCTTAGATAGATTCTCTAAATCACCCATTTCAAAAATCTTATCAATGAAATCAAATTCCAACTGTAAGGCTCCTTTAGCTGCTTCTTCAATATCAGCAACTAATTCAGGAGTTTTGAATTCCGGGTGCTCTTCCATTAGAGTTCTAAATAACCAGCATCCTGCATCAGAATGTAGAGATTCATCTCGTACGGACCATTCTACTATTTGACCTACTCCCTTCAGAAGATTCCTCATTTTAAATGATAAAAGAACAGCAAATGAAGAAAATAGATTAACTCCTTCGGTAAATGCTGAAAATATGGCTAGTGATTTAGCTCTATCATGCCAGTTAGGAGTACCGTCATGGCCATCTCTTACATTCATTAGATTTTCTATTTTAGCCATAGTAGCTTCATCTTCTAAAAACTCTGCAAAGTTATCTAATCCTAATTGCTCATTTAAAAGTGAATATGCTTCAGCATGTATAGTTTCACTTGAACCTAACGTAGTCCCCATCATTATTATTTCAGGTTTACGGAACCATTTAGTAACTAGTGTAGACCAATAGTCATTAACAATAGTTTCTGTTTGAGCAAACCCTTTTAGTATACCTCCAATAACGTTTTTTTCATGATCTTTTAAATTACTGGCCCAATCAGTTACATCTTGTGACATTGGTACTTCAGTATGAAGCCAATGTGCTTGTTGCTGCTTCAGCCAAAAATCAAATGCTTTTGGATATTCGAAAGGTTTATAAACTACGCGTTCTTTTAATAAACTCATTTTTAAATTAAATTAATAGATTAGACAAAAAAAATCTCCAGGTTAAGCTATATTTGCTATTGGAGATGTTTCCATAAATAGCATATATATTCTACTTTTTATCAAATAATTCCGACATTTTTTCTCTTGAGAGGCTAAATATAGGCCCTTGTGTAGAATTTAACTGTTCGTCGAGGTCAGCTTTCCCTTCAAACTCAATATGACCGTTATTAGTATCCATTTTAACATTATAAGTCATACCGTCTTGGCCGTATCGGTTTTTCATAACATGAACACGTCCGGTACCTAATACTTTATCTTCTTTTTGTCGAGATAGAGATAGACATATATCTGCTACCATCATTTTATCATACGACCCAGCTGCTTTATCTCCTTCAATAACTGAATCTTTAGCTCCCATTCTATTTACCTGAGAAGGTGTTAGTATTGGTATTTTCATATCTTTTGCAAGACCCTTAGTTGCAATAAATACGTCATCGATTTCATCTTTTCTTTCAAAAGACTTACCTCTTGATGGGGCTCTAAGATAATCTACGTAATCAATTATAACTAAATCCGGCTTATGGTCCATATCTATACATTTTTGTATATGAGACTTAATTGTATTAACAGAAGCGTTTTTAGGTGCATATTCTTTAACAATTAACTTACCTTTTAGGTTATCTACTACTTTTTGTACATCCTTTCTATGGTTATTAACTTCATCAATAGAGTATCCTGTAAAATAACAGTCAAATCGTTTACCAACGTAATCTTCCCCGAGTTCAAGAGTGTAATAATTGACTTTATGACCAAGCTTAACAGCATGAGCAGCAATAGCCACCATAGTCCATGACTTACCGCCACCAGGATTACCAAATACAATAGCCAAATCCCCGGGCCCAAATCCTCCTTGAATACCATCATTAAGGATAGGCCAAGGACTAGGAATAGTAGGACGGTAATCAGATCGATAACGAGTCTCAATATCTTTATTATATTCATGACCTATATTTTTATCCATACCAGCCTTCATAGCTTTTTCAATAGTATTTCTAATACCATCAAAATCGCCTGCTTTAAGTAAATCAGTAGAATTCAAAATAGCTTGTTTCATTTCTTGATTTTTACAAAAAGTTGTAAATTCTTCCTGAACGTATTCTAAATCATCTTGTGAAGCTTGATATGAGTTACGTAATTCTTCTTTTAACGCTACTTTTAAGATATCATTTTCTATCTTTTGTAATTCTACTTTAAGAACATCCATAGTTACAGTAGTATGGTATTTATCGAAATACGTAACTAACTGATTGATAATCCATTTATGTGCGTCAGAGTCAAAATAATCCTCATGAAGTACGTCCCTAACGTTAAGGAGGAAACTCTTATCTGTTAGCAATGAGCCCAATACCTTCAGCTGGAAACCTTTTCCATACTGATTCAATGCTTTTAATGTCATCTATAACTTATTTTTTAAAAACCGTTAAACCTCTAAAGTTCTCTAACCAACCTTCAGTATTTTTTGTAATCCCTTCGATCTTATCTTGATCTAAAAGATGTAAAAACGCCCCTGTTTGTAAGTTGGGTATATCACTTTTTATTATATCTAATATAAGATTTTTTTCTTTATCATCCAACACAGACTCATGTAAATTCATTAATTTATAATTAGTTTCTACACGGTCCCATTCTGTTATAATTTTTGGAAATATCTTTTTACATTTTTTTTCTTCTAACTTAGCAGCACACCTATCATATACATATTGAAGATCCGTTCCTGAAACATTGATTAAAGCAGGGAATTCTGATAGTATGGTTTTTATACCTAGTCCTTTTACCCCGGTTAGGTTATCGGAATTATCTCCAAGAAGTGCCTTAACTACATTATAGTTTTCAGGTAATACCTTAAGTTCATTGAAAATATTACTTTCAGTAAATGTTTTCTTTTTTACCGGTGCGTACACCTCTATAGTCTTATCTACTAACTGTAAAAAATCTTTATCAGATGAAACTATAGTAACTTTCTTTACTTTAGGAGAGGAAGCTGCTTGTTTTGCTAAGTACGCAATAATATCATCTGCTTCTAACTTATCTAATCCTAACTGCTGTATAGGTAAACATTCTAAATAGTCTTGAGTTCTGTATAACTGTCCTATTAAAGCTTCTTGCTCTTCTGCTTTAGTATCATAAAGTCCCCAGTGCGTTATACGAGCAGTTGCTCTTTGAGCTTTGTAGTTTGGATCTATATTCTTACGGTTAGCTGAACCTCCTTTTCCATCCCATACTACTATTACTCTAGTTGGATCAAAAATCCTTGTTACATACCCCAATGAACGCATAAAACCAACCAGGCCTCCGATATGATGGCCTGATGGGTTCATTGCTTTGAGTAGTGAAAAGCTACGAATTAACATATTCATAGCATCGATCACAAGGATATGATCGTTCAACTCTCGGGGTGGGGTTTCTTTGAGATTATTAAGTATATTATTGTAATTAGCCATTAATCTAAAATATTAGGTTTTATAGATTCTTCTTCTAAGTCTCCTTCTTCAATTAAGTCAAAATCTATACTACCAACTAATTTTAGCCAATGCTCTTTATGTTCATTTTTATACTTATCTATCGCTCTTTTATCATCTGGGATAAATCCATGTGATGTCATTACTACGCGTCCTCTGGATTGTACTCCTCCAATATGGTTTTTCTCTACCTGTACGTTTGTACGTTTAGCAAATTCTACTTGTAAACCGTCTTTAATAGCTTTAATTTTAGATGTACCAGGATTAGTAATATTACCAAAAGTAATTACTAGAGTAGCATCATACCACATCGACATACCTCCTTTATTTTGAAGTTTAGGTTGACCCATAGGAGATTCTGGTTTCATAGTCCAGACCTTATTAATTGCTACTAAGGTATTAGTATACGGAGAATTCTCCTTTCTAGATAATAATATCTTTTGATTAAGATTATTACCAAATTGAGTAGACATAGCACCTGCATTCCATTCGTTATTATTCTTATTAGAACGAACCGATAGATCACAAGGTATAGAGCCTATACTATCCCAAAAGAAGCACATATCAAAAGGCAAATTACCTTTAGCCTGCTCATCCATAAGATCAGCCATGTATACTGCTACTTCTTCAATAGTATTTAATGTTCCTCTATCCGCATATAGAAAATGACCTTCATAGTCAACTACATTACCGTTAGCATCAGTAACTTCGTCAAATTTTAATCCCATTTCTTTAGCATGATCCCAAGACCATTTCATCTCTGAAATTATAAAGACTGGTAGTATACCAAGTTTCTGTGCATTAACTGCAGCTTCTAATAAGGCAGTAGTTTTTCCAGTATCACTATGCCCTCTTAAAAGGGTAATATGTCCTGTTGGAATGCCAGGAAGAGAAGTTATATCTTGAAATGCTTTAGATAAAGGGATCCATCCTTGTTCTTTAAACTTCACGGATGCATTTGAAAAACCCTTTTTCTTTTTAAAGTTTCCAAGATTGAAATTCTTCTTGACTGCCGCAGATGCGGCTTCTTTTACTTCTTTTTTCTGTTTTGCCATTTCTATTCGTTAAATAAATCATCAAATTTGCTTACTGTATCTTTGTTGCCAGCCGTAGCTGTTTCCAAAGTAAAGTCTGCTTTTTGTTGACCTAAGCTTTCTGGCAATTTATCATCCGTAGATGGTGTAGCTGTTGTATTACTTTCTTCCACTGCATTAGGATCTAAGTAACTCTGTAGCTGCTTTTTAATAAATTCATAATCATACTGGGTATGAACATCAACTGGGTTTGGTTGGTCTTTTAACCATGTATCAACTAAATCATTATTATCTGATAGAGGTGTCTGTTTTGGTTTAATTCGAACTGTAGTTTCAGGGTATGGATTACCTTGTTGTTGTTCTACTACCATATCCCATCCGTTAATAACATCTGTAAAGTCTCCGATATCTTCATCCTCTGCTAAAGCAAGTAAAGCTTTATAAATGGTAACACCGAATCCCCATAACCTAACTCCTTTATCTTCTTCTCCTCTTACAACTACAGGAGCGAATATTCTAGTTTTAGGTGAAATTTTACCGGATAGAGACCAGTTATCTTTATCGTTCGTTTTTCTAAGCTCTTTTACAAATTCTTCAATAGGGTCTTGTTTACCAAAATTCGATAAAGCAACCATTGGATATTTTCCAATACCGTAATGAAATTTTAATTCCTTGAAAGGAAAAGTAGGATCAAAAGCAGATGGTACTATACGTACTGTTTGCTTACCTAATTGTGGTTTCCAAAAAATCTTAGAGTAGTCAGTTTTTTCTTTATCCTGACCGTTGTTGTTTAGCGCATCTAGTTTAGCGCGGATAGCATTAATGTCCATATATAACTAATTTAAAATATAACTTAATAATATTAATATAAGAAGAAAAAATCTAAGAGCCAACTATAGCTCTATAATTTTATTTAACTTTGTATTAACTCTTTTTAATTCTGGGCCTTTTGTAAGAAGAATGCAGTTTCTAAAATCAGGCCAGTTTATTCGGTAGTTTGTATCTAATACTCCTCCATTCAACTCTTTAATTAAGGTATTAAGAGCGTTAATCGTATAGAGTGTGTTTGTTTCTTTTTTTCTATGTACTAATATAGTATTATCTAAAAATGCTCCTATATTTCCGAAATCTACATTATAGGTACACATGTATTCGTCTTGACTTTTAGAGTAAAGTACAAAAATCTTATTATATATAATCTTATATCTATCCTGGATAGAAGTTAGTACATTATCTAGGTCTTCTTCTGTAGAAAAAGTACAAAACAGCTTGTTGCTCATATCTTCGCTGGTAAAAAAAGGTTCGATATCGTAATCGAACTTAGGTCTTGTTAAGTTTGTTATCATATATAAATAGTTGAGCTGTTCTATAACACTAAATCTGTGTTGTATTTAAATTTTACAGGATATTTTCCCTGATTTTCCATTATTTTCTGTATATCTGCTAAAGTCTCTTTACCGTCCTCTTTACTAAAATCAAATAAAATAGCGTCGTAGGTGTATAAAGTAATAAAAGTTTTTTTATCTCTTAAGTACTTTAGTATATCTTTTAATATAGTAATATTATTTGAAGTCTCCAACGATTGCATCATATAATTCATCAGCTTGGCTGGATTCATATCTTCTAAGTTGTTTTTAAATGCTTTTCCTGATTGTGGATTCCAAACATAACCGGCTTCTTTAAAACTCTCCCACATAGCATCTATGTATTCTTGTATTTCTTTGAATATTTTAAGATTTTTATGCTCTTCTGGTATTTTTCCATAAATGGCATGAAAATTAATTTGCTTTGCTTTATTATATTCTTCATCTGTTATTTCGTCTTTACCAAAGTATTGCTTTGCCAGTTGTTTATGAGCAGATTCGTCTGTTAGCGGGTAGTCTAATTGATCGGCTAGCAACCTTAAGTGGTATCCATCAAAATCAAATTCTACGAAGAAGTCGTTTTGAGGTTTAAAGCATTTCCTATACTCCTCTGCTTTAGGGATAGCTGCAAAATTAACTGAGTTAAATGTATTTGTGGGTCTAGATGTACTGTTATATAAGTTGTAATCGGTATAGACTACATTATTATAGGTATTGTATATTGGATTTTTAGGTTTAAACATCTCATTAAATCCATCATATACTATTCCTACTCCATTTTGTTCTAATAAATAAAATATATTGGTTGCAATATTATTGTAAAAAGAAAAACCGTCTGGTATATCTAGTTTTAAGACTTCTTTAACTTGTTCGTAAATGTTCTCGCACCTTTCGTACAGTTTACTAATAGGTATTAATTTATTAATATCTACTTTATCGCTATACTTACGGTAGAACCAGTCTATAGTATTATTAGAAGTCGTATACTCCAATCTTTTATATAAATTCATTGAGTAATATAGGGATAAATCTATAGCTCTCTGTAAATTAAAGTGGTAGAGTAAAGTCTTTTTATTTAATGTATATAGTTTGTCTGCTTTTAAAAGAATGTCGTAGATACGATCTTTAGCTACGTTAAGTCCATCATCATGGGAAATTGGTATAAAGTACCCTTGTAAATCATCTACAGGTCTAATATATACTCCAACTGTTGAAGAAAGTCTGGAATGAAAATAATCATTAGTACTTACTACATCCACATAAATTGGATGTTGTACTTGATTTTCTAACCATTCAAGATGTTCTTTAGACTCTAGTAAATAAAACATTTATTAATAACCTTTATTTTAATATACGAAAATATTTCGTATCTACAACCTTTTTCCTGGAGAAGGTATAACTATATCTCTTTCTTGAGTTTTTATTGGATTAGCTGTAGGTATGATTTGGTTTCTTACATACTCTAAAGGGCTAGTAATAAGTTTTTCTGCTCCGGGTAATTCTTTTTTGAGAAAATCTAAAGCTTTCTGGTTTTTACTTTCTATTCCTTCTAAAAAATAACCATTTATAGTTTGATCTTTAGCCGGGCCATTAATCAGCCAATCAACAGAAGTTATTTTATCACAATTAGATTTGGATTTAATTGCAAAAATGTATTGTTTTTTATTTAATTCTTTTACTTTACCGGTACATACATTTTTATGAAAAAATCTTTTCATTACACCGTTAGCTCTATCTTTAGATGTAGGAGGTAACTTAGTAGTTTTTAATTTATTAAAAGAAGCCCTTTCTGAACTATCTGAGGTAAGATATTCATATCCTGCACTGTTTGGTGATTGGGTTTGTTCAGCCGATGGTACCGGATATAATGCTTTAGCATTTGTAAAATTACCTTTTGTAGTATCAGCTGTTTTTCTATCGAAAATTGCTCCAAAAGAAGTAACTATAAGATTTTTACCTTGTATGTTAACTTGGTTTCCTAGCTCGTCCACAAAACCGGATACGTTTGGTAATTCATCCAAGCTCTTAAAAGTATATTGATGTTTAGGTAAATACATAGTTTAGTTATTATGCTGGTCCCCAGTATTCGAAGTGCCACAATTCATCCATAGTTCCGCTACTATCAGATAATCTCCAAGGATTATACCATCCGTAGTTAGCTCCTAGTTCTGCTATCTGTTTATAAATAGGGTTTTGTATTCTAGCGTTTTTATTTATACTAGGACTTGTGCTACCGTTTACTAGTCTGTATAAAGTTCCTATATCGACTGCTACTCCATATCCATGTGCTCCTCCTCCTGTACTTGAACCAAAGCGAACTGCTGAAGTAATTTGGAAGTTTATTCCTGCTGATTTCATTGCGTTAAACCACTGTTGGAATGCTCTTCCGGCTGAAGATTGTAAATAATATTTACCGTCTAACTTTTTAGCTGATCCCATATATGGTGAAAAATTAGCAGGGTTAGTATTAGCATCACCAATTTCAATTAAGCTACCTTGATTAACTAATCTTAAAATATTAGATTTAGTACTATTTCTTAAATTAATTCCAAATCTTTTAAATACAGGAGTTTCTGTTGGCCTCGAACCTCCAAATCTGCTTCCATTTATTACAGGTGCTGGATCCTCTCCATCTATTACATCTACAGTAACTGGTGTTGAGGCTCCTCCTGCAGTTGCTGAACTACCTTGACCTACCGGAGGATTATACTGGTCTGTTCCTGCTCCGTACTTTTCTTCAAAGTAAGTTATTTCTTCCGGAGTTGGCGGTACCAGACTGTAAAATTGAGTTTTAACATCTGTGGTCCATTTACTGTCGGCTATATTATGAGATAAGCCTGTAATTATATATCCAAAATTAGTAGCATATTTCTGAGGTAAAATACCTTCCTCTATTCTAAATGTCTGCCCTATTTTTAACCCTGCAATTCCCATAGAAGTAAATGATAATTCAACCGGGATAACTCCTGGTGCAGGAATTGGGGAATCTGCATCATGCATTCTTTTCTCTACTACCCATTTTTGGCAAAATTCTTTATGGTAATTTTTAATGTTATTTACAGCCTCTTTACTATAATCTCCATTATCTGCAAATTTTTCTCCATTAAATTCTTCCCAATAATCATAAAAATCTTCTATCCACTTTTTTAGCCTCTCATCTTCAGGTTTTTCTCTTTTCTCAGTTACCTCTTCTCCATCTACAGTATTTTTCTGAGATTTATGTATAATATGTCTGTCAAGAAGACCTCTATTCCATTGAAGTAACGGACCTATACTGTCTTTTGTATGTCCACCAGTTCCTTGAGCAGCTATCGATACCATATTACCGATATTAGAGCTAATTTTACTATCTATACTTAATTTAGAAATAGTAGATTTAGTTCCTGTTAAAGCTAATTTAGGTATAAAATTTCTTAAAGCTGGTGTTACTTTTCTATCAACAATATAAAAAAGATCATCTTCTTCATCGTAGAATAAATCCAGATCATTAATACCGCCCATCGCTTCTGTCATGTCTTTTAAAACAGTTCTCATAAAGCTAACCATATCGTTACCTTCGTTTTGATCTGTGTCTTTAGAAGCATCTACTATCTTGCTTAATTCTGTTTGTAGATACTCCACTGATAGAATTATGTTTAGTATATCATCAGACTCTCCTCTCATTAATCCAGTAGAAAGTGATTTTGCCACATTTTGATGAAATCCATTCTTCCAAATAACCCCCATTGGATAGTATTCCTTATCATTAGGCCATTTTAATACATTATCTTCTGAGTCTTTTAATTTAGTAGCTGTAGGTACCTTAGGAAGTATACATTTTACAGGATCTATAGAAAAATGAAACTCATTAGTTAAGTATTTTAATTTTTTATCGTACTTAACTGTAGTTATATTTTCATCTTGAAAACCAGTATAAAACTGTGTTAATTTCCTACCTTTAGTTTTAGCACCTTTTTGAGATTCTTGTGTAGCATCTACAGTACTAACATAATTATTGTATACATCAAGCAGGCAATATAGTGGAATCCAGTATTCATTTATATCGTCATTATCCAAAAAACCCGTATCTTTATACTCTATTCCTTTTAGCTTAAAAGCTAAAAATTTATTTAAGTGTTCCTGGAAATGCTTACCTGTTCTAGGATTAAAACTGTCGTTAGTAAAAATATTCTCAACCTTCCCTTCAGGAGCTATTTGATCTCCAAAGGCGGCTTGAGCGTTAGCAAGATCATCATTAATCTGCTGTTGTTGTTGCTGTTGTATTTGTCTTTGCTGTAATTGCTCTGGTGTAAGTTCATTATCCGGTAATACAGCATTTTCTTGAATAAAATCAATAAGTCTTAGCGTCTCTGCTTTATCATCTCTAGCAAAAGTATTATCAGATTCAATTGAAAGTCTTTTTGCTGGGTCGGATACTACAAAAGCTGTTATATTATCCCCAGCTTCGTCTATTGATCTAGTACCTGTTCTATTTAGAGCTCCTTCAACAAACTTAAATCCATACATACCAAACTCTCTATTGAGATGGTTGACTAATTCTTCTTCTTCTAAATCTGCTATACCGCGTTCGCTGGTCCAAGTATAAGTATTTCCATCATATGAAGTAGAACCTCCGTTATTTAGCTTGGTTAACTTAGCTACGAAAGCTTCGTTTTCCATAGCAATTCTCCCTTCTAGAGTTTGAGCTTGTGATGCCTGAGTTGCTAAATCGCTCAAATCTCCAAATACAGTATCTAATGCTAAATTTACACTCTCTACTGTTCTATTGAGTACGTCTTCTGCTCTTTGTGCAGCTGAACCTGTATTACCTGTCACTAAATCGTAAACACCTAATGCTGTATCTGCAATATTTTCTCCATAGTTAGTAACAAGTTGAGTTAAGTTACCTTCTCCCTCAGTTGCTTGTAATTTGTCTATTTCACAAAACAGTTTATGAAAAATAGATTGCTTTTCTTTTTTTCTTTTATCTTCACTCCATTTAGAAAATTGACTTGGTGGATAAACGTTTGAAGGATCAAAAGTAACTGCTAAAGATTCTAAAATAGTACCTTTAGATATAATTTTTATAGTACAGTCATACCCTCCATCCTCTCTAAAAGACCAAGAAAAGTTAGATACATACCCAAACATAGAATCATAGTTAAAATCTGAATTTTGAGATATTTCATATAAGTCTCTCTCTATGGTTTCAGTTTTTAATCTATCTCTTAAGAATTTTCTGTAAAATTCTATTTCTTTACGTACTGTTTTAGTTTCACTATCTAACTGAAGACTATGTCCCCATTCTAATAAAATAGTAAATCCAGGTCTTAAGTATAGAGCCTGCATCATTTCGAGATCTTCTAAATCCCAAACCGTTACAGCTACTTCTGCTTCTCTTAAAGTACCGTAAGTACCTTTAGATTTTACTGATACTGAAGTAATACCGGGTGTTGGTCTAAATCCTAATCCGCTATACTTATGATATGCCGAGCTTTTTATATCTCCGGCTGTTATGTATCCGTCTTGATCAATATTAATAGGATTATGAGCGGTTTCACTAATACCGCCTCCTAAGGACTCACCTTGTTTAAGGGTGCCTCCCATAATTACATTATTATAAGCTAAATTCTTATTACCAACTACATCTTTTATTGTCTTTTCACCAGTTGCTAGTCCTAAAGTCTCTTCTTCTGTGAGTGTATTAACGCTAGAAACTATTCGAGCCCAAGCTCCATTACCATTAAAAAAAAGTAGTTGGTTATTTTCTTTTTTTTGAGTAGACACAAGTTCTTCTCTAGCTATAAGCTGTTTAACAACTCCGCCAGCTAATCCTCCTCCTATTACTTCTTGAGGTTGTCCTTGAGGTATTTCTTGTGCTTGTTTAGACATTATCTGTTTTGGTTTACTTCTTCAAACAACTGTATAGCTAATGTTTTATCAGCCGGTATCCTTAACTGTACTCCAGGAGTTACATTCAAAGATCCTTTTTGATAATTATTTGCTGAAGAAATAATCCACCATAACTCAGGATCTTGATAAAACTCTAGAGCTAGAGTATCATACCTATCACCATATTGCGATATTACATAAATATCATTTTCATTTAAAGGTATCTCTGGATATATAACGTTTCTTTTATATACTGTACCTCTTGTGGTTTTTGATGTTGGTATTTTTTTAAATCGTCTGCCCATTTTTATAATATACGAATTTTTTAAAGACTAAACAAGTGGTATGTATGTATCTTTATTTGTCTTTATACCATTATGGTTAGTAATAAATGGATTAATACCTGTTTGCGGTAAGAAATCATGAATTACTTTAAACGATACGCTAACATCTAATACATGAGGAAGCACTTGTGGTCCTTTTTCGTCTTTTAACTCAGGTCCTTGGAAAGAAATTTCCCATGGATAATCTTTTTGCCAGGTATATTGAACTGATTCAATTATACCGGGTTGTTCATATATGTAATCACCTACAGTTACTTTTGCAATAGTACCTCTCATAAATCTACCGTTATCTCCATATGTAGGAGCAGTAACTGATGCCAGTGTTGCAGCTTTCCTGTAAAGAGGTTTCATTTCATCAATGGATTGAGCAGCTATTTTAAATCCTATATTAATACTTCTTTCAAATCCACCATAAGTATAAAAATTGTCAGCTCTACCTAAATATTTATTCGAATTCCAACTTGCATTAAAGCTATCATCAAAATTATCTAAAAAAGCTCGAAATGCTAAATAGTATTTTTGATCTGGGGTGATTATTTGAAATTCTAATTGGATTAAATCTCTATTACCTCCTTCATTAACATTAGTACCATCGAGGGAACCACTTGCTACATCTAATTTATTTATTTTATCAACAGTATCAGGATCGGATATGTTGTAAAAGGACCTATTTCGAGTTACTTTACCTGGGTTCCCTAAGCCTACTCTAGCTTCTTTGTTTATATCCGTACTATTATAATTAAAAGAATAAGTATTAGAAATACCCCCATTAAAATTATTTAAACTACCAGTAGCCCTAAAATCCTGTATTTGTTTACCTGATTCTAAAGTTGATATCTTTCCATCGTATTCTCCTACTACATCTTTATTTGTAGTAGAAGTAATCGGATCAAAATTAATATTTTGCCTTAAAGGAATAGTTCCACCAGCACCGAAGATTTCACCAGATTGAACAGCATTTATATTGCCCTTAGTATCAAAACCAGTATAAGTCGAATCTGGTGTCCATACATTTTCAAATTTAGGGTTTAATTCTGTTATATCTCCCTGTACTCCTCTATTTCGAGTACTTCCTGGTATACTGCCTGATATTGCTGTTGTTTCTCTAAGTAGTTCATCAGCTTGGGTTTGGATCGAAATAGGTAAACCTACTTGAGCGGCAATACTATTAGACTCTGTACTTTGTTTTAAAAAGCTACCTCCTTCTAGGTCTGAATACTTCTGTTCAAATTGCTTTGATAGACTAGTAATAGTTCCAATACCTTGTCCATCTACTCCGGTATTTAAGTCAATTAACTTTTTTCTATTTTCTACCGGTGCATAACCTGTTGATAAATATTCTTTGAATTGCTCATCTCCTGTATTAGTTAAAGTAACTATAAGATTTTGAGCATAATAATCATTCGGTCTTGTAGGAGCACCTAATAAAGGTATTCTAGCACCTACTCTTGAACGGTTTATATTATCTTGAGTACTTGTAGCAGTTCTTCCACCTCCGGCTTCTAACTGTCCATTATCAAAAGTAACTATCTGAGATCGTTCAGGTAGAGGGTCTGATATGTCTCCTTCTATAGCTTTGTTAGTTACACCAAAAGTACCTTCTAAGGAAGTTGTTTGAACAGCAAATGTTTGATCGAATTGACCTGTACCTGCCGGGTTACTTATTGGATTACCGTTATTGGCATTTACAATATTAGTAACTGTACCAGTTTCAGTATATGGCGTGTCTGCACGGTAATTTCCCTGAGCAACAAATACATTCTCTGTTACATCTCCTACTATATCTTTTTTATCTATTCCTAGACTCTCAGGTGATGGTGTTGTATTTCTTAATAAGTCAGCTGGTTTTGATACACTTTGACTATTTTTAATATTATTTACGTTAGTTAACGTATCAATTCCTGTATAAGTAGAATCCGATGTATATGTAGAATCGTTATCTTCTGTAACTAAATCTCCTTCAATCCCTACATGGTATTTACCTATATCGCCAGGGTTAGCTGTAGTATTTCTATCCGGTAATTTAGAGTCTGTAATAACTCCTTGTACAGGTACTCTAGCTCCTCTTAATGCATACTGTGATCCTTCTACTCCACCTGCTCCAAAAAATTCAGCAAATCCACTAGCAGGGTCACCATCCTGTAAGTATGTATCAGTTCTAAATGCTCTAAGAAAATGTGTTCCTGTTCCGTTAACAGGTACTTGTGCTAGAGTTGAACCAG
>ENA-OUOG01002147-OUOG01002147.1-marine-metagenome-genome-assembly--contig:-NODE-2147-length-21160-cov-6.128350_pt1 | contig 21160 bp, 18 predicted proteins | sample MGYA00248635_ERZ508505 | MGnify/ENA primary metagenome ERZ508505 (study PRJEB26176, sample SAMN06267871) | marine metagenome | isolation source: Saanich Inlet, British Columbia, Canada | place: Pacific...
CGCGAGGCAGCAAGAAACAAAGCTCGTGAGCTGAGAGAGCAAAGCGTCAAGAAGGAAAAGCGCAACAAGCTCGTTATCCAGATCTCCGTTGTGCTTGTCGCGCTTGGAATTGTTGGCGGTGTGGCCGGTGTCATTGCCATTGAGGCCGCTAATCGAGCGGATGCCCCCGTTGTAGACGAGGTGCCAAACAACCTAACCGAGCTAGGCGGACTGAAGATCGGCGTTGGGCTTCAGGCCTTTACCGACACCAAGACCCCGACCGCAGATGCCGCTGGGGATGTGCCGGAGATCGTCGTTTACGTTGACTACCAGTGCCCAATCTGCCAGGCCTTTGATGTTCCAAATTCAGCCCAGATCCGCTCATGGGTAGACACCGGGGCCGCGACGGTAGAGATCAGACCAATCTCCTTCTTGGACAGAGCCTCACTAAACCAGTACTCCTCAAGGGTTGCCAACGCAGCATTCTGCGTTGCCAACTTCGAGCCTGACGCTTTCTACGACTTCCACGAGACGATGATGTTCAACCAGTCAAGCGAGGGTGGCGACGGTCACGACGACAACGCTCTCTTTGCTTTCGCCGAGGAGTCTGGAGCTGGAACCGAAGAGGTAAAGGGATGCATCCAGGCAAAGAGCTTCGGGGACTATGTCGCCCAACACACTCAGGATGTCTTGAACAACCCACAGGATGGAGTTAGCGTCACCGGCACGCCAACCATTCTGGTGAACGGTCTGCAGTACACCTGGGCAACTGGCGAAGAGCTGGTTTCAGCAGAGCGCTTTGCCCAGTTTGTTCAGGTTGCGACAGCTCAGTAGTTCCAGGGTTCATGACTTAGGTCTGCCTATTCGGTAGGCTTTATGCCGCCAGCCGACTTGGCGCAATTGGTAGCGCACCGCTCTTGTAAAGCGGGGGTTACGGGTTCGAGTCCCGTAGTCGGCTCTCTAAGGAAGCTTGTTTCCCCGCTAAGGGTTGTCAAACCCGTGAAGCAAATAGATATCAGCCGCAATCCACTTGACCTCATTGAAAATGAGTTCGCTGGGCTCTATTCGGGTGAGCCTGGATTGAGCAGTATTCCAGGCGGTCAGAGTGCGGCAGATAAGGCCCTCGAAGATCTAGACATCAGTGGCTACGCCGCAAACAGGTCTGAGGTTTTACCTAATAGCGCGCGTGGAGCGACCGTGCTCTCGCCATACATTCGCCACAACCTAATCACCCTTAGGCAGGCCTTTGATGCAGTTTCAAAGGCACCTTTCAAGGATCGCGAGAAGTTTCGAGACGAGCTTTATTGGCAGGAGTATGCAAGGCACCTCTACGCGAGGGTGGGGACCGAACTATTTCAGAACCTGAGATTCGAAGTTGATTGGCAATCTGAGGGAGATGGCTGGAACAGGGAGATGGCCTGTGTTGATGAGGTCGTCGAAGAACTTGAACAGGATGGTTGGCTGGTCAACCAAACCAGGATGTGGCTGGCATCTCATTGGACGGTGAGAAACGGCGTTGGTTGGCTAAGCGGGCAGGAGCGCATGCACCGCGAACTCATTGACGGCTCTAGAGCCGCTAACCTGCTGGGCTGGCAATGGACGGTCGGAGCGGGGACTGGCAAGCCCTACGGCTTTGCGCGCTGGCAGGTGGAAAAACGCGCTCCCGGTATTTGCTCAGGCTGCAAACTCAAAAACGCTTGTCCCATTCAGGAGTTTCCTACAGAGACGCAGCCTAGACAGTTAGAGCCCAATCCGCTTCTGAATCGCGATCCAGACCCGAGGAGGACCGCTGGCCCCTTGACTCCCGTGAAGCTGAGGGAACCGAATGTGGTTTTGTTGACCATTGATTCCCTTGGAGATGCCGATCCAGCTCTGAGCGCAAACCCAGAATTGCCAGCTGCATTTGTTTTCAACGAGAAAGCCCTGGGGAAGCTGCAGCTAAGTTCCCGAAGAATTGGCTTTTATTTGCAGACCCTTGCAGACCTGGCCCAGCGCAAGGAACTAAGCGTCTACATCGGTGATCCAGTGGCCTTTGCAAATTCGAATGAGGTTGCAGTTACCTACGCACCGGTTCCCTCGTTTAGAAAGTTCCAGAAGCTAGCGCAGGTCCACCCCTACCAATGGCTAGCGATTCCTCAGGCAGGGACTGTGAGGAGCTTTACCGCTTGGCGCAAGGGCCTTGGCCGTTAGTTTGCTGTCTTGAAGGTGATGCTCACCGAGTTGATGCAGTAGCGATCTCCGGTTGGAGTTTGAGGCGCATCATCAAAAACATGTCCCAGGTGAGAGCCGCACTTTGAGCAGCGCACCTCGGTACGAAGCATGCCGTGAGCGCGGTCCTCTACATACTCAATTGCCTCGTTACCCTGGGGCTTATAGAAGCTGGGCCATCCGCAGTGGGAGTCAAACTTGGTGTCAGATTCAAAGAGGAATGCATCGCAGCCCCGGCAGTGGTAGCTTCCCGAGCGCTTTTCTTCGAGTAGTTCTCCCGTGTAGGCGCGCTCGGTTCCGGCCATCCGCAGCACGTGATATTCGAATTCGCTGAGCTCCTGGCGCCACTGCTCGTCGGTTTTGAAGACTTCGTAGTTCATCTTTTTGCTCTCCATGATGTCTATAACCTTCGAATAACTACTTTCATTGCATGGCACTTCCCAGTTAGGCTGTGCGTGTCGAGTTTTAACCAAGGTTGAGCCCGATGCACGGGTGACTTACACACGTGGAATGAGCATCAGGAGCAACAATGGCACAAGGAACCGTTAAGTGGTTCAACTCTGAGAAGGGTTTTGGTTTCATCACTCAGGACGACGGCCCAGACGTCTTCGTCCACTTCTCAGCAATTCAGACCGACGGATACCGCGAACTCAAAGAGGAACAGCGGGTCGAATTCGAGGTCAAGACCGGTGACAAAGGCCTTCAGGCCGAGAACGTAACAGTCCTCTAAAACCCATTTGGCTGAAGGGCGTGTAAAAACACGCCCTTCTTCCGCTTGCACTCTGGGCCCGAGAGTGCTAAAACTTTAGTTAGCACTCTCACATCGTGAGTGCTAATCCAAGTCTTAGTGCAAACGGGAGAAACCCAAATGGCAAAACTTATTCACTTCGATGAAGAGGCACGTCGTGGCCTCGAGCGCGGCCTCAACATTCTGGCCGACACCGTCAAGGTAACCCTTGGACCTCGCGGTCGCAATGTGGTGCTCGAGAAGAAGTGGGGCGCACCCACCATCACCAACGACGGCGTTTCCATCGCCAAGGAGATCGAGCTCTCCGACCCATTCGAGAAGATTGGTGCCGAGCTCGTCAAGGAAGTAGCAAAGAAGACCGACGACGTAGCTGGTGATGGAACCACCACCGCAACCGTCCTAGCCCAGGCGCTAGTCAAAGAAGGTCTCCGCAACGTAGCCGCAGGTGCTGACCCAATCAGCCTCAAGCGCGGCATCGACAAGGCGTCTGACGCCGTCATCCAGGCCCTTCTAAAGATGGCCGTACCAGTTGAGACCAAGGAGCAGATTGCTGCTACCGCGTCAATCTCTGCTGGCGACAGCGCAATCGGTGAGATCATCGCCGAGGCAATCGACAAGGTTGGCAAAGAGGGCGTAGTAACTGTCGAGGAGTCAAACACCTTTGGTATTCAGCTAGAGCTGACCGAGGGTATGCGCTTCGACAAGGGCTATGTCTCCGCCTACATGGTCACCGACCCAGACCGTCAGGAGGCAGTCCTCGAGGACGCCTACGTCCTAATTGCGAACAGCAAGATCTCCAACATGAAGGATCTGCTGCCAATCGTTGACAAGGTCATGCAGGCTGGCAAGCCACTTCTGATCATCGCCGAGGACATCGAGGGTGAAGCCCTTGCAACTCTGGTTGTGAACAAGATTCGCGGCATTTTCAAGTCCGTAGCCGTAAAGGCTCCAGGATTTGGTGACCGTCGCAAGGCAATGCTTCAGGACATCGCAATCCTCACCGGCGGTCAGGTAATCGCCGAAGAGGTTGGCCTCAAGCTCGAGAACACCGAGCTAGCAATGCTGGGTAAGGCTCGCAAGGTAGTAATCACCAAGGACGAGACCACCATCGTTGAGGGCGCCGGTGACGGCGAGCAGATCAAGGGTCGTGTTGAGCAGATTCGTCGCGAGATCGAGAACACCGACAGCGACTACGACCGCGAGAAGCTGCAGGAGCGCCTAGCCAAGCTGGCCGGCGGTGTTGCAGTTATCAAGGCTGGTGCAGCGACTGAGGTCGAGCTCAAGGAGCGTAAGCACCGCATTGAGGACGCTGTTCGCAACGCAAAGGCTGCTGTTGAGGAGGGCATTGTTGCCGGTGGTGGTGTAGCACTGCTGCAGGCTGGCAAGGTCGCCTTCGCAGGTCTCAAGCTCAAGGGCGACGAGGCAACCGGTGCTCAGATTGTCGCAGCATCTATCTCCGCTCCGCTGAAGCAGATCGCGTTCAACGCCGGTCTGGAGCCAGGCGTAATTGCTGAGAAGGTCGCAAACCTTCCTGACGGTGAGGGCCTAAACGCCGCAACCGGTGAGTATGTAAACATGCTCAAGGAGGGCATCAACGACCCAGTAAAGGTGACTCGCAGTGCGCTGCAGAATGCGGCATCAATTGCAGGTCTGTTCCTAACCACTGAGGCTGTTGTGGCTGAGAAGCCAGAGCCAGCAGCTCCAATGCCTGCAGATCCAAGCGCGGGTATGGACTTCTAAAAAAGTTCCCAAAGAGATTCGGGGTGGCAATTGCCACCCCGTTTCTCATTTAAACGAGCTACCGACCAAGCTCAACTACGAAGGTTGCTCCGCCGCCTAAGGTGTCCTCGACCCAGATTTTGCCCTCGTGGGCCTGGACTATGGACTTGGCAATCGCGAGCCCGAGACCGGAGCCTCCGGTCTCACGGTTGCGTGAGTTGTCAGCCCGGTAGAAGCGGTCAAAGACCTTCTCCTTCATGGAGTCGTCAATACCCTCGCCGCGATCTACTACCTTCAGGATGACCTTCTCATCTTCGACATTTATCTCGAGCGTGACCTCAGTGGACTCTGGCGCAAAGCGCGACGCATTTGCCAAGAGGTTTGTCAGCACCTGCTTGATGCGGTCATCGTCCATGGAGAGAACGACGCTTTCCTCCTTGGTTGCCAGGCGGAAGCTGACCTTCTGGTTCGTGACAGCGACATCCTTGATGCTCTGTCTCGCGATCTCGATGAGGTCGCAGTCTTGACGCTTTAGGTTTTCGAGCTCGTCCATGCGGGTCAGCGTGAGTAGCGACTCAACTAGGCCGGACATTCTCACCGCCTCGCTCTCGATGCGGCTCATCGCCTCTGTTAGGTCCTTTTTGTTCTTGATTGCGCCCATGCGGTAGAGCTCTGCATAGCCGCGGACAGTTACCAGGGGAGTGCGGAGCTCGTGGCTGGCATCGGATACAAACCGACGCATCTGCTCTAAAGTCTTGTCTTTGCCCTTGACCGCACCCTCGATGGAGTCAAGCATCGAGTTCAGCGCTCTATTGAGCCTTCCAATCTCTGTTTTGCCATGGCGTTGGACGAGTCTTGACGAGAATTTACCGCTCTGCACCGCCTCGGCTGTGCGCTCAACTTCTTTTAGCGGCCTCAGGGCTCCGGTGATGGTGAGCCAGATGCTCAGGCCCGAGAGAACGAGCAGGAAGATTCCGAACCTGCCCCCAATTACTCCATACTCCGCAATGATCTGCCGGTTTGTGTTAGTCGGCAGCGCAACAACCACCGAGCCATTGGCTCTCAGGAGCGGCTGGGCAATCATGCGCCAGTCTCTGTCTGGGCCATTGGGATCTTCGACCTCTGCGTCGAATGGAACCCCGCCAGTTTCCATGACTGCTTCGATATCTAGGCTCGATAGGTTCGGAACTGTCCTGTTGCCGCCGGTTGATGAGACCAATCCAAGGAACTGATTGCCGTCGGCATCCAAGATCGCGATGTAGTAGTCGCTTGGAAGAGCGGGCAGGGTGAGGTCGCCGGTTGCAACCCTTATCTCTATGCGAAGCGGATTCTCTTCACGGAGCTGGTTTGCTGTCGCAACCAGGAGGTTGTCAGTGTTCTGCTGGAGATAGGTACTTAGCAGGGCGACGGTTCCAGCACTCGAGACGCTTAGCAGAAGGCCAATAAGCCCAACACTTAGCGTGGTGAGCTTTGCCCTAAGGGAGATTCGCTCCCAGGCTGCTAAGACCCTGTTTTTCAAGGGCTATGCCTTGGGGCTTTTGATCATGTAGCCAACACCGCGCTTGGTAATAATCAGAGGCTCGGTAGAAATTGGGTCTAGCTTCTTACGCAGGTAGGAGACGTAGCTTTCGACAATGCCCATCTCTCCATTGAAGTCATACTCCCAAACGTGGTCAAGGATCTGAGCCTTGGTGAGCACCCTGTTTGGATTGCTTGCAAGGTACCGAAGCAGCTGATACTCGGTGGGGGAGAGCTCAACTACGGAGCCATTTACTGTCACCTCGTGAGCATCCTCATTAATCTCGAGCTCGCCGACCTTGATGTGCGATGGGCTTGAGCCGTCCTTACCGGTCCTGCGCATAATTGCGCTGATGCGAGCCATGATCTCGTCCAGACTGAACGGCTTGGTGACATAGTCATCACCGCCCACTGTTAGGCCAGCGATCTTGTCTTCGGTGTCGTCTCGTGCCGTGAGAAAAAGAATCGGGACATCAATGCCCATCCCGCGAATCTTCTTCGTGACCCCAAAGCCGGAGATGTCCGGCAGCATCACGTCAAGCAGGACAATGTCTGGTTGGGTGTCAACAATCTTGGAGATTGCGTCCGTGCCATTTGGGCTGGTCGCAACCTGGTGACCGGCGAATCTCAAACTTGCCGAGAGCAGGTCACGAATGTTTGGTTCATCATCTACCACTAATACCTTGAGAGTTTCCATACTGAGAATTGTGCTCTTGTTTTCTGGAAGTTTTCTGGGAGTTGTCTGGACTAAATAGAGTCGCTATCGAGAATCTCATAGGAGTAGCCCTGCTCGGCTAGGAACCGCTGCCGGTTTTGGGCAAAGTCCTGCTCAAGCGTGTCTCGGGCAATGAGGGTGTAGAACTGAGCGGTGCGGCCATCCTGCTTAGGCCTAAGCAGTCTGCCGAGTCGCTGAGCCTCCTCCTGTCTCGAACCAAAAGCACCAGAAATCTGGATTGCAACAGATGCCTCCGGCAGATCAACCGAGAAGTTTGCAACCTTGCTCACCACCAGCGCGGTTAGCTTTCCGCTCCGGAAGTCTTTGTAGAGCTGCTCGCGCTCATCCACTGGGGTCTGACCGGTCAGCTTTGGAATGTTGAGTAGTTCTGCCACCTCGTCAATCTGGTCGAGGTATTGACCAATGATTAGGGTCGGCTCACCGGCATGCTTGGTGAGGATCTTTTTCATAAGCGGAATCTTTGCCTTTGCGGTGGCGGCAATTCGAAAACGGGCGTCGCCATCGGCAATGGCGTATTCCATCCGCTCTTCATCGGGAAGTTCAACCCTCACCTCAAAACACTCGGCAGGGGCTATGTAGCCCTGGGCCTCGATGTCTTTCCAGGGGGCATCGAATCGCTTGGGTCCGATGAGCGAGAACACATCCGACTCCCTGCCGTCCTCACGAACTAGGGTCGCCGTTAGGCCAAGTCTTCTTCTGGCCTGAAGGTCTGCTGTCATCTTGAAAATAGGTGCGGGTAGTAGGTGGACCTCGTCGTAGATGATCAGACCCCAGTCCCTGGCATCGAGCAGCGCTAGATGGGCGAACTCGCCCTTTCGCTTAGTGGTGAGTATTTGGTAGGTCGCGATCGTTACCGGAGCCAGCTCCTTGGAGGACCCGGAGTATTCGGCAATGTCTTCCTCTTGGAGTGAGGTGCGGGCAAGCAACTCATCTCGCCACTGCCTGGCTGCAACTGTGTTGGTTACGAGGATCAAGGTGTTGCGCTGCAGCTCTGCCATGGTTGCTGCACCCACCAGGGTCTTGCCCGCCCCACATGGCAGCACGACCACTCCCGAGCCACCTGCTTGAAACTTCGCTACCGCCTGCTTTTGATAGTCCCTCAGATCCCAGTCGGAGTTATCCAGTGTGATTTCAAAAGGGGTCCCTGGGGTGAATCCGGCATTGTCTTCAGCGGGCCAGCCCAGTTTCAGAAGCTGCTGCTTGAGCTGACCTCTGGCCCAAGGCTGAATTCGGAAGCCTGAGTCGACCCTGCCCTCTAGGAGCTCGGCCACCTTCTTGTTGCTTGAGACCTCGGCCATAACGGCATCTGAGTCGGAAACGAGAATTAGGCCCTGATCGTCTCGGGTGATAACGAGCTTTCCGAAGCGGTCAATTGTCGAGCGAATCTCGCTGACCACTGAGCCGGGAAGTTCGAATTTTGACCAGCGAGTCAGGGAGTCAATGATGAAGTCTGCATCGTGACCTGCGGCGCGAGCATTCCAAAGCCCGAGCCGGGTGATGCGGTAGGTGTGGATGTGTTCGGGAGCCCGCTCCAGCTCCGCAAAGATTGCAAGTTCATGCCTTGCATCTGAAGCGTCGGGGTGGCCAGTCTCAAGCAGCACGGTCCTGTCGGACTGAACAATTAGGGGGCCGGAAGACATCGTTTAAGCCTAACTGAGCACCACGGACTTGATTCTTGAGACCGGGAGAGTGCGCTCGGCCTGACGCTCTTCATCGCGTCCTCTGAGCCTTCCTGCACCAAGTCCCAACGGGGTCAGCAAGAAACTCTCCTCACTGCCATTAGGAAGCTCAATCGAAAGCTGCACCTTCAATTTGTTCTTAAGCGCAAACTCCAATTGCCTAAGCACATCCGATGGGTCCGCTGCTGTCTTTTCTCCGCTGAGAAGGTTTTTCGCCCGAGCCTCGAGCTCATTGTCGCTCTGGACTTCGAGGGTGAGGCTAGCTGTGAAACGCGGTGACAGGATTTTGCCTTTGTCGTCGATCATTACGGCTGCATATCCTGCGTCCCTGAGGGAGAAGTAGCTCAGCTCAACTGAGCTGGGGCTCTTCAGTGCCCCGGTAGAGCCAGTAAGACTTAGGTGATTGAGCGCACGCTCGTTCTTTATCTGGGTCAGCAGAATCTCGTCTGCAGCAGCGATTATCGTGCTGTCGCCTGATCTGGAGATTTTGAGCTTTCCAAACTTCTGCTCAACTGTTGACAACAGGTACTCAACCGGTTGGGGCAGCTTGTTGCCACTTAGACCCTCAAGCGTCTTTCTGACGTCTTTCAGGCTGCCGCCTGTTTCTAGGTGGTGGGAGAGGGATAGGGCACTGAGCCGAAACCTGGATGCAAGACCTAGGTCCTCGCTGTCAGCAAAAGAGTCGAGTTGTTTGTGCAGCTTGGTCGTCAACGGTGATGGGCACACTATTGAAAGATCACCCTGGACAATTAGCCGCTCTTCTGCCGCGGGAAGGTTCTTTGCGATCTCTTTTGCCGCGGCACTTGGCCCCAGAGTTATTGGCTTCAGGGCAAGACCCTGATTCATCAGACCCAGCGTTGCGCCGAACTCCAAGGCCTTGAGGTTGACTGTTATCATGAGCGGAAACGCCTCCAGGAGCTGCTCGAGAATCGCACCTTCAGTCAGCTTCAGCTTGGGTAAGTCCCAGATGCGGTCGATTAGCTGACCAAGTGCCTGCTCACGAGTCATCCCAAGCCACTTTTGTCCAAGCTCAGTGGTGACCCAGCGACCGTAGTGTTCGGCAACATGGCCCGCCAGCATGGCAAGTCGGAACCTTAGCTGCACATCCTTGCTTTGCCACTTGAGCTTTTCGCCAATCAGCTTTGCATCCTGCGCCCTAAGTCCTGTCTTCATGACATCAAACCAGTGCTGCTCAAGCGCGAAGTGAATTTCCGTGAGGCAGAGCATGGTCTCGTAGGCGGAGAGGTTTCCGCCTTCGGTATCCAACCTCGGCCTCTTACCCGGCTCGATTCTCTCGAGGGTCTCTATAGCCTCTGGGTAGGGCTTACTGTCAGCGAGAAAGCTCGCCTGCAATTGCCTGGAGCTCTTTCCAGCTGCAAGCATTTCGAGGTCTTTTGCAGGAAGCTTTCGGATGCGAGACTCGATTTCTCTTCCGGTTAGTAGCAGCCTGCTCAAATCAAAGAGATCCTTACAGCCAGCTGAGTTACCGACCATCTGCGAGAGAACTACTTGAAGCTGACTCGTTGAGTGCTCCCGGAGGACACCGGCGAGGCTAAGTATTGAGCTCAATTAGTCCCTGGCCTCGCGTGAGCGGCGGATGATTGCCGCTACGAGCATCGAGATGATGATCAAAAAACCGACGGGTAAACCGATGAGTGGAAGCTGAGCCAGAATCACAGGGAGGTTGTCAACTCCGAGGAAAACCATCAGGAGTGTGGTGAGCAGAGAGAGTATGGAAAGCCCTATGACGCCGACGGCCATGCCCCCGAGCACCTGCTCGAGCCTTCGAGGATTGTTGTTTTTGGCCATCAGACAAGCCTAAGCCTTTCGGCTACACTTGCCTCGGTTCAGTTGAAAGTGGGAAAGATGCCAACAGGCAAGGTCAAGTTCTTTGACGACGACAAGGGCTTCGGTTTCATCGCAGGCGACGATGGTTCTGAAGTATTCCTGCACGCCTCCGCGCTCCCTCAGGGCAGCGCCACCATCCGTCCCGGCACCCGGGTCGAATACGGCATCGCCGACGGCCGCAAAGGCGCCCAGGCTCTCTCGCTTCGAATTTTGGAGGTTCCGACCCTCTCTCCGGTTGGTCGTAAGCCGGCCGAAGACCTAGCGGTCATCACAGAAGATCTAATTGGGCTTTTGGACCAGATGGGTGGAAACCTGAAGCGTGGTAAGTATCCAGAGGCAGCCCACGGACGCAAGGTAGCGCAGCTACTGAGACGGGTGGCGGATGAGCTCGAAGGCTAGCAAGCTCGTCGATCAGGCAACCAGCGCCCTGGAGGAGTTCTCCGAGGGCTCCTTTGGCAAACTCATCTCTGAGGTCGAGGAGACCAAGGGAGTGGTAGAGGTCCGCTTCGAATCAACAGCAAAGGGCTACACCGGCTGGCAGTGGGTTGTTACTTTGACTCAGCCCGATAAGCGCAAGGCCGCAACAGTGGCAGAGATAAACATGCTTGCAGGGCCCGATGCTCAGCTCGCCCCGGAGTGGGTGCCGTGGTCTGAAAGGCTCAAGGAGTTCAGGCGCCAGCTGAGGGAAGAGGGTCGAGCAAAGACCGATGCCGAGGCAGACGCGCTAATAAACGAAATGGGGTCAGTTGTTTCTGACCATGAGGTAGGCGACGCCACCGAGCAGAATTCCAACGATGGCGGTGTGGAGCCACCAAAGAAGTCCCGCGTCCGCAAGCGACTGGTAAAACGCGAGCAGAACAATGAGGACAATGACCCAGACGCCGGTGCCGACGAAGACAACTAGCTTCTGGTTGACCTTCACCGGCTCGGGATCGGGCTTGCGCTCAACGTGACGGACAAATAACTTCACATTCGCTCCAGAACGTAGTCGATGCACTCGATGAGCGCTTCAATGTCTGAAGGCTCGATAGAAACAAACGTTGCAATCCTGAGCTGATTCTTTCCAAGCTTTCGATATGGCTCGGTGTCGACAATTCCGTTTTCTCGAAGTATCTGGGCCACTTCAAGCGCGTCGATGTCGTCTGCGAAGTTAATTGTTGCGACCACCTGAGAGCGGTGCTCGGGATTCTCTACAAAGGCATGAGTGACCTCGGTCCGCTCTGCCCAATCAAAAAGGAGCTTGGAGCTTTGCTTAGTTCTCGCATCCGCCCATCTCAGTCCGCCGTTTTGGTTTATCCACTTCACCTGCTCGTTCATAAAGAAGATGGTGGCTAGGGCGGGAGTGTTCAGCGTGTAGTTATCACGTGAGTTATCCAGGGCAAGCTTGAGACTGAGAATGTTGGGGATGTAGCGATCCGATGCTGCAACGCTCTCGATGCGCTCGATTGCCTTAGGGGAGACCATCGCTATCCAGAGGCCACCGTCTGAGGCAAAGTTCTTTTGAGGTGCGAAGTAGTAGGCATCGGTCTCACTGAGTTCGAAGTCGATACCGCCCGCGGCACTGGTGGCATCGGTGAGCATGAGAGCGTCACCGTCAGCTCCGGATACTCTCTTGACGCTTGTGACAACTCCCGCCGAGGTCTCGTTGTGAGGGTAGGCGTAGATGTCAACACCTGCCTCAGCTACCAATTCACCTCTGGTGCCAGGTTCTGCAGAGATTACGGTCGGACTCTCAAGCCACGGTGCACCAAGAATCTTCGCAAACTTGCTGCCGAACTCTCCGTGAACTAGGGCCTGCCCTTTGCGCGTTGCCAGAGAAAAAGTTGCGGCATCCCAAAACGCTGAGGCGCCACCGTTACCCAGGATCACCTCGTAGCCTGCAGGAGCCCTGAACAGCTCGCTAAGGCCCTGCTTCATTTCTCCGACAAGATTCCTAATCGGCATCTGGCGGTGCGAAGTTCCCATGTGCTCCTGCGCGAACTGAACAAAGCTTGTGATCTGCTCGGGGCGCATCTTTGATGGCCCGCAACCAAACCTGCCGTCCTTGGGCTTGAGGTTTTCGGGAATCACAATCTGGGCCATGGCGGTAAGTTTAGCCTCCGGCTTTATTAGTCTTCTTGCATAGCCACAGGAAAATAAATGACTGACCTAATAGACACCACGGAGATGTACCTCAAGGCGATTTTGGAGCTTGAGGAAGAGGGCATCACGCCTATGCGTGCTCGGATTGCCGAGCGGCTAGACCACTCCGGTCCGACCGTGTCCCAGACGGTTGCCCGTATGGAGCGCGATGGGCTGCTTCGGGTTGAGGAAGATCGCAAGCTGCTCTTCACCGACGAGGGCAGGCTAACCGCAGTTGAGGTGATGCGTAAGCATCGGCTAGCAGAGTTGCTTCTGGTCGAGGTTATTGGCCTTGACTGGGAGCGAGTGCATGACGAGGCCTGTCGTTGGGAGCACGTCATGAGCGAAGCCGTTGAGCGAAGACTAATTGAGCTTCTCAACAACCCAACTCACTCGCCATTTGGAATGCCGATACCGGGACTTGAGCTACTGGGACTTCCCGCTCCAGAGGTGAAAGGCTGCCAGCCGCTTAGTGAACTGGCGGGAGGCGACTATGAGCTTTGCAGGATTGGCGAGCCACTGCAGCTAGACACCAGCTTCCTCACTCAGCTTCGGCAGTTGGGCCTGGTGCCAAAGGCCTCTACTATTTTGACAATTCAGTCGGGTGAGAAGTTGCTAACCGCATCGGGCTATCAAGAGGGTCTGCTGATTGATGACTCGATTGGGCAGCACCTGTTTTTGTGTGAACAGATGGCTAACTAGTTATACTTGGCCAGTTAGAAGTTCCAAAGACTTCTCGGAGGATTCCTTTTGAGTTCAGCTGATGCCAGGCCATCGCGCAAAGAGCTAAGAAAAGCAGAGCGGGCCAAGAAAATGGTTGCCGCTCGCAGCGGCATGCGCTCATTCTGGACCATGGCATCGGCCACCGGCCTGATGGCAACTTTTGCTTTGCCCTCATATGGTTTTTCTCCTGAGGCAACCGCCGTATCGGGCCTAACCACCTCTAACGAAATGGTTCAGCTCTCCGCCCCATCCCAAGGACTATCAGTCGCAACGGTGAGGGCGGTTTCTTTTACCAGAGGCGAGTACCAACCAGCTGACGCATCGGAGTTTGAGGTCAAGCGATCTTCTCAGCGCTACCGTGGCCCTTTGGCTGCCGACTACTTAGCAGAACCTAGATTCACCGAAATCACTAGCGCCAACATCATGAAGGCAACCGCCGAGGTTGTTGGAACGCCATATGTCTTTGGTGGTCAAACCCCCAACGGTATTGACTGCTCTGGCCTTGTGCTTTTTGTCTACGCGCAGTTTGGAATCGAGCTTCCGCACAGCGTCTATCAGCAGGCTAGATACGCAGAGCGGGTTCCTATCGAGGAGGCCGTTCCCGGAGACATCGTGGTCTTCAATGACTACAGCCACAACGGGGTCTACGCCGGTAACGGTAACTTCTACCACGCGCCTCAGCCGGGAGACCGCGTGAAGCTGGCACCAATCTTCACCGATAGATTCCACATCGTTCGCCTCGCGGACATCCAAAACTGATCCCAAAAGTTCACTCAAAGCTTCAGCGTTTCTAACGCGTGATTTCCCCTCGCAGACTTAATCTTCTTTGCAAGTATTGACTTAGCTGGGAAGGGGCGGTGAAGTGCCACTAGACATGCAATCCAGGCATGGCAACTGGATCCATCTCCACCAACACCCCTGCATACCCATGCCGGAAAAACCTGCGCGTCGCATTTTTGCGGCGCGTTTTTTGTTTCCGGAGTCAGTAACGAATACTCACAAGCCGTGTGGGCGAATTCGATAGGAGAACATCTTGCGCACACTCGTACTGAATGCAGGCTACGAACCGCTAGCGGTCGTTTCCTTCAAGAGAGCACTGGTCTTAGTGCTCAACCAAAAAGCAACCGTGCTTGCCGGGATTGGTGGTGAGGTTGTGCGCAGCGCAAAGCAGGAGTTTGACATGCCGGCGGTAATTCTGCTCCAGCGCTATGTTCGTATTCCCAACTCCCGCAGGGTGCCAGTCTCTAGAAGAGGCGTGCTGCGCAGAGATGCACACCGCTGCGGCTACTGCGGCAAGAGTGCGAACACCATCGATCACGTGATTCCAAAGTCGCGTGGCGGTCAGGACAGCTGGGAGAACCTAGTCGCCTGCTGCCTGAGGTGCAATAACGCCAAGAGCGACAAGACCCCTCAGGAGATGGGCTGGGAGCTTAGGGTCACCCCAAAGATGCCAACCGGTCTAGTTTGGAGTGTGCGGGGAGCTGAGAAGCCGATGCCACAGTGGCAAGAGTTTTTGGCTCTGCAGCATCAGCAAGCAGCCTAGATATCTCCGCCAAAGTTTCCAGCAAGCCTGGTGTGTAGAGTTTCGCTGGCCTCGTTCATGCCCTTAATGTAGACCTCTTTACCAAGCGATTCGTACTTCGTAACGATTGAATCGAGAGCTGCCACGGTAGATGCATCCCAAATATGAGAGGCAGAAACGTCGATGACCACGTAGTGGGGATCGTCGGTGTATTCAAACAAAGTGGTTAGGTCGTTGCTGCTGGCGAAAAAGAGTTCACCCTCGACTGTGTAGAGGGCTGCCTGAATTTCATCGTCTCCACCCACCGAGCGCTTCACGTTGGCGAAGTGAGCCACTCGCCTTGCAAAGGCAACCATTGCAACCAAGACGCCCGCGATAACTCCGATTGCCAAGTTGTGGGTCCAGACCACGACGGCCGCTGTCGCGACCATAACCACGGTCTCGCTCTTGGGCATTCGCTTCAAAGTCGCCGGAGCTACTGAATGGAAGTTGAAGGTGCCGACGCTGACCATGATCATGACTGCGACAAGCGCGGCCATTGGGATTGCTTGGACAAAGTCGCCCAGTGCGAGAACTAAAACCAGCAAGAAGACACCGGCAAGAAAGGTTGAGATTCTTGTCCTGGCACCGCTGGCTTTGACGTTGATCATCGTTTGGCCAATCATTGCGCAACCGCCCATGCCACCGAAGAAGCCGCTGATGATGTTGCCAACACCCTGAGCGAGCGACTCACGTGTCTTCTGGGAGTGGGTGTCAGTTATCTCATCAACCAACTTTGCAGTCAGAAGTGACTCCAGCAGACCAACCAAGGCCATCGCGAGAGCAAACGGCGCGATTATGTTGAAAGTCTCCATGGTGAGTGGGACGTTAGGAGTTAGCAATTCAGGGAGAGACTGGGGCAGTTCACCCTCGTCGCCAACTGTCGGGACACTCAATCCCGTGACAACAACAGTCCCCATCACCAGCACGATTGCAACCAGCGGAGCGGGTATGACTTTGGTGAAACGGGGAAGCACAACCATCACAACCAGTCCCAGCGCTACCAAAGGGTAAACCGCGAACGGCACATCAATGAGGTGTGGCAGCTGAGCCATGAAGATCAAAATTGCCAGGGAGTTTACAAACCCAATCATCACGCTGCGTGGGATAAACCTCATCAACTTCGCAGCTCCGGCAACACCCAGCACAACCTGGAAAACACCCGCGAGAATTACGGTCGCCAAGAAGTAGTCAATGCCGTAGTCCCTGGCTACCGGGGCGATTACGAGAGCAACTGCACCTGTTGCCGCAGAAATCATCGCGGGCCGCCCTCCCAGGACCGCGGTTGTGATCGCCATGACAAAGCTTGCGAAAAGCCCCACCCTCGGGTCGACACCAGCGAGGATGGAGAAGGCGATTGCCTCAGGTATGAGGGCGATTGCGACGACCAGTCCGGCCAGAGTCTCTCTAAGTAGCAGCTTGGGGTCGGTGAGCGCCTCACGAACCGATGGTCTTGGCCTGTAGCGGGGGTCTGAAGTGGAAAAAATCGAACGTATTTTTGATAAAAGCAAAGTGGCTCCGTGCCGGATTTGATGGGGATGAGTTGGCACGACTGCGAGCCTTGGACAACTCAAACCTAACCCATCGGTTAGTTGATGTGTCCTGGTGGCCCCGAGAAGAATCGAACTTCCGACACACGGTTTAGGAAACCGTTGCTCTATCCACTGAGCTACGAGGCCAAAAGAGGTTCTAGATTAGCGGAGTTTGATCTGATTCTCCTCGGCCAAGGCTAAGGGGAGAAGGGACCATCAAGATTTAGGCTTGGGCAGTGGACCATTCGCAGCAGCTGCAGCTCTGGCAAGAGCAGTTTGCAGGCATTGGCGGAACTAATCCACTCATTAGGTTTGAACCCTCCAGCTTTGGTCAGGTCGACCTGGCAAGAGCCCATCCTGGCGGTCTTGCCCAGCTGGTCTCTGCACGAAGTACCACCATCGGCAACCTTGTTCGGGATGGAGTCGCGCTGGCGAGAGCACTTAGCGCCACAAAACGCATCCTGAGGAAAGCCCAGCGCATCGAGCAGACCTTTGGCGCCGAGGCTCTCTTTGTTGCCGGTGGGCTTGTGAGTATCGACGGTAAAAAGCTTCCCATCCTGCTCTGGCGGGCACACCTGCTAGTTCGCGGAGACGATTATGAACTGCGTATCTCGGAGCTGCCGGTTTTGAATCCAGCAGTCACTGAGCTCATTGCCCAACATCGTCCGGACTTCAAGGAGTCGGATCTGATCGCAGTTGCAACGGGACAGTCGGACCTGATTCCAGTTGGCGCCTTGGCGCTTGTCTCTCAGTATCTGCAGAGCACGGAGGCAGAGATTGAGAAGCTGCTAGTGCTGGGCAACTTCGTGCCGGACCTAATCAGGCTCTCACAGCTTGAACTTCCCGAGGATTTGAGATCCCTGGCGACGCTTCTTGGCGACCAGGGCAAGGCTCCTGTGGTGTCTGAGTCGCCTGTCACCTTGGTCGCAGAGGCCGATACTTCGCAGCGGCTTGTGCTGCGCAGAGCCCACGAGGGCGAATCTTTTGCAGTTAGAACTCTGCCGGGATGTGGCTATCTCCAGACCGTTGTGAATCTGCTAGCCAACAATGCCCTCGACGGTCGCAGGACGCTGGTGGTTGCTCCAAGGGAACAGACCCTCGATGAGCTTGCCGAGCGGCTCAGCAGCCACGGGCTGGGAGGTCTGGCAATCAGAGCAAATGACGCCTGGAATGACGCGGTGGCAGCCATATCGAGAAACGAAAAGGCAACTCCTGGGGTGCTGCTCGAGGCCAAAGCTGAGCACCGAAAAGCACAGGCGGCCATCGAGCACTACTTCAATGCCGTTGCCATAAGTGACTCAGTTCTCGGCATCTCGCTTATCGAGGCGCTCGAGGAGCTTGCCAAGCTGGCAGGAGGCGCAAACCCTCCAGTCAATGCCGCCCGGATTAAGCCGGAGCTTCTGGGGACCATTAGGTCAACAGCTCCTGAGCTTTTGGCACAGGCCCATGAGGCTCGAGTCTTTGAATATGGTCCAAAGAGCTCTCCCTGGTATGGGGCAAGGTTTGAAACTCAAGACGAAATTGCCAAGGCTCTTGCCGCGGTTAGAGAGCTCGCGGGAGAGAACTGGCGGACTCTTAGTTACCAGATCAATCGCTACCTCGCAGATCTAGAGCTAACCCCGTGCGAAAGTGTTGAGCAGTGGGCCGAGCAGCTCAGGCTGCTGCTCGGTGTCCGCTATACCTTGGATAAGTTCCTACCCAGCATCTTTGATCGACCACTGCACGATCTGATCAAGGCGACCGCCGGTCGCTCGGAGCGCACGGAGCTCTCTGGTGCTCAGCGAAGAAGATTCAAGAAGTTGGCCAAAGAGTTTCTTAGGCCCGGGACCTCGGTAAGCAATCTCCACCAAGCGCTCAAGGACGCCCAAGAGCAGCGTGAGCTATGGAAGAAGCACAACAAGACTCAGGCGCCACCGACCGTGCCTTTGGGTCTGGCGGAGACCCAGGCAAAGTTTGAGACCATCAGCGAGGTAATCGCGCTTCTGGACAAGCATCTCGATCCCGACCCAGATCGGCCCCTACTCACAAGGCTTAGTTTCGACGAGCTTGGTTCTAGATTTGAGGAGCTCGCAACCCAGACCGAGTATCTGGATCAGTACCTAGATCGCAAACCAATCGTCAAGGAACTAAGCGACGCAGGACTCGGACAGCTCTCCAAAGAGCTGTCTTTGTTGAACCCACGAAGTAACCAGGTTCAGCTGGAGTTCGAGCTGGCATGGTGGCAATCGGCGCTCGAGGCGATTGTGCAGCGGAACCCCGAGATTCTTGAGTACGACGCCAAGCACCTGGCAGAGCTAGAGGAAGCTTTTGAGACCTCAGGTCAGAAGGTCATCGCTGAGGGTGGAAACACCGTCAGAGCAGCCCTCTCAGAGCGTTGGAAGGCCGGTATCCAAAAGCAACCGGCTTCCGCGGACAAACTTCGCGACCAACTCAGGAAACGAAGCATCACCCTCAAAGAGGGGCTGCTGGCGGGAGGCACCCTTTGGCAGCAGCTGGTGCCGGCCGTGATGGTTTCGCCCTATCGAATCTGGGAGCTAGCCGCAAGCGACAGCTTTGACACCGTGCTAGTGCTTGACGCTGCGTCAGCTGGAGCCGCCGAGACGATATTTGCGCTCACCAAAGCCGATCAGGTAATTGCCTTTGGAGACCCCGCAATTGCAGCCCCCGAGAACTTTGACACTGTGGCTAGGGCTAACCAGGACAGTCATGAGTCCGACAGGCCTTCGGTCTATGAGCTGGTGGAGTCGAGGTTTGGGCACGAGCTAATTAGCCGAAGCTACCGAATGAACGGCCAGGTCTTGGGTCGCTACCTAAACCAAAACTTCTACGATGACGAGATTATTTTGGAGCCAACCGTTGGCCAGCTCTTCGGGGAGCACAACTTCGAACACTTCGAGGTCACTGAGGGTGCTAACGCGGAGTCGACCATTGAAGGTGCTACCGAGTCCATGGACTCAGAGGTTGAAAAGGTAGTTGAACTGGTGATCTCTCACGCTCGCTGGCACCCAGACGAGTCCCTAATGGTTGTCACAGCCTCGAAATCTCACGCCGATCGAATTGACCAGAAGGTCTCTGAGGCTGTCAGGGAGCAACCCGCAATAGCTGAGTTTTTTGATGCTCACGGCAGGGAACGCTTCGAGTCTGTAACTATGAGCGAGCTAACCCACCGGCTCGCAGACCGCGTTATTTTCTCGGTTGGCTTCGGCAGAACTCCAGAGGGTCGAATCTCCGGAACTTTGGGCGACTTCAACTCTCCAAACGCAGGCCGCTGGATGGTGAATCAGATTGTCTCCGCAAGAAAGCGCCTCAGCGTGGTCTCCTGTTACAACTTCGAGGACTTCGCCGGTGGCTCGCTCCCCGAGAACCAGAAGTGGCTCAAGGACCTTATCGCCCCAAGCTTCCTCTCAGACGTGCTGGACGGAGATCCAGACCCGCTGCTTTCAGATCTTGCGAAGCGACTCGAGAAACTGGGCTTGAAGGTGAACCTGAACTTTGCTGGACGTATCGCGCTTGTGGCATCTAGGGGCAAGAGTGCGATCGTGATTGATGCGGATTGGTCGCTTGCGGGGGAGAGCTGGGAAGAAAAGCTCAGGTTGCGACCAGGTCTCTTGAGAGCAATGGGCTGGCAATACACCAGGGTTCACGCTTTCGAGATATTTGCTCAACCTCAGGAGGTGGCAAACAGGATTGCCATGAAACTGGGACTAGATCTCAACGGCCGTGTAGAGCCGCTCTTTGACGAGCCCGCATCTGAGGACCGTCCTGAGGGTTGGGGCGACGGTGATGATTCAAACGACGACCGGCTCAGAGACGATAAGCCCCCGCACTGGGGCTAGTCGCTAGAGGGAGCTGGCTCGCTCTTTGCAGGTGCTTTGGCTGCAGAATCGGTTTTATAAAAGCCTGAGCCTTTGAAGCTAACCCCTAGGTTCCCAAAGACTTTTCTAATCTCCCCGCCGCACTTAGGACACCCTGCGGGGTCTTTATCGCTGAAGCTCAGCTGCATCTCAAAGACGTGCTCGCAAGACTTGCAGGAGTAGGCGTAGGTAGGCATAGCCTGAGAAGTTTAGCCAACAATGACTGTTCTCAGCGGTGTTGCAATCATTGCCACCCTCTGGTCGTGGGGCTCACTGGGAACTGTCTCAATGACCTCGCTGTCATACACCACCGCGACGCTCAAGCCTCTAAATGAACCAAGGACCCTGTCATAGAAACCCTTGCCCTTGCCTAGCCGATTACCCTTCTCATCCACCGCCAGGGCAGGAACAAGCATTAGCTCAATGCTCGCAAGTTCGACGGCTTCGCCTGAAGGTTGGTAGATGCCAAATGGCCCCTGAACCTGCTCGCCTGATGCGAACTCCAAACTATCTCCAATGACCCTCGGCAAAACCAGGTTCGCGCTCTGCGCAGCAAGCCGATTGAACTCAGAGACATCTGGTTCATTTGCAAGTGGCACGTAGCTTGCGATGGTCTTTGCGCCAGAGGAAGAGAAGATTGCAGCAAGCTGCTCAGTGAGACCTTCAGATGAGTGAGGCCTTGCCTCAGTCAGCTGCGATCTTAACTCTTTCTTGCCTTGGTAATCCATAGGGGTAATCTTGCCAGCGTGATTAGCGGCGCGCTTAAATTTGGTTCAGTTGAACTGAGGCACCTGAAAAAGCGCGACGCTCGGAAGTTGCAGTCACTCCTTGTGAAGGACCGGGCGTGGCTATCTCCCTGGGAGGCAACCACCCCTGGGATCAGGTATCCGGTGGATGCAAGGGACCTGGTGAGCAATCTGCTCTATCAGCAGCG
>ENA-OUOG01002148-OUOG01002148.1-marine-metagenome-genome-assembly--contig:-NODE-2148-length-21149-cov-5.606492_pt1 | contig 21149 bp, 15 predicted proteins | sample MGYA00248635_ERZ508505 | MGnify/ENA primary metagenome ERZ508505 (study PRJEB26176, sample SAMN06267871) | marine metagenome | isolation source: Saanich Inlet, British Columbia, Canada | place: Pacific...
GGATGACGACGATGAGGAGGATGACGACGATGAGGAGGATGACGACGATGATGACGATGAGGAGGATGACGACGATGACTCCTCCTCCTCCTCCTCCTCCGGTTCATGCTCGGCGAACGTCCCGCACGTGCTTTTGGACGCCGTCACGTCCCCCGCCGTGAAGGCGTACCTCGAGCGCGTAGAGCGGTGCGCGGCGGGTCGTTTAGGCGCGTCGGCGTGCGCGGCGGTGGATCCCGCCGGACGCGCGTGCGCGTGGGGAAAAAAACGGAGCTCCACGAACATCATCCCCGAGGCGTACGGCGGCGACGGCGGGGACGGGTCCGGCGGCTGGGTCACGGGGACGTCCCCGGGGACGTCCCCGGGGACGGCTGATCACGGAAGTGGGGAGGACGTCTCGGGGACGATGTCTTGTTTCCCGACGTACGCCTCCATCGTCGACGCGGTGGCGCCGACGCTCGGCCTCGCGACGGGCGCGTGCGGCTCGCTCGCGCCGCTGTTCGAGATGGCGGAGGCGTGCGCCGCCGCCGGGAGCGACCGAGGCGCGTGCGACGCGGTCGGCGCGTGCTCGTACGCGGCGCCCGATACCGCCTCGGGAAGCGAGTCCTCCGAGACCGAGGACCGCGGTCGGTGCGAGATGGACGCGTCCGCGGCGATGGAGGCGTTGATGTCAAACGGAGACGCGGCGGTGATTCGCGCGATGAGCGCGGCGTGCGCCGAAGGTTATGAAAACGTCACGAAGTGCGAAAGCGCGGGCGCGAAGGCGGCGACGGCGGGTCACGAAGCGGCTTCCGAAAACGCTTCGTCGGGAGACACTGAGACGAACGGCACGAACGCCGAAACGTCCGCTTTGTCTACGTTCGTCCTCTTCTGCTTCTTCTTCTTCGCGCTGGTAGTCGCGCCGCCTGTGGCGTACGCGAACCACCTGAAGAACAGAGGCGAGGACGTGTGCGACCGTTTGCCGCCGTGGGCGAGGAAGTACGTCCCCGCGGCGCTCAGGCCGCAGATCTCGCAGTACGAGTCTTTTGTCGGACAAGAAACAGGGGACGACTTGTGAGTTAGTAAGTTAGCCTTGTAGACGTGGCGTTATACTATACTCACCGACACCGACGCGCCGTTCTCGCGTTATGAAAGTGTTTAAAAGTAGACTAGACTACGGTATAACTTCCGATCACCTGAACTCGGCGGCGACTTCCTTTATGGGTTTTGGCGCTCGCCCCGCGGCTTTGTCCGCGACCACCTCCGCGGCGAGCTTACCGGACAGCACCGCGCCCTCCATCGAACCTAAGAACTTCTGCGACGTGTAGTCACCCGCGAGCGTGAAGTTGCCAATCGGCGTGTGCTGCGACGGCCGGTACTTGTTCCGGCCGGGCACGGCGGCGTAGACGCTGCGAGGCGTCTTGACGACGGCGGATTTGATCACCTTCGCTTTCGAGCCGTCCGCCGCGATTTCGTTCGGGAACAAACGCTCGAGCTCCTCCATCGTCGCCGCGACGATGGCATCGTCCGAGGCTTTGATCCAGTTCACGTCCGAGCCCGCGGTTTTGTCGCACGGCGCGAACACGAGCTCTAACATGGACTTGTGTTTGTCGGCGTACTCCGCGCAGCACTCGGACATGTCCGCGTACACGGAGAGGAGTTTGCTCCGCGAAAACACCAAGCCGTCGTACGGTAACAGCTTCCTGTCGAACCAGATGTGCACGTTGATGACCGGGATGCCTTTCAACTCGTTCAGCTGATTAAAGAAGCCTTTCGTGCGTTCGTTGGCAAGCCAAACGTCCGGAATCGTTAGCTTGAACGCGTCAACCGCCATCGCCGAGACGTAGTGGTCCCCGGTAACGACCTCGCCGGAGACGAGCTCGACGCCTTCCACCGCGCCGGTCGTGTCGTTCACTAACCACTTCTTTAAAGGCGCCTCGGTACGAACCTCGCCTCCCTTCTCCACGAAGTGCTCAGCCATGGGCGCACAAAGCCTCGCGGGCTGGTTCCCGTCCAGAAACGCCGTCTTGCTTCCGTGCGTCTCGTTGATGAAGCGGTTCATCGCGGTTAAGATGACAGTCATGCTCAGCTTGTCCGAGTCGATGAAGTCGAGCGCCTTGCCCATGGCGATGAACAGCTCCTCGCGGACGCGCTCGGGCATGCCGTTCTTCGTCATCCACTGCTGCACGGAGAGCTCATCCTGTGCATCGATGTAGTCCTGCCCGCCTAAAAGCATGGGCACCAAAGGTACGCCGGTTTGGATCTTCTCAACCGGGCTCAACATCTTGTCGTTGCTCAGGATGGCGTACGCCATGTTGAACGGCGCCGGCAGACTTTTCGGGAACGTGAACTTGGTGAACTCGCCGGGGTAGTCCTTCATCGCGAACGTCATCGCGTGCTCCTTCCACTGCAACCGGTCCTCGATGTTTAGCTCGTGAAACAGGTTCATCATGTTGGGGTAGGCGCCGAAGAAGATGTGCAAGCCGGTTTCGATCCAGTCGCCGTCGGCATCGCGCCACGCCGACACCTTGCCGCCCAGCACTTTGCCTCGCTCCAAAACCACGGGGTGGTGGCCCGCGTCCGCGAGGTACTTCGCGCAGGACAGACCGGCGAGGCCGCCGCCCACCACCACCACGCGCTGGGGTTTCGTAACCCCGGAGGCGTTCGCCGCGATGCGTGCGGACAACGCCTTGGCCTCCTGGTAGTTGGCGTTGGAGGGGACGTCGAGGTCCGGTTTCGGGAAATCGCCCGCGCGGGGGGGCGCGACGCGCTCGCGGGCCCGGAGGGCGCGCGCGCGCGGCCGCGAGGCCCTCGACGGGACGCGGAGACCCACGCCGAGCGAAGATGCGAAGGAGAGCGACGACACCATCTTCGCGGGTGGGGAGCGCGAGGAGGAGTGGGCGAAGGATATGATTGCAACACGTGTCCTCGCTATCCGCCGACGTGAAAGTCCCGAGTTCGAGAAATAAACAATCTGCTCGGCCGTACTCGTCTCTCTTTTGCGTCGTCGTCGCCTACGCGGTTCGGAGGATGATGTGCAGCCCCGAGTCCGAGTCCACGACGTCGGACATCTGGCCCACCTCGAGCGCGTACGTGCCGTCCTGCGTTTGACGGGAGCCAGGGGAGTTTAGGGGGAACGGGGATCGTTCAGACCGGTCAGCGTTCGCGCTCCCGAACGAAACCGAAAGCGGTGCGCGATAAACAAAAAAAAGCGAGGTGCCGACTGAAAGAAGAACGTTTGAAAAGCCGCGGAAGGAAAGCGCGCGTCGGACGGGGCGGTCGCCACGCGGCTGAGGCGTCGCGACGCACCTCGAAAGCCTTCTGCATCTTCCCCGGCCCGAAAAAGCCCAGGTCGCCTCCGTGCTTCGCGGAGGAGCAGTCGGAGACCTTCGCGGCGAGGTCCGCGAAGGTCACCACGCCGGACGCGATCTGCTCGCGGTACGCCAGGAGCTCATCGCGCGCCGCCTCCTTGGTCTTCTTGGGGATGTACTGCCCGTCGGGGTCGCGCCAGGACGCGGGGCGGCGGCTGCCCTGGTGCTTGACGAGCAGGTGCGAAGCGCGGACCTCGTCGGACATCGTGTTCACGAGCGATGCGCGTCGCGGAGTGTCTCTCCGATGACGCGACGCGGCGAAGATGCCAGGCGTGGACTAAAAAGAGTTTTACAACGAAAAGTTCGAAACCCAGAGACTCTCGTTTCATTTTTTCCGCTTCGACCCGCGCACGGCCACCTTCACCGGCTCGTGCGCCTCCATGGCCGTCGGCTCGGCCCTCGGCTTCGCCGCCGCGGGGACGGGTCGCTTCGCGTCCCCGCCGTCCATATCGTCCATATCGTCCCCGTCCCCGTCCCCGCGCGTCCCCGCGGCGCCCGCGCGCGGGAAGAATTGGTAATTCGGCGACAGCAGGTTGTCCTCCTGCGCGACGTGGATGCCCGGCCGGTTGGTGAGCGCCGGCAGAGCTTCTTTGTTGACTGACAACGCATACGCCTTCATCTCCTCCGCGGACGTCGGCGGCACGAACTGCGTCTCGAGCTTCGCCGCGATCGCGAGCTTCACGTCGTCCAGCGAGACGGACGCGCGATCGGCGTGCGCCGCGTACGCGCGAGACTCCTCCAGAACCTCCGCGGCGTAGCCTGTTGTTTTTTAGTGAAACGACGACGTGTGTTTCGCGGGCGAAGAAGGATGCATCGGAGGCGGTCAGAAAGAGGTCGCGTGCGGTGAGCGGTGCCGGTTCGGGTTCTCTTGGGGACGTGCGTCGGTGTCCGCGTGTCCGCGAGCGCGCGCGTCGCCGACCGCTCCGGCGGCCGCGGTCGAGCGGCGCGGCGCGCGGCACGCGCCGTCCGCGCGACCCGCTTCGCGTCGAATACCCTAAAAGCCGGAGAGACGCGAGAACCGATCACGGAGGGGTGGACGTACGGTGGACGAACTCCATGAGCTGGTTCACCACGCGCGGCTCCCACTCCTCCACGCCCATGCTTCGAAGCACGTTGATCACCACCGCGGCATCGCGCGGGATGCGCCGCTCAACGGAGCGGTCGGACGCCATGGCGCGCGCCCGGATTCTGATGGAAGTTGTACACAGGAAACGCGTTCGCCGTCTTCCGATTTTCGGCAAGTGAAAAAGTGTTTCCGGAATACAAAACGATCGCCGCACGCCGCCTTGTCATCACTTCTCCGGCTTCACCGAGTACATGTACTCCCTCGCCCCGAAGATGGATGAGCCCACGCGCACGTTATCGCTTCCCATCTCTATCGCGGCCTCGAAGTCGCCGGACATGCCCATGGAGAGCTCGAGGGTGTTCGGGTCTGAAACCCCTAATCCCTCGCACACCTCGTCGCGGCATTTTTTGAGCGCGTCGAAGTTCTCGGGCCTGCTCGTGTAATCAGGCATGCCGATGGTCATGAGCCCCTCGAGCTTTAAAGACCCGCACGACTCGTGGATGTGCTTCGCCAGCGCCAGCGCGTCACCCGGCTCCACACCGAACTTGCTCTCCTCGCCTGACGTGTTCACCTGCACCATCACGCCCAGTTTTGGGTTGGTGTCCAACTTGAACGCCTTCATTCTTTCCTCCGCGCAATCCTTCACCGCGGCGTCGAGTTTGTTCGCCAGCTTCACGGAATCCACCGTCTCCACCGTCACCAAACCAGGGACGCCCTTCACCAGCGCCTTGGCTTTGTTGGACTGCACGTGGCCGATGAACCGCCACCGAACATCTAAAGGCATCACCGCGGCTTTCTCGACGATCTCCTGCACGTAGTTCTCGCCGAAGTCGCGGTGGCCCGCGTCGTAGCACTCCATGAGCTGCGGCACGGGCTTGGTCTTGGAGACCGCGACGAGGCGCGCGGGCGCGGGGCGCGCGGCGCGGGAGGACGCCTGCGCCACGCGCGCCAGCGTGTCCGCGAGGTTCTTCGCGGTCATACCGGCCGAGATCTGGGGCGGGGGGACCGGGGCCGCGCCGCTCATCGATCGAACGGGTCGCGCGGGTCGGAGTGACCGCCGCGATGGAAGGACGCGGAACGCGTCCGAGACTTTTTTCCGCGGACGAGAACACGTCGGCCTCGAGGTCCACGTGTGCGTATTTCTCCCGCTCGAGGCCCCGCCCCCCGCCACACCTCGGTGCGCGTGCTGAGCGCAGTCATGTTGCGCCACACGCTGTCGCGCGCGTGGCGCGCCACGGAGCGCGTCGCCGCGGCGAGCCCTAGAGTCACCGCGCGAGGTGCGTGCCGCGCCCGAATCTCGCGCATCCCACGCGAATGGGATCTCGCACGCCATCCCTCGCGCCCGGGGATTCATTCATCCGCCGAGGCGAAGCCTCGTCGCGTCGAGGCGCGGGACCTGACCTCTACCGATGTCCCATCCGCGCTCGCGCCCCTTCTGTTCCTCCACCGCCACAGGATGCGGCGCGTCCCCCCGTCCGCTCGCGCGCCCCGCCCCGCCCCCCGGCCACGCGCCGCGTCGCCACTTCTTCGGTCGGTCGTCCGACGTGCCGAGCGACCCCGCGAGGCAAGCCGCGCACCTGCGCGATCTCAACCGCGCGTCTCAGCCGGAGAAGGTCGTGCAGCTCTACGAGTCCGGCGCGGTGGCCGCCTCGGAGGCGAACCTGAGCGAGTACCTCAAGGCGCTCGTGCGCGTCGACCGGCTCAACGAGTCCGCGCTGCTGCGCACGCTGCAACGCGGCGCCGCCGCCGAGGCGGGAGGGTCCGCGGGATCCGCCGCGTCGCGCGGATCTGTGTCCAATCGCGCAGCCGCGATCATGACCGGCGCGGCGGAGAGCACTTCTTTTTCCGCGGGCGGTGCTGTGAACAGCGCCTCTTCTGCTTCTTCCGCCGCGAGCGCTCACGTCCTGGGCACGGCGTCTTCTCCCATCTACACGCAGCAGCTCGAGCCGACGTTCCGGGCGCAGATGTGGCGCACGATCCGAACGCTGGGCGTCGCTTTCGTGGTGCTGAGCGGCATAGGCGCGCTCGCGGATGACCGCGGCGGCGTCACGCGCTCCATCATGGGCGGCGGCGAGAAGCCCAAACCTTCAGCGGAGACCAAGACCAAGTTCGCGGACGTCAAGGGCGTGGACGAAGCCAAAGGCGAGCTGGTGGAGATCGTGGAGTACCTGCGGTCGCCGGAAAAGTTCACGCGGCTGGGCGGGAAACTGCCCAAGGGGCTTTTGCTCGTCGGACCGCCCGGGACGGGGAAAACCATGCTCGCGCGCGCGGTGGCGGGCGAGGCGGGCGTCCCTTTCTTCTACACCTCGGGCTCGGAGTTCGAGGAGATGTTCGTGGGCGTGGGCGCTAGACGAGTGCGCGACCTGTTCAAAGCCGCGAAGCAGGCGGCGCCGTGCATCGTGTTCATCGACGAGATCGACGCCGTCGGCTCGGCGCGCAACCCGAAGGACCAGCAGAACACGCGCATGACGCTTAACCAGCTGTTAACGGAACTCGACGGCTTCCGCAAAAACGAAGGCGTCATCGTGCTCGCCGCGACGAACACGCCGGAGACGCTGGACAAAGCCTTGGTTCGACCCGGGCGGTTCGACCGAACCGTCGCCGTGCCCAACCCGGACGTGGACGGCCGGAAGCAGATCCTCGCGACGCACGCGAACGGTGTGAAGATCGCGCGCGGCGTCGACTGGGAGGTGATCGCGAGAGGCACGCCTGGTTTTTCGGGAGCCGACTTGGCCAACTTAGTCAACGTCGCCGCGCTCAAGGCGGCGTTGGACGGCGCGAAGGAAGTGGGCATGTCCCAGCTGGAGCACGCCAAGGACCGGATCATGATGGGCGCCGAACGGAAAAGCGCGGTGGTCGCGGAGGAGAACAGGAGGCTCACCGCGTACCACGAAGGCGGCCACGCGCTCGTCGCGCTCTTCACGGACGGCGCGCGTCCGATTCACAAGGCGACCATCGTGCCTCGCGGGCAATCGCTCGGCATGGTGATGCAGTTACCGGAGAAAGATGAACTGAACTTGACCAAGAAACAGCTTCTGGCTATGCTGGACGTCACGATGGGCGGCCGCGTCGCCGAGGAGCTCATCTTCGGCGCCGAGAACGTCACCACCGGCGCGTCTTCCGACTTGAGGCAAGCCACGCGGTTAGCGCGCGAGATGGTGACCAAGTACGGCTTCTCGGACAAGTGCGGCCTCGCGTCGACGGAGTACGGCGACTACGGTTTGTCGCACGAGACGCGAGGCGTGATCGAGGACGAGGTTAAGGAAATGCTTCACCAGGCGAACAAGCGAGCGACGAAATTATTGAAGAGCCACGAGAAGGAACTGCACATGTTAGCGGAGACGCTGCTCGATCGCGAGACGCTCAACGGCGCCGAACTGCGAAGGCTGTGCGGCTTGAAGGCGAAGGCGGGCGACGCCGCGTTCCACGCCGAGGCGGAAAAAAACGCCGCCGAACGCGCCGGGAGGGAAAAACGAACGCGAACGAAGAGCGAGGCGGATTTCGGTAGCGGGGGGGGGGCGGAGGCGGCGCGGAGCGCGGCGGCGGCGGCGGCGGCGGCGGCGGCGGCGGCCAAAGCTGCGGCGGCGCGCGCGAAAGCCGCGGCGTGACCCATTCACGAAACCGCGCCGAGACGATGATCGATTTCTCGGATTGTAAAAATAGTCTAAGGTTAAGCACACCCTACCGTATGGTATACTCCACCGCGTTCACAAGTAGTGCACCATGAAACACGTCCGTCTTCCGTCCTCCTTTACTTCCTTCATTTCCCTCTGTGTTGCTTTTCGGACTCGATTCCCAGCTCTTTTGATTTCGCCGCGGAGGCGAGCACGGCTTCCATGGCGGCGCTCCGGAACCCGTTGGACTCCAACGCTCTTACCGCTTGTATCGTCGCTCCGCCCGGAGAGCACACCTTGTCCTTCAACGCACCGGGGTGCTCGCCTGTTTCCAGCACCATCTTCGCCGCGCCCAAAACAGTCTGCGCCGCCAAAACAGTCGCCGTAGAGCGAGGCAAGCCCGCCGCGACGCCGCCGTCCGCCAAAGCCTCTATGAACAAAAACGCATACGCCGGTCCACTGCCGCTCACGCCCGTGACGGCGTCTAAGAGCGATTCGGAAGAGACGTTTAAACACAAACCGCAGCTTCGCATCAACTCGACAACGAAGGTAACGTCTTCGTCCGATGCCGCGGAACCCTTGCAGGCCGCGGAGGCCGCTTCACCTACCAAACAAGGCGTGTTGGGCATCACCCTCACCACTTTCGGCGTCGAGACAGTGACGACGCGCGTGTTTTTTTCAGCAATCTCCTTTTTGTTGGACGAGGGCATCGCGCCCGGTCCCGGTCGGCCGGGCGCGATGCCTCCCTGGTGTGCTTTTTTCAAAGCGTCCTCTATGAACGCCGAAGAGACGCCCGCGGCGACGGAGACGAACAAGTGCCGGTCGACGTCCACGTGCGCGCCGCACTCGTTCAGGACGCTCGGCAGAATGTGCGGTTTCACGGCGAAAAACACGACGTCGCACCGATCGAGGATCTCGGCGTTGCTGCTCAGAACGTCCACGTCCAGCGCGCGCCACCGCGCGGCGGTGGCGGGGTCGGAGCCGTGGCTCACGGCGAGGTCGGAGAAACGCGCGGCGCCGCCCGCGACGAAGCCCCGGGCGATGGCCTCGGCCATCGCGCCGCCGCCCACGAACCCGATGGAGGCGCGGCGCGCTTTCGGAGAAGGCGCTTTTTGCGTTTCGGCATCGGGGGGGGTCGAGGGCTCCGGCGCGTCGTCGTCCGCGGAGGCGGACGCCGCGAGCGCGCGGCGCGCCGCGCGGCTCGCGACACGGCGCCTGAAAGGCGGCGAGCCGCGAGGGGCGGGGCGAACGGGCGCGAACGCGCTGCTGCAGGCAACCTGCGTCATGTCAAGTGCGCTGACGCGGATGCGCCCTGCAGACTGACCTCATTTCGTCGTTTTCCCGCAGAGGCGTCTTCGACACCGTTTCGGCGTTTCCTCCGCAGACCGCCGCGCGCGCGACGACCGCCGCCATGCGCGCGCTCATCGTGGGCGGGAGCGGGTACCTCGGTCAGTTCGTGATCCGCGCGATGCTCGACGCCGGGTACGAGCGCGTCGACTACACGTACGCCTCGAACCCCCTGCCCGAAGTTTGCGATGCGTGCACAGGCCACGTCGCGAACGTCGCCTCGGGCGAAGGTGTGCGCGAAGCCATCGACGCGGTCCTGCGCTCCGGCGGGTTGGATGTCGTCGTGAACTGCGCGGCGATCAGCTCGCCGGGCGCGTGCGAGAAGGACCCCGAGACCGCGAACGCGACGAACGTCCCGAAACAGCTGCTCGTCGCGTTGCGCGAGAGGTTCCCGCCGGTGACGCGAGGCGACACGGGCGAGGACCCCGCGGCGAAGAAGCCTGTGTTCGTGCATCTGTCCACCGACCAGGTGTACTGCGGCGAGACGGCGAACAACCTCGAGGGCCACGGCAAACACATCGCGCCCGTGAACGCGTACGGTAGAAGTAAGCTCGCGGCGGAGAAGATGGTCCTCGAATCGTGGCCGCACGCGCAGACGGTCGTGCTTCGCAGCAGTATCATCACCGGCCCGCAATCGCCGTTCAAACCCGTGAAGCGTCCGCTGTTTCTGGATTTCGTCGCCGACGCGCTTCGCGGCGGCGACCCGACGACGTTCTTCGAGGACGAGTTCCGGTGCCCGATCGCGGCGGTGGACCTCGCCAGGCACATCCTCGTGTTGGCGGCTGCCGAGCCGGGCACGAAGCGAGGCGTGTTCAACGCGGGCGGGCCGGAAAGACTGTCGCGCGTCGACATGGCCAAAAAAGCCGCCGAGGCTTTGCGGTTATCGTCCAAAAACGTCGTCGCGAAGAGCGCCGCGTCCGTCGACCGAGGCGTCGCGTCGCCCGCGGACATCTCCATGGACTCGTCCAAGCTGGAGAGAGCCACCGGCGTGCGCGCGTGCGGGTGGGAGCTGCAAGTGAAGATCGCAGCGGGGGTGCCGTACATGCCCGCGTAGGTGAGAGAACGAAGCGATGTGGTACTGCGTAGACTATCGTGATGGAGGTAAAAGTAGCTACACGAACTGCCGCGCGACCTCGCTGGCAAAAACAAAAAGTTCACAGCTTTCGGCAGTTCGGCCTCCGAAGTGTGTCGAACGCGTTGAGACTTTCTGCGCTGACGTCGCCGAAAAACGCCCCGTGTCGATCGCGTCGCGCGTCGTCACATCCTCGGCGCGGGGGCGTCGGCGGTCGAGGATGCGGGTCGGGTCTCGCGGCGATGGCGTCGCGCGGGCGAGATCCGCGAAGGCGCGCGGCGCGCATCGAGGACGGTCGACGCGACCACCCCGCGGTCCCCCGTGTTCGCTGCTTCTCGTGGCGCTGCTTTCCATCCACTGCGCGTCGATGGGCGCGGCGCCCGCGGAGACGGAGCTCACGGCCGGCGTGGCGGTGAACGGCACGACCGCCAAGGACGAGGCGGCGTTCTTCCAGTTCACGCTCGCGCCGTACGAGGACGCGGTGCTCAACTTGACGATGCTGGACGGCGACGCGGACGTGTACGTGCTCGGACCGTTGTACGGCCGGTACTCGGGATTCGGGCCGGGGCCGGAGGGCGCGAGAGCCATCAACGTGGACTATTTCGGCAACGACGACAACTTCAACAGGTACACCTGGTTCTGGAGAAGTGAGGAGTCCGCGGGGACGGACGAGGTGCTGTACATCTCCAGCATCGACAGTCTGAGCGCGGGTGATAAGACACAAAACAGGACGTTCCGCGTCGGCGTGTGGGGATGGAGCCGCTGGGGCGAACGCGGCGCCGAAGGAAGCGAGTGGTTACTCTCGTTCGTACCCAGGAACCACACGTCCGCGGCGAACCGCGCGGACCAGAAAGCCGCGATGCGAGCCGCGTTCGACGCCTGCTGCGGCGACGCGAGCGCGTGTCAGGCGTGGCGCGACAAGGACGACGACGCCGTCCCGACGGACGCCTGTCACGTCCGAGGCAACGTGTGCGACGAATTCGGAGCGTTAGCCGTCGTGAACTTTGCGGGCTTCGGTTTGACGTGCGACTTGGCTCTTCTCGTCGACGCGCTCGCTCCGGTGCTCGGCACGGCGACGCGCTTCGACGTCTCCTCCAACCCCGGTCTGACCACCGGCGCGGCAGATCTCGCGGCATATCCAAACGCCGCGAGAACGCCGGCTTCGACGCTCGCGGCGCTGCTTCGCGCGACGGCGCCCAACGTGACGCACGTCGTTCTCGAGGCGAACGGAAATTTGTTCGACGGGTCACCGACGGATGCGTCGCGGCGGAGCGCGACGACGTTCACCCAGGAGGTGTGCTCTGCGTTCCGCGCGCGCGCGTCGACGCTCGCCACGTTCAAAGCGAAGGACACAGGACTGAAAGGCGCCTTCCCGGTGAACGAGCAGTGTCTCCTGGGCGCGGCGAGCGTCGACGTCAAGATCAGCGGGAACGCGCTTTCGGGCGCGTTGCCGTCGCCGCCGGCGGGCGGGTGTCCGTCTATGCTCTTTTTCCGCGCCGAGCGAAACGCGTTCGAGGGGACCATTCCAGAGACCTTCGCCTCTGGGTGTCCGCTGGCGACGTTCCTGGACTTCTCCGATAACCGGCTCACGGGAACCGTGCCGGCATTCGGCGCGGCCGGGACGCAGGACGCGCTGCAGTACCTCCGCGCGAAGAATAACTCGCTCACCGGCGGCGTGCCTTTTTCTCTTCTCGGCGCGTCCGCCAGACTCGCCGGCCTGGACCTGAGCCGCAATTACCTCTCTGGGAGTCTGCCGCGGGACGCGCTCGCGGGCGCGAGGCTGACGGACCTCGACCTCAGACGCAACGCCCTGACCGGCTCCCTGCCGGATGTCATGTCTCCGGAAGAGGCGGCGGACGCGAGTGTCGTCGAGCGCGACTTAAACGGGATCAGCGTCTCGGCTTCTTCCGCGTCGCGGCTCTTGGCGTTCGTGGACCTCGCCGAGAACGCCTTCGAGGGGTACGGGTTCCCTGACGCGCTCGTCGCCGCGCCCGAGCTGACGTACCTGTACCTGGAGAACAACGCGCTATCCGGGGACTTGCCTCTGCTCACCAACGGCGACCCGGCGGATTTGGAGCATAGCGTGCGGTTCCGCAAGACGCGCGTTTTGTCGTTAAGCCGAAACCGATTCACCGGCTTCGTTCCGGACGACCACTTGCTTTTGGACGTGTTCACCGCGCCGCGCGGCGCCGTGGTCGACGAAATCAGCGGCGAGTACGTCACCCTGCAGCACGTCTACGACATCTCCGAAAACTTCGTCGGAGGTTCGATCCCCACGTGGTTCGCGATGTACCGCGAGTACGACTACATCACCGTGAAGCTGGAAAACAACGCGTTCGCGTGCCCGGTGCCCGACGCGGTGCGCTATTTATACGCGGAGACCGAATGCGTCGCCGAGAGCGAGGACGATTACGTCGGCGGGAGCGCGTCGGGCAGGAAGGCCCATACGGACGACGCGAACGGCGGGAGCGGCGATGGAATTATCGCCGCGGGGATTACAGATGAACGGGCGTACAACCCTTCGTCGTCGTCGTCGGCGGCGGAGCCGTCGCGAAGCGAGGGCTTCCTCGGGTTCGGGTCGCTGGAAACCGCCGCCGGCGCGGGTGCTCTGTTCGCGGCGCTGCTCGCGCTCTCGCTCCTGGCGCACGCGGCGTTCCGCGCGAGCCTCGCCAGGCAACGACGACGCGCGCTGGCGCGAGACGCGTTCGTCGACCGACTGGACGACATAGGCAGGCGGAACGCCTGGGGGGACGTCGAGATGGCGGATCGGCGCGAGGGGGGGTTCGGGAGGTGACAAGAGTATCGAGGCGGGAGCGAGTAGATGCGTAGACGACCTATTACTAGTACCATCATCGCATCTCTGCCGAATCGGCGTGGACAACGGAAACGGCGCCGTGCGGGTTTTTGTGCTCGTGATAAAACTCGTCGTTCGCGTTTCAACACGATATCAGTCGCGCGGTCGCTAGAGCACGAAGGCGGTCGCGCCGCGCGTCGGCGCGCGAAAAACGCTCTCTTCTTCGGAAGCGTCGAACCTTTCGCGGTATCGATACCGCGGCTCCTCAGAGCTCTCCTTCTACGGCTCCTCAGAGCTCATCCTTCTCCGGCTCCTCCGCGTCGAGGCCGGCGTCGACCGCCTCGGGCTCGGGCTCGGGCTCGGGCTCGGGCTCGGGTTCCTTCTTCTCGGGGATGGACGCGTCGATCTCCTCGTCGGTGAGCACGGGCGCGTCCGCGTCCACGCCCATGGTCTTGGTGACCAGCGAGAACAGTCTACCCGCGAAGTCCTTGGGCGTGTCGAAGGAGAAGCCGCTCTCAAGCATCGCCGTCTCGAACATCACCACGGCGAGCTCCTTGGTCTCAGGAGACTCGGGGTCCTCCTCTGCTTTTTCGCGCAGCGCGCGCACGAGCGGGTGCCGCGGGTTGATCTCGAGCGTCTTGCGGCCGCGCATGTACCCCATCTTGCTGTCGTCGCTCAGCGCCTGCGCCTTCATGATGCGCTCCATGTTCGCGGACCAGCCGTACTTCGAGGTCACCACCGAGCACGGCGTCGTCACGAGACGGTTGCTCAGTTTCACAGCCTCGACGTCATCTGAAGGGAGCGCGTCTTTCCACCACTTGGTGAACGTCTTAAAATCCTCGCGCAGAGCTTTGTTTCTTTTCTTCTCGGCGTCGTCGGCGTCGCCGAACTTGAGGTCTTCTTTGCTGGCGTTACTGAACTTGAACTCGTCGAACTCGGTCAGGTTCTGCATGGTGTACTCGTCGATGGGGTCGGTGAAGTAAATCACCTCCAGGTCCTTCGCGAGCAGGCGCTCCAGGAAAGGGGACTTCTCGAGCTGCTCGCGGCTCTCGCCGGCGAGGTAGTAGATGGTCTTCTGGCCCTCCTTCATGCGCTCGACGTACTGCTCGAGCGAAACCAGCTTCGTGGGGCTCTTGCTGGTGTAGAAACGAAGCAGCTTCGCGAGGCGCGTGCGGTTGGAAGCGTCCTCGATGATGCCGAGCTTGATAGCCTTGCCGAAGGATTTCCAGAACTTGTCGTACTTGGTCTCCTCCTCGTCGTCGGCGGCGGCGGCGGCGTCCTCGGCGTCCTCGGCGTCCTCCTCCGGCTCGCTCTCCTCGGCGAGTTTGCGGATCATGTCCAGCGCCTTGCGCACGAGCTTCTTCTTGATGGTCTTGAGCGACGTGTGCTGCTGCAGGGTCTCGCGCGAGACGTTCAGGGGGAGCGTGTCGCTGTCCACGATGCCCTTGATGAAAGACAGGTACTTGGGCAGGAGCTCGTCGAACTCGTCGCTGATGAACACGCGGCGGACGTAGAGCTTCAACGCGCTGGCTTTGCTGTAATAGTTGTCGAACATGTCCGAAGGCGCGGCTTCGGGGATGAACAGGATCGCCTTGAACTCGACGTCACCCTCCGCCTTGAAGTGCGTGTACGACAAAGGCGCTTTATCTTCTTTCGCCAAAGCCTTGTAGAACTTCTCGTACTCGGCGGCGTCAACTTCGTTCGCGGAGCGAAGCCAAATCGCTTTGCTGTCGTTGAGGAGCTCCCAGTCCCACACCGTCTTGGTGATCGTCTTGGTCTTGGGCTCGTCGTCTTCCTCGTCCTCGTCGGAGATGTCCACGTCGTCGTCGTCGTCGTCGTCGGAGATGTCCACGTCATCGTCGTCTTCGTCGTCGTCCGAGGCGGTGTCCATCTCGTCCTCCTCCACCGGGACCTCCTCCTCCACCTCCTTGGAGGCGTAGATGTAGATGGGGAAGTTGATGAACTCGGAGTACTTGCCCACGAGCTCCTTCAGCTTGTCCTCCTCGAGGTACTCCTGCGCCTCCTCCTTGAGGTAGATGTTGATCTCGCACCCGCGGTCGAGGGGCTCGCCGGTGTCCTCGGAGATGGCGAACGCGCCGTCCGCCTTGGACTCCCAGATCCACTGCTTGGGGTCGTCGTTGTGCTTCGAGCGCACCTCCACGAAGTCCGCGACGAGGTACACCGAGTAGAAACCGACGCCGAACTGCCCGATGAGGTTCACGTCGCCGCCCTTCTGCATCTGCTCTAAGAACGCGGACGTGCCGGACTTGGCGATCGTCCCGAGGTTTTCTTTCAAATCCTCCTTGGTCATACCCACACCTCGGTCGCGAATGCTCAAAACGCCGCGTTCCTTGTCAACCTTGATGCGGATCTCGAGCTTCTCGGCGTCGCCCTCGCCAAGCGCTTTGGGGTCCGTCAGAGACAGAAACCGGATCTTGTCCAGCGAGTCGCTGCCGTTGCTGATGAGCTCTCTAAGGAAGATGTCCTTGTTGCTGTACAGCGAGTTGATGATGATGTCCATCAGACGAGACACCTCCGCCTGGAACTCGTGCGTCTCCGCGCCCGCGGCGAACTGCTTGTCCTTGTGGGACACAACCGGGGGGTCGGCGAAGTCGTCATCCTGCGCTTTGCCTGCGCAAAAGGTGCGTTCGCGTTCGTAGACAAAAAAGATGACGGAAGGGGTCAGCGAGTGCGGCGAAGCGCGGGCGACGCGTCTCGGGGGCGCTCCCGAGACCGGGAGCGCGACGTCGCGCGAGGTTGACGATCCGACGCGTCCACGATCGCGCGGGCTCGCGACACGGTCGCGTCGGGAGACCGATCCCGTCGCGGATCTCGTGGCTATGTCGCCGCCGACGAATCACGTCGATCGGCGAAACGAAGGCGGTGGAAACTCAGCGAGGTTCGCGTCCATCGGCGCGAGGTTGGGCTCTTTTCCCAAACGACGTACCCGGAACGGCGGCGCCGGCCACGAGCAGGAGCCCGAGGAACAGGGAGAGGATGGTGTTGCGCCTCATTTTAGGCGTTCGAGTCACACGCGCGTGCGCCTGTGCGTCGAATATGACGATCCGCGGCCTCGATCGCGGCGTTTTTTTCTCCAGCCGAACGCGTGTCCTCTCGACGCTGATTGGTCTTTTTCGTGGCGCCCGGCGCGCCGAAGTTCTGTAGAGTGCAAGACCGTTTCTGAAGCGCCCGTCATCAGCGCCCGACGCCCAGAGCCGAGGGCACCTGTCACACGCGGGCGTCGGTCGAGCGCGCCCCCACCCCGCGCGGGCGGGGCGGAGGAGGCGTCTTCGGCCGCTCGGTGACTCGCTCCGGGCGCGCGGCGGACGCGATGAGCGGTGCGTCGGAGGAGGACGACGTCTTGCTCGCGTCCCCGTCCGCGTCGGAGGGACCCAGCCGCGCGGAGCCGCGGGACGGCGCGGCGTTCGCGTCGCCCCGAGCGGGTACGCCGCTCACCCCGAGCCGGTACCCCGCGCGGGTCACGCCGGCGGACGTGCTGGCGCTGACCGCCCCCACGGAGACGTTCCTGTGCCCTCTGAGCGCGAACGTGTACGACTTCGACTTTCTGGACTTCGAGATCAAGGATTACGACACGGGCGAGAGCGTGTTCAAGATCACGAAGAACCCCGAGCTGAGTTTGCCGGATGACAAATTCAAGGACGCGAACGAAACCGAAAAAATGTTCGCCACGAACCCGAACCTGGAAGCCGCGGTGCGGACGGTGCGGTACACGTTCCCGGCAAAAGTGTTGCGCTGCGCCGCCATCCGAACCGCGCTGACGTTTTCGGTGGGCGACGCGCCGGCGCCTGATTTCCGCCTCATCGAGCGCCATTACTTTCGCAACACGCTCCTTCGATCGTACGACTTCACGTTCGGGTTCTGCATTCCCAACAGCGTCAACGGGTGGGAGGCCATCTACCCCGCGCCAGACGCCGTCACTTCTGATTTGGAACGAGAAATGATCGCGTATCCGTTCGAGACGCGGAGCGATTCGTTTTACTTCGTCGGCGAAACACTCGTGATGCACAACAAAGCCGCGTACCGGTACGAGTAATAACGAGTGACGTTTCGAGATAGTACGAATACCGTCATCGTGAGCGTTGTATCGCGTTGTATCGTCAATCACCGCTATATAGATAGTAGTCTTCCTTCTATGACGCACTACCGCGTGCTATACCCCCATCGTGAGCGTACGCGTCACGCGGATCCGTCCGCCCAGGGCTGCAGCACCGGCAACAAGATGGCGCACGCGATGAGCAGCACGGTGATGATGGAGCAGCACATCCACTTGCGCGAGCTCCGCTGGTACCGCCGCGCCGCCACGAGCGCGACGTTCCCGCGATGCACGTAGTCCACGCTCTTGCTCACCTGCGTCTCGATGTTGTCCAGCATCTCGCCCTGCGCCTCCACCAACACGGACATGTCCAGGAAAATCTGGTGCAGTTCCAAAAGCTTACGCTCCAACTCGCGCACCGCGTCGTGCCTCTCCTGAATCTCGGCGACGGTGTCGAGGATCTGCCCGCGCCCCTGTTCCATGATGGCCTTCTGGAAGATGGTCTCGCTCTCGCCCGTCTCCACGAGGTGGTCCAGCGTCTCCGCGTCCGGCTTCTCTCCAGCCACGGCGAAGTACCGCCGCTCCACCACCTCTTTGTACTCCGAAGACAGCTTCGCGCGCAGATCCTGAAACTCCGCCATCTGCGTCTTGAGCTTCATCTTGAGCGAAGACGTGATGGCGCTTCGCGTGCGCTCGTTGGATGAACCCGCGCCGCAACCCTCGACTTCCCTCGCCTCCGCGTTGGCGATGTCCAGGTTCTCCAGCCGGAGTTTCGCCTCGCGCGCCACCACGCTCACGTCCTCGATGATGGCGTTCATGGTCAAACGCAGAGCTTTCATGGTCTCGCTGCGAGTCACGGTTTTGCTCTCCTCGTGCGCCGCCTGCAGCTTCACGAGGCTCTTGCGAACCTTTTCTAAGATGGCTTTCACCTTGGCGACGTCCGCGAAGAAGGACTCCATGGATGCGTTCCCGCCCCCGGGGCCGACCGCGGGAGGGGGGACGGACTCCTCGTCGCGGGGAGGCGGCGGGGGCGGCGGCGGAGGGGTGTCATCCTCGTCCTGCGGGTGGGGAAACGGGAGGGGAGGCTCGGGCGACGTCAGAACGAACGCGTGTGATGCGGCGACGCAGAAGGGCGTGTGCCCGTCCTTCGATGTCGCGCGAAAGGTCGCGCGCGCGTTCGCGTCGGGCGCCGTTTCACGCGCGCGCCGAAGCACGCACCTTGACGGACGAGAGCAGGTCGTTCATGGTCGCCGCGCGGTCGGTGCGACAACCCGCGGAGCGTCGCGGCGCCTGCGCGCGCCCGCTGTGTCGACGCCGAACCTCTGCTGTTGTCCGTTTGAACGTCACCGCGGGTTTCCCACAAAGGGCAGTTCGGGTTTCGCGTTTCGGCTGTTGACTCGGCACCCGAAAACGCCGCGTGGCGCTTTTCACGAGCAAGGACAACCCCCGGCCTCATCAGAACGCGCGACGCGTCCGCGCGCGGGTTCAGACCGCGAGGCGCCCTCGCTCGCTATGCACGGCGACCGTGACGAAACGCACGACGGCGCGGGCGCCTCCCAGGGGGAGGCATCGTCGCCCGACCCCGCGTCGAGCGCGAGCGCCGAATCCGAGAGAAAGTGGTTTACCGACGAAGCGGAGAAGCTTCGCCAGGAGGCTGAGCGGCTCCGCGTTCGCGCGGCGGCGTTCGCGGACGACGAGCGCGTTCGCGAGGCTCGCGCGTTCGCGGAGAAGAGCTCGGAGGAGGCGCGAAAGGCGGCGAGGGAGGCGACCGTCACCTTCGACGCCGTCCTGCTGGAAGCCTCGAAGGTGCATTCGTCCCTCAGCGAACAAGTGCGCAGAGGCGCGAACCAGACGCTCGCGGATCAGAGCCCGGAGACTTTAGCGTTGCTCGCGCGCGACCGGCTGAACGACGTCTTCAAAGCCTCCTCCGCGGACATTGCGAAGTGGCAAGCCGACGTGGCGTCGTCCGTGGAGGACCGCGTGTTCGACGAGCTGGAGGTTTTCGTGAAGGAGTTGGAGCCCAGTCTGCGCGAAAGCGGACGTCGCGCGACTCTCAGCGCGCTCGGCATCGTGCGCAAAAAGTCGCCGTTCATACGGTCGCCCGAAGCGGACGAGGCGCGTAAAAGCGGCGACCTCGAGACCACCAGGCGGTTCGAGCTGTTCGAGGAACGGCTGATTCAGCCCGTTCTCGGTCCGTTCAAAAAAGGCATGTTCGAGCCCGTGCGTGAGCGGGCGCACCTCATCGCACTCGGCTTCGCGGGGTACTCCGTGGCGTGCGGCGCGGTCGGGTACTGGCTCGCGAGAAAAGGCGCGGGCCCCGGGGGTAAAGACGGGGGCGGTAGGTCGGGTAGGAGTGGTAGGTAAAGAGAAGAATAATAGACTCCTTTAAAGCGCCCATCTATCGCCGCGTCATCTCCGCAGCAGCATCCCCGCGGTTCTCAGCGCCACGAGGTCCGCCGCGGCGTCCGATAACACAAACGCGTGCTCCACCTTGACCTCCTGGCTCGACGGCGAAAAAACGGCGACGTCGGCTTCGGCGTACCTTCCCTTGAACGCCTCCGCCTGCCACGTCGGCGCCCAGTGGTCGTCCTCGCAGTACAGCAAGTGGACGCGCTCGGCGTACGTCTCGAGGTTCGCCGCGTCGCGATCGTTTCGGGGATCTTTGAGCCCGTCGAACTCCGTTCGGCCCATCAAAGCCATGTTGATCACCGAGCCCGCCCTGAGCCAGCTCTTCGTCAACCGTTTCGCGTCGGGGTCCATGCCTCGCGTCGCCGGGGTTAAGAAGAAGGGGAACACCTTCTTAAAAAAGCCCACCACGGACGCGACGAACAGCACGAGCGGCTTGACGCGCACGAGCGACGCGAGGAACCTCTGGAGCTTGGACCGCTCGTTGGTCAAGACGAAGGGCATCAAGCCGACGACTTTTTGGATCGCGTTCGGGTGTTTCGCCATCGCGCGCATCGCGATCTCCGCGCCGATGCTGTGCCCGACGACGGCGATCTTGCCCCCACCACGTCCCTTAACGATCTCCGCGGTGACGTGCTCCACCTGCTCCGCTAAGCTGAACCAGCGGGTGACGCCCAAATCGCTCGCGGTGTGGCCGACGTACCCGATGACGCTGACTTTCGAGCGACCTTGGAGCTCTCGCCATATCGTCTTCGCGAACCGCTCGTAATACCCGGGAACGCCGGGGTTGCCGGGGATGACGAACACCTCGTCGAAGGCGGCGGCGTCCTTCGAAGCCGTCGAAGGCACCGCGGCCTCGATGCTGATGCGCTCGAAGGGGACGTCCGCGGAAGTCGTCGAGACGCGCACGGCGAGATCGGCCACCGGCGAAGAAACGGACGACGACGCTTTCGTCCTGGAACCGCGCGCGATCGCGGGCGTCGCGGGCGCGGCGCCCCGGCGCGCGAGGCGCGGGGACCGACGAGCCGCGGGGGAGACCGCGGCGGCGGCGACGCCTCGCGACGACATGCGGGCGGGCGTCGCGGCGGCGCGAGTGTCTGAGAGTGTTTCGCAGTCACGATGGTGGTGCAGTAATGAGTCTTGGTTGTCGGAGCCGACGTGACAACTGTCAGCACGTCGACCGGTTTACGAATCTCAGAACTCAACCGGGGCGGCACGCACAACGTCGCGCGCGAGGCACGCGCAACGACGCGCGAGGTGCACACAGCGTCCGCCTTGATGGTCGCCGCAGCCTCGCGCGGCGTCGTGACGCGCGCGCGCAAGAGAAAGCGGGATCTCGCCGCGCAGGGGGGCGTCGCGATCCCGGGCTTGCCCTTCGATGTCGCCGTCTCGCTCGTGGAAAAACATCTGCCCGATCCCGCGGACCTCGCGGTGCTTCGCGCGGTGAGC
>ENA-OUOG01002150-OUOG01002150.1-marine-metagenome-genome-assembly--contig:-NODE-2150-length-21145-cov-6.888504_pt1 | contig 21145 bp, 11 predicted proteins | sample MGYA00248635_ERZ508505 | MGnify/ENA primary metagenome ERZ508505 (study PRJEB26176, sample SAMN06267871) | marine metagenome | isolation source: Saanich Inlet, British Columbia, Canada | place: Pacific...
CTGCGCCTGCGCCTGCTGCGCCTGCTGCGCGTCGCCCGCGCGAGAGAGCGGCGCGTTGACGCGCGGCGCGTCGACGTCGACGCCGTTCCGCCGCGCGCGCTCGAGCGCCTCCGCCAGGCGCTCCTGGAGGTGTCGGTTCGCCTCCTCGAGCTCGTTGACGGCGCGCGCGTTGATGTTGTCCACGGCTCTTTGCGCCGAGAACTCGTCGCCCTCGCGCTCTCCCTCCACCATGAAGCTGGTCTCCTGCCCGAAGCGCAGCGCGTCCGCGAACTCCTCCAGCATCGCGAGCTGCCGCGCGGACAAGCCCAGCTTGGCGGCGTGCTCGCCCTGCCACTTGGCGCGGTATCGCAGCTCGTTGCGCAGCCGCCGGCGGTCCTCCTCGAGCTCGTGCACTTCGTGCTCGAGCTGCGCGTTGAGCGCGCGCAGCTGCGCAGCCTCCACCTTGCTCCGGATCTTGAAGTCGCCCAGGTCGATGTCGGCATCCTCGGGAATGCCCGCCTTCTGCCGCAGGAACCGCGTCTCCTCGGTGAGGTCCTCGACTTTGCGACCGAGCTCGTTGGAGGTCTCCACCGCGTCCTGCACCTGCTGGTCGGCGGCGCGCACCTGCAGGCGCAGCGCCTTCAGGTCGCGCATCGCCTCGCTCAGGCCGTACACGCCCTGCTCGTACTCGGCGTTGCGCCGCGACGCTTCCGCGAGCTCGTCCTGCGCCTCGGCCAACGCGCGGTCCATCGATTTGAACCGCTTGTGCTCCTGACGCAGCGCTTCGTCCTGCATGGAAACCTTCGCCTCGAGGTTGGCGTGGTGCCGGTTCTGGCGCTGCAGCGCGATGTCAATCTCGCGACCGACATCCTTCTCCAGCTGGTCGTACGCCTCGAGAAGCAGAACGCGCAGGTCCCGAAGCTCAGCCACCTCCGCCTCGAGCTCCTCGACGTACCGCGGGTCGTCGGGGTGGAGCCCGTTGGTGGCGGCGCCGCGAACCTCCGAGGAGCGCGCGCGGGACATGGCGTGCTGCCTCCGCGGGGACGCGAGCACGCCTCGCGCGCTCCCCGTGGGCGAGTCCCCGGCCGCGCCGGCGGCGGAGACGGCGCGCTCGCGCTCCATGGACGCCGTGTGCCTCAGGCGCGCGGCCTCTTCCTCGAGCTCGGCGCGTTCGCGCTTCCACGACGCGTGCTCCTCGGCGAAGCGCTCCTCAAACGTCATGAGCATTTCGGTTCGCTCCTCGAGGTCGCTCTGCGTGGTCTCCAGCTGCGCGGCGAGCTGGTCGCGCTCGCGCCGGATCGCCTCCGCGGCAGCCTCGACGTCCGCCTCTTTGCCCCGCCACGCCTGCGCGGCGTCGTCCAGGCGAACGATGGTCTCCGAGTACCCGACGCACTCCGCCATGAGCGTCTCGATCTTCGCCGCGAGGCGCTGATTCTCATCCGCCAGCATGGCGTTTTCCTTCTGGTACCGCGCAACCTCCTGGTTGCGCTGAGACGCTCTCTGCGCCGCGGTGGTATCCTCGCGCATCTTCGCCTGCATCTTGCGCGTCTCGTTCGCGAGGCGCTCCTGCATCTCCTTGACGTCGTCCTCGGCGGCGCGCGCGCGAGAAGACGCCTCGTCCAGAGCGCGCTTACTCTCGCGCGTCTCCGCGACGTGGCGCTCGAGCTGCTCCTTGAGCGCCTCGAGCTCCTGCGTCTGCAGGGACATTCGCCTCTCAGCCTCCTCCGCGCGGCTTCGCGCGGCGTCCGCCTCAGCCTCGAGGGACGTGTCCGTGCGCGCGCCGCCGCGCTCGAGCTGCTCCATCTGCTCGTCCATGACGTCCAGCTCGCGATCCTTCTTCTCGACCGCCACCTGCAGGTCCTCCGCGCGCATCGCCTGGTACTCGCTGCTGAGCTGCAGGACCACGGCGAGGCGCGCGAGGCGGTCGGCGTTCGTCTCGGGGTTCACCCCCGGGTCCGGCTCGATGCGCGCCTCCTCCAGTTGCCTGGACAGGTCATCGAGCGCGGCGAGGGCGTACGGCGCGACGTTCTGACCGCTGAGAAACGGCGCGAGGTCGAAGCCCATCACCGCGTCCCACGCCACCTGCCCGTTCTTAGCCACGAACGAGTAGGGGGGGGTCTCGTCGGCCATCGCGGTCGCCATCTCGGAAAGAAGGCGGCGCGCGGTGGCCTCGTTGGCACGCGCCGGCGTCTACCCGATGCACGCGAGGGAAACGCGAGAGGGTCGACCCGGCGACGATGAGCGCTTAAAAATGTACCCGTATGGAGCGCGGATGTGTATCCTCCACGCCCCGGCGAATGGGTTTTCGCGCGTACGCGCGCGGTGCGACGCTTCGAGGTCGAAGGCGCGCCGCCGTACGGTCACGGTCCCGTCGCTGCGAAGAGCGCTCGGGGTATGCGCGCGGCAGCGATGCCTCGGACGTGGAAAAAGCTCGCAAACGGTCGCTTTTGGTTTTCAAAATCTCGAGTGTTTTCGCAATTTTTTCTCGAGGGGCTCGTCTCGAATTACGAACCGTAAACTGCATATCGGACGCGTTAACTCAAGAATAGACCCCGAAAACGACCAAAAGAACGCCGCTCTGCGAACGGCGACGAGAGTCACTCGCGACGGATAACAGGCGAAAAGTGCCGACGTCATCCGCGTTCGGCACCCGACCGCCACTTCGACCCCGCGCGGTTGTCCGCCCGACACAGACGACCATGTCCGCGTCCGCGATGTGCCGAGCGTCCGCCGCGCCGAGCTCGCGCGTCTCGCCGTCGACCGCCGAGCGCGCGTCGTCGGCGAAGGTGGCGCGAGCCGCGAACCGCCGTCGATCGACGCGCGCGCGCGCGTCCGAGGCCTCCGCGACGCCGGCGACCAAGAAGGTGGTGTTCGTGGGAGGCACGGGCCGCGTCGGCGCCGCCTCCGCGGCGGCGCTGGTGGCCAACGATCCGTCCGTGGCGAAGGTGGTGCTCGCCGGCCGCTCGGACGCGGCGGCCGCGGAGGCGATGGAGAGGCACCCCTCCCTGCGCGGCGTGGCGGAGTTCGCGAAACTCGACTTGGCGGACGCGAGCTCCGTCGCGTCCGCGATCGCGGGCGCGGACCTCGTCGTGCACAGCGCGGGCCCGTTCCAGGGCGGCGGGGATAAATGCGCGGTGATGGACGCCGCCATCGCCGCGGGCGTCCCGTACCTGGACGTCTGCGACGACGCGGACTACGCGCGTTCGGCCAAGTCTCGACACGCCGCCGCGCTCGCCGCCGGCGTACCGTGCATCACCACCGCCGGCGTGTACCCCGGCGTTTCCAACGTCATGGCCGCTGATATGATCGCCGCGAACCGTTTAGCGGGCGGCGATAAAGACGCCGAGGTGGAGTACGTGCTGTACTCGTACTTCTGCGCGGGCAGCGGCGGCGTCGGGGACACCATCCTCGCCACTTCCTACATGCTCTGCGGCGAGGACGTGGAGAGCTGGGAAAACGGGAAGGTCGTCACGTCGCGTCCCGCCACGCAGCGCAAGGTTGTTGATTTCGGGAAGAAGTGCGGTAAGCGAGAGGTGTTCATGTACAACCTTCCCGAGACGCGGTCCGCGCGCGAGGTGTTCGGCGCGGAGACGGTCAAGACGCGGTTCGGGACGAGCCCGGGGGTGTGGAATCTCGCCATGTCTATAATGAGCGCCGTCGTGCCCAAGGAAGCGCTTTTAAACCGCGAGACGGCGGCGACGTTAGCCAAGCTCACCGCGCCGCTCGTGCGTTTAGTGGACAAAGTCGTGGGCGAACGCACGGCGATGCGCGTGGACGTGAAGCTGAAGAACGGCAAGCTCGCGGGCGGCATCTTCAACCACCCAAAGCTCAAAGAAGCGGTGGGGAACGGCACGGCGGCGTTTGCGTCGGCGATTTTGAGGGGAGAAACGAAGCCGGGCGTGTGGTACCCGGAGGAGCCCGAGGCGGTGGCGGATCGCGCGGCGCTGCTCGCGGCGGCCAGCCAAGGGTGCGACAACTTCGTGATCAACCAGGCGGCGTGGATGCTCGAGTCCAAGCCCATCAACCTGGGGTTCGGGCTGTACCTGGATTGAGACGCGCGAGGAAGAGACGATTCTCTCATCATATGGAAGAAGTATTTTTTCGTCGCGCGCGTTTTTACGCGGACGTCCGACGTCGTCGTCGTCAAAAAGTCGTCGAATCAAAACGCGCGTCATCACCTACCTCGTCCCGAGCGCTAAGCACGCCACGGAGACGACCGCCCCCAGCTGCAGGGCCTCGTCCGCGCCGTCCACGAGCGCCTTGTCCGCCTCCGCGCACCGCAACGCGATGTCCGCCTTCTGCGAGTCCGAGACGCCGTCGTCGGCGACGATCGCCTCCGCCAGCTGCGAGACGAGCTGCAGCGCGGGGAAGCCATCCTTCAACACGGCGTCGGCGACGCGCATCGCGTCGTCGTACTTGTTTTTCTGGCACAAATCGATAATCTTCAGCACGTCCGTCTCCTCCACCGCGCCCGCGACTGCGGTGATGTCCTTCCCGGTGATCACGTCCGACCCGAACAGACGCGCCGCGGACTGCAGCAGCGTGATCGCCTTGCGCAGGTCGCCGCCGCTGACGGCGGCGGCGGCGGCTTCGGCGCCGTCCCCGAGCGTCAGCCGTTCCTTCTCCGCGACGAAGCGCAGGCGCTCGCCCATCACCTCCTGCCCGAGCGGCTTGAACCTGAACTTCGCGCACCGGCTCGCGATGGGCTCGATGATCCTCGACACGTAGTTGCACAGGATGAAGAAGCGGGTCACCTTGCTGTGCGTCTCCATCGTCCGACGAAGCGCGCTCTGCGCGTCGGTGGTCATGGAATCCGCCTCGTCCAGGATGAGGATCTTGTACGGCGGGGAGGGGTACCCGGGCGCGGGAGCGCCGACGGCGGTGCTGGCGAAGCCCTTGATTTTGTTGCGCACCACGGAAATGCCGCGCTCGTCCGAGGCGTTCAGCTCGAGCACGCGCTGCTTGAACAGCTCGGGGCCGAAGAGCTGGCGGCAGATGGCCAGAGCGCAGGTGGTCTTGCCCGTGCCGGGGGGGCCGTAGAAGAGCATGTGAGGCATGTTCGCCGTCTCGAGAGCCTTCTCCAGGGTGCGAACCACCTCTTCCTGGTGCGCGACGTCGCCGATCGTGCGGGGGCGGCTGGGGATGCGCGTCACGCGGGTGGGTAAACGCGCGGAGGCGGCGGGAACGGGCGGTCAGTCGGGCGCAGATCTGGGTCGCGCGCGGGGTTCAAAGAAAGACTCGCGATCGGCGGAGGCGCGAGAGGCACGGGCGACGGAGCGCCGCGGGGAGGAGACGCGAACGCGAGGTGACGCACTATTTCTCGACCCACGGGACGCTCGAAGCGGTCATGGTCGCCATCTTCCGTCGCGGACGAGGTCGGCGCGCGTCGGGAGTGATCTGGAGCGGTGGATTTGATTTGAAATGAGAAGTTGGCACCGACTGGGCACGGCAAGACGGCACAAATACAATGTCCGATGGTCGATTTTTCGCGCGTCGTCGTCATCATCGTCTCCTCTCGTCGTCCAGCATCTGCGGCATCTTCCCCGCCCACGGCGCGTACTTCGCGTCGTCGCACGTCGCGAGCGTCGCCATCGCGTCGCCGATGTTCACCACCGAGCTCGTGCCCGCGTCGAACAGCCCGTTCTGCAGCGTCGAGTACAGAGTCCAGGGCGTCGTCGAGGGCGCGTCAGCGACGTCGACGAAATCATCCGGCCGAAGCACCGTCCACGCGAGTACCGCGCCGCTTTTTTGCTCGGACACGAAACGCACCTGCGCGAGCGTGTCCGCGTACGGCGGGAGCGCCTTTTCCAACGCGAACATCAGCGCCCTCTCCGGAAGCGACCGCGCGGGGTCGCCGCCGCGAGGCGCGTCCGCGCCCGCGGAGGCGAGCGCGATGAACCGCCGCGGGCGCGCGCGCTGCGCGCGCGCGCGCGCCGCCTCGCGCGCGGCGACCACCGCCGCGACGGAAGTCTCGGTATCCTCTGCGAACGTCATCGCGTCATCATCTCCCGCGTCTTCCACCGCCTCGAGCGTCTCCGCCGCCCGGAACACGAGCTCGGCGGCATCCCGCACGAGGAACCGCGGTTCGCCGAAGATCCCTTCGCGCGACAAACGGTGGCCGAGCGCGGAGATCACCGCGTGGCATCCGGCCATCGCGTCCGCGCACTCCGTCGTCGACATCCGCGAGACGTCGCCGACTATCGGGACGAGCGCGCCCTTCTCGACGAAACGCGAGAGCTCTGGGGACAACGTCTCCGCGAAACGCGACGCATCCCGCACGAGCGCGCGCACGTCGTGGCCTTCGCGCAGAAGCGCGAGCGTCGACGCCGCGCCCACCCGGCCGGTGGCGCCGAGCACGAGCACGGTTCTCTTGGTTTTCTGGGAGGCCGAAAGACCATCAGCCTTGAGCTCGGCCGAGGAGACTCGCAGGGTCGAGGCGTTCGACGAGTCCGAGGCATCGCGCGCTTCCGCCGCCCCGGCCGCGCGAAGCACGAGCGCGACCGCCGCCGACGCCAGCACGCCCAGCGCGGCCCTTCTGGCGAGGCGAGGCGTCGCAGGCGCGTCCGCGGAGGCGTCTTCCTGCGCTTCTTCGACGTTGTTAGATTTCGATCGCGCGATGGATGCCAACCTCGACGAGGCGTGAGGGCGGGAGTCTGGTCCCGACGAGACTCGAGTCGCATGACGTACACCGCGATGCGCTCGAGCGAGCGGGCTCGCGTGCATCGCGTGGGGTGTCGCGCGTCACGTTTTATGCCGTGGCAGATGCCCGGACGAATTCATGACGATCGCCGAAAACGTCGACGAAACGACGAGAAGACCTCCGAGGAAATGAAGGCTTTGTCTCATCAGCACGAGGTGCGCGCGGCGGCGGCGATGGAGGCGGATGGAGATATCGCGCGCGCGTGCCTGCTGACGATGTGCGGTCTTCCCGGCGCCGGCAAGTCCACGCTCGCGCGCGCGGTCGCGGCCCGCGCCGAGTCGGACGGCATCCGCGTCTCGCTCGTGTCCTTCGACGACGTCGAGCGTCGACTCGCCTCCGAAAAAAGCGAGGCGAGCGCGCCCCGCGGAGACGACGCCGGCGGTTCGACGCCGGGTTTCGACGCCGCGACGTGGAAGGCTGCGCGCCTCGAGGCACTCGCCACGGTGGAGAGGCTCCTTCTGTCCGAAGCGGAGGCGTCGGTGGGCGAAGACGGCGGCGGCGAGAAGGACGACCGACGGCGCGCGTTGATCATCGCGGACGACAACTTTTACTACGCCGGCATGCGTCAGCAGTGCCACCGCATCGCGCGCCGAACAAACGCCGCGCACGCGCAGCTCTTCGTGTCCATCTCCGTGGCCCAGGCGCACGCGCGCAACGAGTCGCGCCACCTAAACGACGTCGTGCCTCGCGACGCGCTCGAGCGCATGGCGGACCAGTTCGAGCCCCCCGCCGCGATCGAACGCGACGACTGCGTCTCCGCGAGCCGCGACGAGAACCTCGCGCCGGAGAAGGTTCGCGTTCGTTTGTTTGAGCGCGACGCGACGGTGACGGTGGACGCCGAGCGCCTGGGTTTGTGTCACTCGCCATTCTCCTCTTCCGAAAAAGAAACCAACGGCACTCGTCTGATGTCGTCTGATGACGCGAGTGACTCGAGTTCGACGTCGAGTTCGACGTTGTGCGCGTCCGACGTGAACGACGTGTGGCTTCGCGTGCGCGAAAAGTGGACGCGTCCCGCGACGGTCGTCGGAACGTCGGCGGAGGCGCTTTTGGACCGAAGACGTTTGGGGTCGGCGGCGAACGCCGCCTCCGCCGCGCACGCGCTCGACGTGCGCAGCCGCCGGGTTCTGTCGAGCGCCATGGCGAGCGCCGCGGCGAACGACGCGTTCGCCGGTATGAGCAAACAGGCGCGAGGCGCGCTGAGCGGCGCGCTCAACGACGCGCGCCGGGAGATGGTGGACGCGGTGCGCGCCTTGGCCAAGGCGCGCGGCGCCGCGCGAGACAAACCTTTGAACGCTCGCGACGCGGATGGCGACGACGGCGGCGACGGGGCATATGTCGCGCGCGGAGACGAGGACGGGGACGACGCCGACGACCGCGACGCCGAGCTGGAGTTCGTGGCGGAGATGAACGCTCGCGAGTCGCGGTTCGCGGCGCTGTGCCGAGAGATGCTCTCGGGAGAGGTGGGACGGTAGACGCGGACGAAGAGGCGCGAAGACGACGTAATAAGACGACGTCTGCGACTTCTCATATTTCGTTTTCTTCCGATCTGAGATCGTCGACGCCCGCCGATCGCGGAGATCGAGGCGAAGGCCACAGTCGTCCGCGCGTTGTCCTCGCGTCCGCTCGCGGGACGTGGCCCACGATTCGCGCGTTCCGCTCGTTGTTCCCGCGCGGCGAGGCGCGGCGGGGAGGCATACTCGGCTCGGACGCGCGGGGTCCGACGCGCGCGTCCTCGTCCTCCGCCATGGCGACCATGAGCAACGAGCGCCTCGGCGGGCTCGCGGTGTTCATCACCATGCTCCTGTTCTTCTCCACCGGCTCTTCCGGGCCGAGGGGCAACGAGACGTTACAGCTGTCCGGTTCGGACGGACGCGCGTTCCCGGGGCACGTCCTGGTGACGGGCGGCGCCGGGTTCATCGGGTCGCACGCCACGATGCGTCTGATGGACGAAGGCTACGCGGTGACCATCATCGATAACTTCTCGCGCGGCAACCCCGGCGCCATCGACGCGCTGAGGCGCATGGCGCCCAGAGGCAAGCTGCGCTTGGTGCACGGCGATCTGGGCATCAGGGAGGACGTGCAGAAGGCGTTCGCCAAGTACCCGGTGGACGCGGTGATCCACTTCGCCGCCATCGCGTACGTGGGCGAGTCCGTCGCCGACCCGCTGCGGTACTACCACAACATCACCTCCAACACGGTGTCGTTGCTGGAGACCATGAAGCAGTTCGACGTGAACAAACTGGTGTACTCCAGCACGTGCGCGACGTACGGGAACCCCGAGGTGTTACCCATCACGGAAAACACCCCGACGGTACCCATCAACCCCTACGGCAAAGCCAAGCTCTACGCCGAAACCGCCATCCGCGACTTCGCGCGCGCCAACCCCTCGTTCGACGCGGCGATCCTGCGGTACTTCAACGTGTTCGGCTCGGACCCCGAGGGGCGGCTCGGGGAGTACCCGCGCCCGGAGCTGCGCCACCACGGGCGCATCTCCGGCGCGTGCTTTGACGCCGCGCTCGGCTTGATTCCCGAGCTGGTGGTCATGGGGACGGATTTCCCCACGCGCGACGGCACGTGCGTGCGCGACTTCATCCACGTCACCGACCTGGTGGACGCGCACCTGGCGGTGATTTCGCACGTCGCGAACCCCCCGGTGCTGTACAACGTGGGCACGGGGAAGGGCGTGAGCGTGAAGGAGTTCGTGGAGGCGTGCAAGCGCGTCACGGGCGCGCGCATCGCGGTGCGGGAGCAGAAGGAGAGTCGCCCGGGGGATTACGCGGAGGTGTACGCGGACGTGTCCAAGATCAAAAACGAGCTCGGGTGGAGCGCCAAGTTCACGAACCTGGAGGAGAGCATGGGGCACGCCTGGACCTGGCGCGCCGCGCACAAAAACGGGTACTGAGCGCGAACGGAGTGCGAGCCCGCGCGGGGCGCGCGAGGCGCGAGTGTTTTTTTGTCAGCACGTCGAACGCTCGTCGCCAATCTCGCGTTTTACGACTGTCCCAGACATTTCCGAGATCGCGCGTAAATGTACGGACCGCCAGTCTGATCCTTTTTCTCGCACCGCACCACCAAAACCCTTCAACACTCGTCGTCGCGCGATCGTGTCGCCCGCGCAGCCGCGCGCGCTTCCCGCCATGGACGACGCCGCGCTCGAGAAGGCGCTCCTGCTCGCCGTGTCGCAGGGCGATGTCCATTCGGACGCGTTCGCCGAGACCAGCGGCGTGGACCACAAGAAGGTCATCGGCCTGATGAAGTCGCTCGAGGCGTCGGCGCTGGTGCGATCGACGGCGGAGGATCGTTCCGCGCTGGCGCTCACGCCTGAGGCGGAGACGTACGTCGTCGAGGGCTCGCCGGAGGCGCAGGCGTTCGCCGCGGTGCCCGCGGAGGGGTGCTCGCTGGCGGATTTCAAGCAGAAGGTGAGCAAGGCGGTGTCCGAGGTGGGGTTCAAGCAGGCGATGCAGAGCAAGTGGCTGGGCATGGTGAAGGGCGCTGAGCCGCGCGTGGAGCGTAAAGTCGACGCCGTGGCGGAGGACACGTGCCAAGTGCAGCTCGCGCTCGTGAAGAGCGGCAGAGCCTCCGAGATCCCGGCGAAGGACCTGGACTTGCTCGTCAAGAAGCGCAAGCTGGTGAAGCAGGATACCTGGAAAGTGTACGTCGTCTCGAAGGGCGCGTCGTTCGCGCTCGAGCGCAAAAAGCAACCCGCCGATCTGACGCGCGAGATGTTGCACGATCGGAGCTGGCGAGGCGAGACGTTCAAGGCGTACAACTTGGTTCCCGGCGCGGGCGCCATGCCCTCCGGAGGGCACGTCCACCCGCTTCTGAAGGTTCGCCAGCAGTTCCGCGAGACCTTTCTGCAGCTGGGGTTCGCGGAGATGCCTACGAACAACTTCGTGGAGAGCGGGTTTTGGAACTTCGACACGCTGATCCAGCCGCAGATGCACCCGGCGCGCGACGCGCACGACACGTTCTTCATGAAGACGCCCTCCCACGCGAACCGCGCGCCCGAGGACTACGTCGAGCGCGTCAAGACGATGCACGAGGTGGGCGGGCACGGCTCCATCGGGCACCAGTACGCGTGGAAGCGCGCGGAGGCTGATAAAAACATCCTGCGGACGCACACCACCGCCGTCTCGGCGCGGTGCCTGCACAAGCTGGCGCAGGACGGGTTCCGGCCGGCGAAGTACTTCTCCATCGACCGCGTGTTCCGCAACGAGGCGGTGGACCGCACGCACCTCGCGGAGTTCCACCAGGTGGAGGGCGTCATCTGCGACCGCAACCTCACCCTGGGCGACCTCATCGGCGTCCTGCACCAGTTCTTCGCGCGCCTCGGCATGACGCAGCTGCGCTTCAAGCCCGCGTTCAACCCGTACACGGAGCCGTCCATGGAGATCTTCGCGTACCACCCGATGCTGAAGAAGTGGGTGGAGGTGGGGAACTCCGGGATGTTCCGCCCGGAGATGATGCTGCCCATGGGCATGCCCGAGGACGTCAACGTCATCGCCTGGGGCTTGTCGCTCGAGCGCCCGACGATGATCATGTACGGCATCGACAACATCCGCGACTTGTTCGGCTCGAAGATGCAGCTCGGGTCGGTGAAGAACAACCCGTTCTGCCGCCTCGGCCTGATCGAGCAGGCGGAGACGGTGCGGGCGACGCAGTAGACGGTACGAACGCGGTAAGGTGAGAACGCGAGACTATTGTGTGAGTGATGCTATTCGGATGATGTCTTTTCTCGGTCACAACGTCAGCGCGCGCGCGACTCGTCGCGCGTCGCGTCGCCGCGAACGTTTTTTTTTCTTCGTCGCACTGTAAAAATCTCACATGCCGTCGGCTTTCTTGCGGAGCGCCTCGAGCTCGGACTCGATGGCGTCGCTCACGGGCCTGCCCTCGGGCAGCTCCCCGCCCTTCTTCTCCGCGCCGCCGAGCATCTTGGCCTTCATCATGGCGAGCTCGTCGTCGACGCCGCCGCCCTCCAGCGCCTTGAACTTGTCCTCCAGGTCGTTGGACGCGGTGAGCATCCCCACCGCCTCCGCCTCCGCCTCCATGCCCATCACCTTCTCCTCCATCTTCTCGAACGCGCTCAGCGCGCTGGAGGTGGAGACGCCCGCGATGAGGTTCTGCACTTCTTTGTTGGACTTAGCGGACGCCGCGCGCGCCTTGAGCGTGTCCTTCTTGCTCTTCGCCTCCGCCATCTTCGCCTCCAAAAAACGCGTGTTGGCGATGAGCTTCTCGACCGCTTCCTTCTGCGCCTCGAGGTTCACCGCCATGGAGTCCGCGTTCTCCTGGTAGGACTTGCGCCGGGAGAGCGCCTCGCGCGCGAGCTCCTCGTCGCCCTTGGACATCGCGAGCTCGGCGCGGCGGTACCAGTCGTCCGCGGTGGCCTGCGCCTGCTTGTACTTGTTCTCCAGCTGCTTCTGGCTCGCGATCACCTGCGCGCTCGCCTGGCGCATCTTCACCAAGTCCTCCTGCATCTCAATCACCGTCTGGTCCAGGATCTTCTCCGGGTCCTCCGCCGCGGACACCAGGGAGTTGGCGTACGAGCCGATCACGCGCCCGAGCCGGTTGAACAGGTTCGCCTCGACCACCAGCGAGGCGCCGCGCCCGCGGCGGGGCGCGCCGAGGCGCGCGGGAACCGCGGACGCGCGCATGGGCCGCGAGCCGGCGAAGGAGCCGGAGCGGGCGGCGAGCTTGGCGTTCGAAACGCGCGCGGGCGCGATCGCGCCGGCGGCGGAGGAGGCGACGGCGAACATGGCGACCGCGTCGACGGGCGGCGCGTGGCGTGCTTCGAAGTGTGCGCGGCCGTCGAGGGCGGCCAGAAGGAGGCTTGGAAGATTCTTCGAGGAGCGTCACGGTGACGCCAGCACGCCACATGGCACAAAGATTTCAGCGAGCGTTCATTATCCACCAATGGTTTCGACCCGATGCGAAGGTTTGGAACTGGGGCTTTGAAATCGCCGACGAAAGGCCGGGCGAGGGATTCACCGATCAACCTCCCGATCAACCGCCGCTTCTTTTTCTTTTTTCTTTTTCCCGCAGATCTTCGTTCGTCGAACTGGCGCGCCCGCCGCACACATCTCGCCGCCCCGCGCGGCGCACAGGAGTCCGAGGCGGGACCGAGGGAGGTCGTACCATCGCGTGACTCGCGGGAAAGCCGTTTCCGGCGGCGAAACGACCGTACCATGGCGTCCCGCGCGATGAAACGCGCGCAGGGCGACGCGCTGACCCGGGCGGCGGAGGAGGCTTTCGCGGGCGAGGACTCGTCTTCCTCCGAGTCCGAGGACGACGCGCCCGCGAGGCCAGCGAACGCGTTCGCGCTGCTCCTGGGCAGCGACGACGACGAAGACGAGGAGGAGGAGGAAGAAGAACGAGAGCCCGAACCCCAACCTGAACCGTTAACGCCGGTGAAGGCGAAGAAGAGCAAGAAGAAGAAGAAGAAGAAGGCGAGCGTGTCTCATCCCGAGGAGGACGCGGTGGATGAGGTCACCGCGGCGCTCCGCGAGCTGGGGGAGGAGATGCCGACGACGACGGTTTCGACGGACGATCTTCACGATGTCGACTCGAGTCTTGGCGGCACGCACGGCGCACACGCTTTGACCGCGGAAAGAAACGCGCTGGTGGCGGTTGACCGACACCGCGTGAAGGCGGAGGATGAGCTCAAGAGCATCTTCGGCGCGCGCGCGATTCGCGCCGTCGAGGCGGAGGAGGGCGGACGCGCGCGGACTGGATCGCGAGGGGGAGGGGGCGGTCACGCGCGGTCGTCTCGCGGGTTTTCGCACGCGGGACACAAGTCTATGCTCGTCACGCCGAAGGACACCTGGCCTGCCGCGCCTTCGACGCGCGGGTCGGGCTTCGCGATGACGAGCCTGGGCTCGGACCGCGACGGGGTCTGCGTGTTTCGATTCGTCCACGACGCAAACAAACAGGACGCGCGCGATTTCTTCGAGCGCGCCAAGGCGTCGCACGACCCCAACGCGCTGGTGCGCTTGCTGCATCACCACCCCTGGAACGCGCAGGCGCTGCTGGCGCTGGCGGACATACACACGTACACCGGCGAGGGGCAGAGGAGCGCGGAGATGCTCGAGCGGTGCGTGTACGCGATGGAGAGCGCGTGGCACCCCGCGTTCGCCGAGGCGGCGACGCGGGGCGCCGCCAGGCTTCGCGAGAGCCTCGATGATGCGACGAGTCTCTCGGAGGACGACGACGGGTCTCACGGGTCTGACGGAGAGACGCCCACTCCGAACCGCACGTTCCTGGACGCGATGTTCAAGCACACGCAGGCGCTGACGCGCAGAGGATGTCACCGCGCCGCGCTGGAGTGCGCCAAGCTGAGTCTTTCGTTGGATCGCTCGGACCCGACTGGTTTGCTCTGCGCCGTGGATTACTTCGCGCTGCGCTGCGGCGAGACGGACTGGCTGCTGGACTTCGCGGGCGAGTTCCGCGAGGACGGGAGTCTGCTGGCGCTCCCGGGGTTCGCGTTCTCCGCCGCGCTCGCGCGGATGGGGGGGGGGAAACCGGGGCGCGTCTTCGGGTCGCGAAAAAACGACAAGGGTAGCGGCGCGAAGACAAAGACGTCGGCGTCACGACACCGAGCCGAAGGCGACGGCGCCGACAGTTCTCGCGATTCGGGAACGCTTTCTGAGACGGAAGACTCTTTGCTCCGCGCGTTGCTGATGCACCCCGCGGCGCTGATGGCGTTACTGCGGCGCATCGACTCGAGCGCCGTGAACGGCGACGCGCGCTGGGCGAAGGCGCTGACGCACCCGCACTTTGCCGACGCGCGCGACGCGGTGGGCAACCGCGGGCTCGAGCACCTGTGCGACTTGTTCGCCGAGAGGCACCACCTGCTCTGGAAGCCGGACGACGCGCTCGGGAGGCTGAGGGAGGCGTGTTTAAAGGCGTGCGCCGTGGTGGACGATCCCGACGCGACAGTCGATGGTTTGCGCGCGGCGGACTACGCCGCGATGCGCGAGGAGACGTTCCCCCCCGCGGACGCCGACGAAAACCCGTGGGCGCACCTCTCGACGGAGGACTTCTCGGACGTCGTGAAGCGACAGATGCCGGAGGGGGACGAGAACCCGTTCCTGGCGCGGCCGGCCGGGAACGACGCGGGGGATATCGACCCCGATCTGCTCGCGGACGCGGCGGCGATGTTACAGGGTGGTCGGTTCGACGCCGAGGCCGCCGCCGCCGCGGGCCTCGACCCCGAGGCGCTGCGCGCGATGGCGGCGCACCTGCAGGGCGGCGCCGGCGCCGCGGAGATGCTGGAGCGCGCGCGCGAGCAGATCGGGGACGAGAACCCCCGTGCCCTGGGTCTGCTGGACTTCTTCCGGACCATGCTCGTGCCGCAGGACGGGGGCGGCGGGTTGCAGAGGGAGATGGCGCGGCAAAACGCGCCGCCGCGGGAGGAACGCGAAGACTGATTGGATTTGATGGGAGACGGGTTCCGACGGAACCGCGACGTCGTCTAAAAGTCGCGTAGTGACGGGCCACGGCGCGTAGTAGTATAGGCCGCTTTTTTTAGCTCGCTATAGTCTGCATTAGAAGACGCGCTTCCGCTTCCGTCGCGTCTACGACATCACGCGGATTCGGGCGCGCCCTGTTCGCCGGCTTCGGCTTGTTTCATGGCGGCGATTTTCTTCCGGTCCTGGTGCCCGCGGAATCCCGCCTGCACTTTCGTCGCGGCGCTCGCGAGTTCGGCGCGCTCGGCGCGTCGCTCCTCCGCCTCCTTCCTCGCCTGGAAGCCGCGGAAGCCGCTCTGCAATTTCGTGGCCGCCTGCGCCTCTTCCTCTTGCATCTTCCTCGTTTCCCTGCGCGAGGCGTGCCCCCGGTACGTCGCCTGCAGCTTCGCCGCCGCCCTGTGCTCCTCGTCGGCATCCGTGTGTGATTCCAAAACCACCGTCACGGCGGACCCGCCGGCGGCGGCGGCGCGGTCGCGGGCGGCGTTCCGGCGCGCCTGGTGCCCCCTGAAGTGGCTCTGCACGGTTACCGCCGCCTTCATCTGCTCCTCGAGGTCATCCAGCGCCTCGGAGACGTCCGCCGCGTCCACCGGCGCGGTGTCCGTCTGTACCGTCTCGAAATCGCCGGCGTCCTCGTTTGCGGGGTCGAGCGCCAACTCCTCCTCGGCAAACGCGTTGGCCCTCTTCGGGTTGTTCTCACGGAGCCAGTCTGCGAGCCACTGGATCGCCTCGAGCCTCTGCGCGCTGGGCTTCTCCTTGCACAGCGCGGCGAAGCCCTTGACGAGCACGGGCGTGAGCTCGGCCTGGATGTACTCGCGCGCGGCGGCGCCCTCCGGCACCGGATCCAGGATGGCGTTTGGGAAGAAGAATTTGAGTTCCCTCGCGGCGGACGCCGGGGAGTCGCTCCCGTGCGTCGCGTTCTGCGTCCCGTCCGTCCCGAAGCGCGCGCGCAGCGAGTGCGGCGCGCTCTCCCTCGCCGTCTGCGTGTTGGTGGGGCCCATGAGCGCGCGCCAGTCCTTGATCGCGTCCGTCTTCGCCAGGCACAGCGCCACGATCGGGCCCCCGCTCATGAACTCCACGAGCCCGGGGAAGAAGTGCTTTCCGCGATGCTCGGCGTAGAATTCCCCGGCGCGGTCCGGGGTCAGCCGCGTCTCCTTGGAGCACACCACCACGAAGCCGGCGTCTTCGGCCGCTTTCAGAATTGCGCTCGTCGAGCCCGCGCGCACCGCGTCGGGCTTGATCATGGCGTACGTCTTCTCCAGAGGACGCCACGCCTGCTCATCGGACGCCATGACGCTCGGTCTTTTTTCTAAGGGCCCCTCCCCTATTTGGAATGCGCGCGCGAGAGCTCTCGAGGAATCGAAGAGGGAGGCGTCGCGAGCGGACGACTCGGTTCCTGCCCCGGCGACGAAAGCGAGCGGCCTGCGACGACCCCGGAGGCGAGTCTCCACGACCGCGCAGCAGCGCGCTCGTTTGTGCGACGCGCGAGCCAAATCGAGCGCCAAATCGAGCAGACGAGCACTCATCAAACGCGCGTCGAATCGGTTGACCGGGTCGACGCCGGGGGTGTCGATCACCCGATCGGGAGTTGTTCCACGCGAAACTGGATTTTATCTGCCATCGATGAAAAGCCCCTTCTGCGGCGCAACCGACCTCGGACGAGCCGCATTTATTTCGAACGACGGGTCTCGAACCGGAAAACGCGTTCGACATGTCCCGAAAGCCCCCCGCGCCCAGTATCCTGCTTCGAAAAAGCGCAAGATCGCGTTTACCAGGTTTTCGTCGACCGCCGCCCCCACTCTGCTCAGCACACGGTCGATCCCGATCCACTCACAGGGTACGTCGTCTCGCGGCTTCGGCGATGGAATCCGCCTCTCGGTTCGCCGCGCGCATCGCCCGCGCACGCGCTCGCCGATCCCTCCCCTCCGCGCTCGAAGCGACGCGCTTTTATCCTCCTCCTGCCATCGACTGACCCGCACCTCCGGAACGCGCTCGACGCAGGACGCCGCCACAGTGCTTCACAGTGACGCGATCATGAATACCACCGCCTGCTCGATGAACGCCGGCGCGGCTCCTACCGCCGTCGGCGCGCGCCTGCACAACGCCGTGCGCGCGCGCGCCGCCGCGCGCGTCACGCGGGTCTCGCAAAGGTCCACCGCGGTGGTCGCCGCGAACAAAGGCTCGAACAAGTGGAGTGACTCCACGCAGGCTGTGCACAACGGCGAGCGCGAGGGTCGTCCCCGCGTCTCGGACTCGCTCACCACGCCCGTGTGCATGACCTCCACGTACTGGTTCAAGGACACCGCGGAGCTCATCGCGTACCAGGAGGGCGACTACGGATCGTTCGAGTACGGGCGATACGGCAACCCCACCTCGCGCGCGTGCGAAGAGAAGATCAGGCTGCTGGAGGGCGGCGAGGACTGCCTGCTCAGCGCGTCGGGCATGAACAGCGCGATCTGCATGCTGCTCGCGCTCGTGCCCGCGGGCGGGCACATCGTGACCACGACGGACTGCTACCGCCGCACGCGCCAGTTTGTGCAGACGTTCATGCCCAAGATGGGCATCACGTGCACGGTGCTGGACCCGTCGGATTACGACGGGTTAGAGAAGGCGCTCGAGGAGCACGACTGCTCGCTGTACTTCTCGGAGTCGCCCACCAACCCGTACTTGAGATGCGTGGACGTCGAGCGCATCGCGAAGCTTTGCAAGCCCAAGGGGTGCCTGGTGTGCATCGACGGCACGTTCGCCACGCCCATCAACTCGCGCGCGCTTGATTTCGGCGCCGACCTCGTGATCCACAGCGCTTCGAAATATTTCGGCGGGCACAACGACGTTTTGGCGGGGTGCATCGTGGGCGACAAGGAGGCGGTGGGCAAGGTGCGCCAGTTCCACAACATCATGGGGGGCGTCATCGACCCGCACGCCGCGTACCTGGTGCTCAGGGGGCTCAAGACGCTGAGCCTGCGCGTCGCGCGGCACAACGACAACGCGCAGCGCCTGGCGGAGCGCCTGGAGGGGCACCCGAAGATTGAGCGCGTGCACTATCCCGGGCTGGCGTCGCACCCCGACCACGAGGTGGCGAAGAAGTACATGAAGGGCTTCGGCGGGGTGGTGAGCTTCGAGATCAAGGGTGACCTGTGGGCCACCGCGAAGTTCATCGACGCGTGCGAGCTGCCGTACATCGCGCCGTCGCTCGGAGGCGTCGAGTCGCTCATCGAGCAGCCCACCGTGGTGTCCTACTGGGACCAGGGCCCGGAGAAGCGCGCCGCCATCGGCATCAAGGACAACCTGGTGCGCATGGCGTGCGGGATCGAGGACTACGAGGATATCGAGGCGGACATCCTCCAGGCGCTGGACCAGATCGAGTGAGCGCCTTTTTCGTTCCTTCCGCTCGACGTTTGAACGCCGGTCGACCGGAGGGCACGAACGAACGAAAAACCTCGCTCAGAGCTGAGCAGGTAGAGAGACGCCGTGAGGGTCGGAACGCTTCGGTGCCGCCGCGATCGCGCCATCGCGCTCCTTCCCCGTCCCCCGCCCGCGCTGAGTACGATTCAAACGCGCAGGGACTCCGAGGCTATCGCAGCTTGGGGTACGGATCTCTCTTATTCGCGCTCGAGAGCGCGCATAGGAAGTTTTGTGGTTATAAAAACACACAGATAGAGTCGAGCGCGCGGACAAGTCCGCTCTCGGGACGAGAAACCGAAACGGAACCGTCGTGATTCACGCGTGATGTGCGTGCGTATTAAAACCTTAAAGCGCGCGTTCGAGGGTGCGAAAAACGCGAGCCGACCGTCGACGCGCGCGAGAGCCGCCTCCGCGGCGAACCTCCCTCCGTCCGCGCGGAAACGCGAAACTCTTTCACGCCGCGACAGCCTCCTCCTCAACCTCCTTGTCGACCCACCGCCCGTTGTCCTTGATGAGCTGGATGAGCTCGTCGCACGCGGTCTCGTTGTCGATGCCTCTCTTGACCACCTCCTTGCCGACGTACAGGTCGATCTTCCCGGGGGCGCCGCCCACGTACCCGAAGTCGGCGTCCGCCATCTCGCCGGGGCCGTTCACGATGCACCCCATGACGGCGATGGCGACGCCGGGCAGGTGACCGGTGCGCTCCGAGATCGCCGCCGTCACCTCCTGCAGGTCGAACAGCGTGCGTCCGCACGAGGGGCAAGAAACGTACTCGGTCTTCGTGTTGCGCATGCGCGAGCCCTGCAGCAGGCCGAAGGACGTGCGCCGCAGGTATTCCAGTTCGGCGCCGGGCTGCTCGATCATGACGCCGTCGCCGAGGCCGTCGCACAGCAACCCGCCCGCCTGCGCGCCCGACTGAATCACGACCGCGTCCTTCACCTCGTCCGCCGGGAACACCATGTGGTGGATGACGGGCGTCTTGGAGCCGAGCTTGTTGAGCTCGGTGAAGACGCGGCGCGAGGCGTGCAGGCGCGAGGTCTCGGGCGCGGTCTCGATGAGCGCCATCACGGGCTCGAGCTCGAGCGCCGACTTGATCTCCTCGGCGGACTCGGTGCCGTCGAAGACGACGGCCCAGCGCACGGCGCCCTTCGGCATCGCCATGTCACCCTTCGCCTCCTTCGCCGGCACCGCGGCGACGGCGTTGTCGATGGGGGTCGCCGCGAGCGCAGCCACGGGCGCGACCACGCCGACGCCGATCTCCTGCAGGCGGCGGATCGAGCGGTTCGCCTTCTCGTCGTCCGCGGCGGGAATCTCGCGAAGGAAAATGGAATCGCTCGTCGCGATGTCGCGCAGGGGCATGCCGACGGCGAGCTTGGCGCCGAGGTCGCGGTAGAAGGGGTCCTCGGACGCGAGCTGCGCGGGCGTCACCGCGGACAGAACGCTGCCGTCGCGGTGCAGGATGTTGCGCATGTCGATGGGGTCGTCCTCCTTCTGCATGGGCAGGTCGCTCTCGCGGCGCTCGAAGGACTTGAAGTCGCGCCCAACCTCGTCGAACTTGTCGACGCCGATGGCGTCCGCGCACGCCTTCATGCCGAGGTCGCGCAGGCGCGTGCAGGGCTCCATCTCGAGGTGCGACGCCTCCGTGAGCGAGACGCGGATGGTGTCGCCGAGGCCGTCCAGCAGCAGCGCGCCGATGCCGATGGAGGACTTCATGCGGCCGTCCTCGCCCTCGCCAGCCTCCGTCACGCCCAGGTGCAGGGGGTAGTCCCAGCCGAGCTTGTACATCTCGTGCGCGAGCAGGCGGTACGCCTGCACCATCACCAGGGGGTTGGACGCCTTCATGGAGAAGACAAAGTTGTGGTAGTCGTGCTTGCGGCAGATGCGCGCGAACTCGAACGCGGACTCGACCATGCCCGCGGGCGTGTCGCCGAAGCGAGACAGCGTGCGCGCGCTGAGCGAGCCGTGGTTGGTGCCGATGCGCATCGCGACGCCGCGCTCCTTGCACTTGAGCACGAGCGGCGTGAAGATCTTCTCAATCTCCAAAATCTCAGCCTCGTACTCTTCGTCAGTCTCGTACAGGATGTCCTCGAACTTCTTGCGCCCGTCCGCGAAGTTGCCGGGGTTGACGCGGATCTTGTCGAAGCACTCGGCGACGGTCATAGCCACCTTGGGCGCGAAGTGGATGTCCGCGATGAGCGGCGTCGTGTACCCCCGCTCGAGGAGCGTCTTCTTGATCTCGACGCAAGCCTTCGCCTCCTGCATGCCCTGCACGGTGATGCGGACCATCTCGGCGCCGGCGTCGGCGCACTTGATCACCTGTCGCGTCGGAGTGGAAGGAGGCGAGGCGCGCGCGGCGCGATCGGTCAGAAAAAGTCGGTGGGCGAAAGAGAGGTTCACACGGCGAAAAAAAGACACGCGCGCGGGGAGATAACGAGAGGGAGACGCACCTCCGCGACGGTGGCCTCGACGTCGCGCGTGTCCGAGGTGGTCATGGTCTGGCGCACGATGGGATGCTCGGAGCCGAGCTTGACGTCGCCGACGGTGACGGTCCTGCGAAGAAAGAGGGGGCGGGATGTCAGTCGAGGACGTCGGGCGCTCCCAT
>ENA-OUOG01002152-OUOG01002152.1-marine-metagenome-genome-assembly--contig:-NODE-2152-length-21137-cov-4.048765_pt1 | contig 21137 bp, 16 predicted proteins | sample MGYA00248635_ERZ508505 | MGnify/ENA primary metagenome ERZ508505 (study PRJEB26176, sample SAMN06267871) | marine metagenome | isolation source: Saanich Inlet, British Columbia, Canada | place: Pacific...
GTATGTAAATAGAGAACAAAACACGGATCAAATCCAGAAACCTAACTATGCAATTGGCGGTTTAAGCTATATTATTTCAAATAAAAATGCATTGGACTATTTTACCATGGTGAGTAATTTTCAAGCTGGATCAAAATTTGGGAAACTTAGCTTAAGGGCTGATTACCGACATTTGACCAATAGTGGGCGGCAATTTTCATTTCGCTTATTTGCAGGAAAATTCTTGTGGAAAAATAACTTAAATACCGATTATTTTAGTTTTGCTTTAGATCGACCCACAGATTACCTTTTTCAATACAATTATTTTGGACGATCAGAAACCACTGGAATTTACAGTCAGCAATACATCCCAGCAGAGGGAGGCTTTAAAACAAAATTCGATAATCCCTTGGCGAACAATTATTTGGTTACTGCCAATACCAGCATGGGTATTTGGAAATGGGTGGAGGCCTATGCCGATTTAGGTTTGATTAAGCAGGATGGTCAACAATCCCGCTTTCTTTTTGATTCTGGTCTTAGATTAAACCTATTACCCGATTTTCTTGAGTTATTCTTCCCCCTTTTTAACAGCAATGGATTTAAATTTGACCAACCCAACTATGAGGAAAAGATTCGTTTTGTACTCGTATTGGATCCGCTAACATTGACTCAGTTGTTTAGCCGTAAATGGTTTTAAAAAAAGGCTAAAGAGTAACACTTCTTTTTTCCATTTTAATTTTTGTACTTTTGCATTGCGAAAATCACAATATGTCCAAAACCCAAGATGTAGCGATTCCTACCCTCTCATTTGATTCTTTTAAAGAGCAATTGCTTGACGATTATCGGTTAATTTGCTTGAGCCGTGAGTGTAGTATACTTGGAAGAAAAGAAGTTTTAACGGGTAAAGCTAAATTTGGAATTTTTGGAGATGGTAAGGAATTGCCTCAACTTGTATTGAGTCGTTTTTTTGAAAAAGGAGATTTCCGTTCCGGCTATTATCGCGATCAAACCATTCTTATGGCGCATAAATTGCTTGAACCCCAACAACTATTTGCCGCCTTATATGCTCATCCCGATTTAAAGGCAGAACCCATGTCTGGTGGACGTCAAATGGGAGCACATTTCGTTTCTGCTAGTCATGATGAAAATGGTGAGTGGCTCGATTTAACAAAACAATACAACCACAGTTCAGATATTTCACCCACCGCAGGGCAAATCCCGCGTGCCATTGGTTTAGCACAAGCTTCTAAAGTATACAGAACCTTATCCATAAAAGGCAGTGAAAAATTCACTCAAAACGGAAATGAAATTTGCTGGGCCACCATTGGCAACGCTTCGACCAGTGAGGGTTTATTTCTTGAAGCGATGAATGCTGCAGGTGTTCTTCAAATTCCTCTTGTAATGAGTGTTTGGGATGATGGATATGGAATCTCGGTAGACAACGAAAGGCAAACAACCAAAGGAAGTATTTCCAAGGCGCTTGCAGGACTGAAGCGAACTTCTTCTGAAAAAGGTGTTGAAATATTTAGGGTAAATGGTTGGGATTACCCAGCTTTGATGGAAACCTACCAAAAGGCGGCATCATTAGCCCGCGAGCAGCATATCCCAGTGCTCGTTCATGTTGATGAACTAACACAGCCCTTAGGACATTCCTCTTCGGGATCTCATCAACGCTATAAGTCAAAGAAGCGTCTAGAATGGGAGGCAGATTATGATTGTAATCTAAAAATGCGTTCTTGGATTTTAGATAAAGGAATTGCAACAGAAGAAGAATTGATCGCTATTGAAACCACTTGTAAAGCAGAAGCTAGAGAGGCGAAAGCGCAGGCATGGAAAGCATACCAAGCACCCATATTAGCAAAGAGAAAAGAACTTTTATCACTATTACCAACTCTTTTAAGTCAAACAAGCAACGACCCTTCAATTCAACTCCTCATAGGTCAATTGAATGCTTTAAAAGAAGTTACCTATAAAGACTTGTTGCACAATGCGCGGAAAGCACTTCGCTTTAGTAGAGGCAATACCTCTGCAGCGCGATCTGCCGTTTCCGAATGGGTAGATAAGTTAATGAGGGAATTGAACCCTAAAATGCATTCCCATTTATACAGCCAGTCGAACTATCAACTAAGCAAAGTACCACTTGTTGAACCTAGTTATCCAGCTGAAGAGGAACGCGTCGATGGTCGAATAATTATTCGAGATAACTTCAAGGCCCTATTTGAGAAAAAAGATAATGTCCTTTTGTTTGGAGAAGATGTTGGAAAAATTGGCGATGTAAATCAAGGTGCTGAAGGCTTGCAAGCGCAATTTGGCGAAACAAGGGTCTTTGATACGGGAATTCGTGAAGCGACCATCATTGGTCAAGGAATTGGAATGGCGCTGCGTGGACTTCGTCCCATAGCCGAGATTCAGTATATTGATTACGTCCTATATTGCTTGCATACACTTAGTGATGATTTGGCTTCCTACCTCTATCGTACTGTAGGACAGCAAGCAGTCCCTCTAATCATTCGAACGCGTGGCCACCGCTTAGAAGGAATATGGCATAGTGGCTCCCCAATGGGTGCTATGATCCATTTGTTAAGAGGAATCAATTTATTGGTTCCCCGTAATATGACTCAAGCAGCTGGCTTTTATAATACGCTTTTAGAAGGAGATGAACCCGCCATTGTTGTTGAGTCTTTAAATGGCTATCGCCTAAAAGAAAATAAGCCAACAAATCTTGGAGAATTTAAACTGGAGATTGGGAAAATCGAGATTTTAAAAGAAGGAACAGATATCACATTGGTTTCCTATGGATCTACCATTCGTTTGGTTCAAGAAGCGGCGATCGAATTATTGAAATTTGGCATTGATGCTGAAGTAATTGATGTTCAATCATTGTTACCCTTTGACACTAAAATGGAGATCAAGAATAGTATTGCCAAAACCAATCGAGTAGTCATCATAGACGAAGACGTTCCTGGTGGTGGCACAGGTTATATCTTACAGCAATTACTCGATGTGCAAGAGATTTTTCCTCTTTTGGACAGTTCTCCTCAAACCATTAGTGCTAAAGCACATAGACCTGCCTATGGATCTGATGGGGATTATTTTTCAAAGCCTTCCCTAGATGACATTATCGAAAAAGTTTATGAAATAATGCACGAAAGTAATCCGACAGCTTACCCAGAAATTTAAGCAGAAACGATTTTTAGAATCATTTCTTTCATCAATTCTTCAAGCGGTAAATTTTGAGCCCCCACTCCCTTACTTTTTAAATCAAACTCTTTTAAAATTCCCAATACACTGGCCGTTTGTTTCATGGAATATTTTTGAGCAGCAATTTGATAATCTTTCACGAAGAAGGGAGAAACACTGAGTATTTTCGATGCATCTGCAGGAGACTTAAGACCATGGTACATAAATAACTTTTGAAAAAAGTTAAACACCACTGTAATGGTAAGCGGAAATGGATGTTGGGTAGGATTACCTGCCATATATTGAACAATCCGATATGAATGGGCTAGATTGCGTTGTCCCAAAGCATTTTGTAATTCAAAACTATTGAACTCTTTGCTATAGCCAATATATTTCTCAATATGATCTGGAGTGACATCACTCCCTTCAGGAATATTGACGGACAATTTTTCTAACTCTTTACTTATTTTTCCTAGATCTGTTCCCAAGAAAGCAATCAACAAGGCAATTGCATGTGGGTGAAATCGAAAGGAATGTTTCTTTCCCTGCTGTTCAATCCAACTGCTCACTTGATTCTCATAAAGTGGCTGTGCATCCAAAACAATACCAGAGGCAGCTATAGCCTTATAGGCTTTCTTTCGCTTGTCTAGTTTTTTGTGTTTATAACACAAAGCAAGAACAGTTTGGGATTGAGGATGCTTAAGATAGGGTTCCAATTGATCGATGTTTCGCTCCAAATACTGTGCTTCTCTTACAACAATCAATTGCTGTTGCCCCATCATGGGAAAACGTTTGGCTGCCTCAATAATTTGATCGGCAGTAGTTTCTTTTCCATAGAGAACAGTCAAATCAAAATCGCGAGCACTTTCTTCTACCACCGAAGTCATCAAGCGATCGGTTATCTGATCGATAAAAAATGATTCCTTCCCCATTAAAAGGTAAATAGGAGAAAATTCACCTTTGTCAATCGAAGAGAGTATGTTTTGTGTTTCTTTCAATGGGAAAAATTCGTCACATTTGTAGTATGGAACAACTCAATTTCAAGTGTTATCCCTTTACAATCAAAAATAAGGAAAATAAGCGGTACATTTTCGATATCATCCGCAAAAAAGAGATTCTATTGACGCCTGAAGAATGGGTTCGCCAACATTGCCTTCGCTTTTTAATGGAAGAAAAAAAATACCCAATTGGTTTGATTAATGTTGAAAAGAAAATTGAGATATTTGGAAAACCAAAACGTTATGATATTGTGGTCTTTACTAAAAATGGTAGTGTAGCCATCTTGGTGGAATGTAAATCTCCAAAAGTTGAAATAAATCAGGATGTTTTTGATCAAATTGCACGATATAACTTAAGTATAGACAGCACCTATCTCATGGTTACAAATGGACTAAAACATGTTTATTGTCAAATGGACTATCAAGCAAAAGCCTATCACTTTTTGCCTGAACTTCCCTCCTATTCAATTGACAGATGAAAACAGCCATTGCCATATTAAATTGGAATGGAAAGGAACTCCTAGAAGAATTCCTTCCAGCAATAATTCGTTACTCTAGTTCAGCTGACATATATGTTATCGACAATGCTTCTACAGACAATTCAATCGCTTTCTTAACGCAAAATTTTCCCTCCATTAAACAAGTTATTTTAAAGGAAAATTACGGCTTTGCGAGAGGTTATAATGAAGGCTTAAAGCATATCGATGCAGACCTCTATTGTTTACTAAACAATGATGTTGAGGTCACAGAAAACTGGCTAAACTCTATCGTCGAAGGTTTTAAAAAAACCAATGTTTCTATTGCACAACCGTTGTTACTTCATCATAAGAATAAGAAATACTTCGACTATGCTGGTGCTGCTGGAGGATTCATTGATAAATATGGTTTTGCTTATTGTAGAGGAAGAATTTTTAATGATTTAGAAGAAAACCTTAACCAATATAATAATACTCACGATTGCTTTTGGGCCTCAGGTGCCTGTTTTTTCGTGCGAAAAAATGTTTGGAATGAATTGGGCGGCTTTGATGAAGATTTCTTCATGCACCAAGAAGAAATTGATTTTTGCTGGCGTGCATTCAATGCTGGTAAAATAACACAAACCATAGGGACTTCTTTTGTTTATCATGTTGGAGGAGCTTCATTAGCCCCTTCCCCCAAGAAAACCTATTACAATCACCGCAATGCACTGTGGATGATGTTAAAGAATTTACCAAAAGCATCTCTTTTCCCCATTTTATTACAGCGATTTATCTTAGACGGAATTGCAGGAATACATTATTTATTTCAAGGAAACTTTATTTCTTTCTTTATGGTAATCAAAGCCCACTTGGCTGTCTATGCAAGCTTGAGAAAGACGATTAAAAAAAGACCAAACATCAGTGCCAAAAGACAATACTTTCAACATAAAAGCATTGTTTGGGACTATTTTATCTTAAGAAAAAGTAAATTTCACGATTTGTGAGGTTTATGAAAATAAAAACAATTAATTTTAAACTTTATTTTTAAATACAATTTATAACAACATGAAAAAAACGTCTCTTTTAATTGGCCTTTGTGTAGCTCTATTGGTTTCCTGCGTATCTTCTAAAAAATATGCAGAACTCGAATCCCTTCAACAAAGCACAAACGATCTACTTAATGCAGCAACTGTTAAATTAAACACTTGTGATGATGAGAAAGCAAATGCTTTAGCGAGTCTTGCTTCTATGGAAGAGCAATTAGAATTCTTTAAATCTAACAATCAAGACTTAATAAACAACCTTGGGAACTTAACAACTCTTTCTCAAAAAGGTGCTGAAAACCTTGAAAAATCTCTAGAAAGTCTTAAAGAAAAGGACTCTCGAATAAAAAATCTTCGCGATGCTGTGACACGTAAAGACTCTGTGACACTTGCCTTGGTAACCAGCCTAAAAGGTGTGTTAGGAAATCTTGCAGATGAAGACATTGAAATCAATGTTGAAAAAGGTGTTGTCTATGTCTCTATCTCTGATAAACTTTTATTTAGAAGTGGAAGCTTTACTGTAAATGCTGCTGCCAAAGAAGTATTGGGGAAAGTCGCAAAAGTAATCAACGACAAGCCAGAATTAGAATTTATGGTTGAAGGACATACAGACAATGTGCCAATCAAAGTTGAAGGCACAGAAGACAATTGGGACCTATCTGTTCGCAGAGCGACTTCTATTGTTCGTATACTTCAAAAAGACTTTGGTGTTGCCCCTGAGCGTATGACTGCTGCCGGTCGCAGCCAATATGTACCTTTGGCTGATAATGATACATCAGCTGGACGTGCAAAAAACAGAAGAACACGTATTGTTGTATTACCTAAGTTGGATCAATTCTATGACATGATCAATAAAGGAATGGAACAAGCTGCAGCTGCTTCCAACTAAAAGTAAACAATAGTTCTACTTAAAGACTGTCTAAAAAGTGTAAGACCTGTCATGCTGAATTTGAACAAGTTCAGATTGACCTTTAATTAACTTTTTAGACAGTTTTTTTTTAGATAAAATCTACCTCTCCTTTTCCATGTCGAATCACTTCTATGGAATTGTCCGTTAGGTCAACTACTGTTGAGGGAATATTTCCACCAGGGCCAGCCTGAATAAGTACATCTACCTTTCCGTCCCAAACAGACAAGATTTCGGTTTCATCTGAGGTGTATTGCAAAATTTCATCTTCGTCGTGTAGAGAGGAGGTCAGCAATGGCGCATCGAGCATGGGCAATAAACTTTTCAAAACAGGATGATCGGATATGCGAACCCCTATTGTCTTTCGCTTATGAAAAGGTTTTGGAAGTTTTCCATTTGACTCCATAATGAACGAATAAGGGCCTGGAAGTGTGTTTTTCAATAAACGAAAGATGCTGGCATCAAAAGGTTTTACATAGCTAGACAACTCACTAATGTCTTTGAATAAAAAACTCAAAGCTGCTTTCTCTAATTTGATGTCTTTTAAACGGGAAAATTTATCTAGTGCAACTGTATTTGAGCTGAGGCATCCAATAGCATAGACAGTATCCGTTGGATAAATGACCAATGCTCCCTTTTGAAGTTCATTGGCAACTTTCAATAAATCACGTTCGTTAGGTGAACTTGGAAAAAGAGTATATACCTTGGTGATCATTCAATGACTTTTAGTTTTGCGAAGCGTAAAAGCAACTTCTTTTCACCAACACCAGCAAATTTAATGGTGGCTTTTTTATCATTTCCAGCACCTTCTACTTGTACCACAACTCCTTTCCCAAAGCGCTGATGCTCCACCTGTGTTCCAGTGGGTAACTGAATCAATTCTTCTTTAGAACTATGAGTAGGTATTTCAGCCTGGATTTGACGTAATTTTTTTAGTTGGGAAGAATTAGGCGCTGTATTTGGTTTTCCCTCCCATGATTTGGGTACCTGTGAGCTAACTTTCTTTGGGCTTGGATCCCCAAATATGGAAGTGTTGACCAAAGGTTTATATTCATAAGCCGATTTTGGGATTTGAATGTCTAAAAATTGCTCATCAATTTCTTCGATAAACCTACTTGGTTCAGCATCGTTTAGCTTTCCCCATCGATAACGTGACTGGGTGTAAGACAAAAAGGCTCGTTTTTCTGCTCTCGTTAAGGCGACATAGAACAAGCGTCGTTCCTCTTCCAACCCAGAGCGTGAGTCTAAGTTCATTGCTGATGGAAATAAATCTTCTTCCATACCAACAATATATACGTATGAAAACTCTAGTCCCTTGGCCAAATGTATGGTCATGAGGGATACCCTTGGGATATTATCATTGGCATTTTCATTGTCAAAATCAGTAGCCAAAGCAACATCCTCCAAAAACTCGGTAAGAGAACCTGTGGCGTCGGCAAGTTCTTCTTGACCTTCAGTAAAATCCTTGATTCCATTGAGTAATTCTTCAATATTTTCAATCTTACTAATTCCTTCGGGAGTCCCGTCTTTTTTAAGATCCAAAACAATTTTAGTTCGCTTGGTAACTTCATCAGCAACTTCAAAGGCATTTGCTTTCTCATTAAAAATTTGCAAGCTTTTGATCAACATTACAAAGTCAGCCAATTTCTGCCCTGTTCCGGCATTTACACCTATGTTAAGTTGCATGGCCCGTTCTGCTACTTCAAAAATGGTTAATCCATGGTGTTTTGCTCCAACCACGAGTTTATCGATGGTTGTTTGACCAATCCCCCTGGCTGGATAATTTATGATGCGCTTCAAGCTTTCCTCATCCTTTGGGTTGACCAAAACCCGTAAATAGGCTAAAACATCTTTTATTTCCTTTCTTTGGTAAAAGGAAAGACCTCCATATATCCGGTAGGGAATATCCCGTTTTCGCAATGCGTCTTCCATGGCTCTAGACTGTGCATTGGTGCGGTATAAAATGGCAAATTCATCGTGCTTTAACTGTTCGCGCATGTTAAAATCGAAAATACTACCCGCGACATAGCGCCCTTCGTCCGCATCTGTAGGACAGCGCTGCACTTTTATTTTTGCGCCTCTATCATTTGCTGTCCATACCTTTTTATCCAGTTTTGTTTTATTGTGACTGATTATAGAGTTTGCCGCTTCAACAATATTCTGTGTGGAGCGGTAATTTTGTTCCAAACGGTACATAGCCACATTATCATAATCCTTTTGAAAGTTGAGGATATTATTAATATTCGCTCCACGAAATGCATAAATACTTTGCGCATCGTCTCCAACAACACAAATGTTTTGAAATTTATCGGACAAGGCGCGAACAATTAAATACTGTGAATGATTGGTATCTTGGTACTCGTCAACCAAAATATAACGAAACCGATCTTGGTATTTTGCCAAGACATCAGGAAAACGATTTAACAATTCATTTGTCCGAAGCAATAAATCATCAAAATCCATTGCACCAGCCTTAAAACAACGATCTACATACTCTTTGTAAATTTCTCCCATTTTAGGACGCTGAGCCATGGCATCTGCCTCTTGAAGATCAGCATCATTATAATAGGCCCGAACAGTGATTAAACTATTCTTAAAGGAGGAAATACGGCTTCGAATCTGTTTGGTTTTGTATTGATCTTTGTTCAATCCCATTTCTTTGATGATGGAACTCAACAAGCGATCACTATCTTGGGTGTCGTAGATGGTGAAATTAGAGGGATAACCTAGCTTATCTGCTTCAGAGCGTAAAATACGAGCAAAAACAGAGTGAAAGGTTCCCATCCATAAATTCTTTGCTTCACTCTCTCCAACCAATTCAGCGATTCTTCCTTTCATTTCTCTGGCTGCCTTGTTTGTAAATGTCAAGGCCAAGATCGAAAAGGAATCTACTCCCTGCGACATGAGGTAGGCAATTCGGAAAGTAAGTACACGTGTTTTGCCAGATCCTGCTCCAGCTATAACAATTAAGGGCCCGTCTTTGTGCAAAGTTGGGGCAAGTTGTGCTTCATTTAAAGCGTTTAGATTGGCTGATAGTTGGTCTTTCATAAGCACTTTAAAAATAGCCATTTATTAATTTTCTGCCACCTTTTTCTACTTTAATTATAAACATTGTATCTTCACAACTTAAGCAATCAATACCATGAAAAAGCAATTATTTTTCACACTATTCTCAGTAAGCTTTTTTTTTCTCAGTGCGCAAACAATCGATGCAAATCTAGAGGCGAAAGTAATTCAATGGCGACACGAAATTCACCAAAATCCAGAACTCTCGAATCGAGAATTTAAAACGGCTGAAAAGGTTGCTTCTCACTTAAGATCCCTTGGAATAGCAGTTCAAACGGGTGTTGCTCATACGGGTGTAGTGGGCTTGCTCAAAGGTAAACGCCCAGGGAAAGTATTAGCACTTCGCGCTGATATGGATGCCTTACCTGTAACAGAAAAAAATTCATTGCCCTATAAATCCAATGTGATAGCGACTTTCAACGGACAAGAAACTGGGGTAATGCACGCCTGCGGACACGATACACACGTAGCGATTTTAATGGGTGTAGCCGAATATTTAGCCCAAAACAATGATTTTGCGGGTACGGTAAAGTTTATATTTCAACCCGCCGAGGAAGGTTCGCCAACTGGTGAAAACGGTGGGGCAAGTATGATGGTAGAAGAAGGTGTTTTGGATAACCCAAAAGTAGATGCAATCTATGGCTTACACATTAATTCAGCTACTCCTGTGGGGACTATTCGCTATAAATCTAAGGGTATAATGGCCGCAGCTCAACGCTTTGTCATAGATGTCAAAGGAAAGCAAGCCCATGGTTCTACCCCTTGGGTAAGTGTTGATCCAATCGTAATTTCTGCGCAAATCATCAATGGCATACAAACGATTATCAGCCGCAATTCAGAACTGACAAAAGAAGGTGCAGTAATTACTATTGGCTCAATTCATTCCGGTATACGTTTCAATATTATTCCAGAAAGTGCTCAATTGATCGGTACCATCCGAACACTAGATGATGACATGAAACAACTTATCATTCGGCGGATGAATGAATTGGTTCCTCAAATTGCCGCAGCATATGGAGGTTCAGCAACTGTGGATATCAAAGAAACAGCTGCATTGACCTATAATGATCCTTCATTGACCTTAAAGGCAGTCAATAGTTTAAAAAAGACATTGGGTCAAAAGAATGTTATGGAAATGCGAGCAGTGACCGGAGCTGAAGACTTTTCAGCTTTCCAAGAAAAGGTGCCCGGTTTCTATTTCTATTTAGGAGGATTAATTCAAGGGAATTCTCCCCAAGAGGCTCCATCACACCACACACCAGAATTTGAAGTGGACGACGCTGGCCTAATTCACGGCGTAAAAGCAATGGTAGGGCTTACATTGGATTATTTGAAGTAGCTTCCTTTTGCGCATACTCCCAGCCCTCTTGCCACCAGCGCTCCATTTCATCCTGATCGAAAATTAATGAGTTGGTGGTTAGCACTCTTGACGTATGAAAAATTCTAAGTTGAACATTCTTTTCTTGGGCATAGAGTTTTCCTACCAAAATATTGTCTTCCATAATTTGATCTCCCATAAAGTCGAGTGTAGATAGAAGCAAATCAAAAGCATTTCGTGAACGCATTCGATTCAATTGTTGCACTTCAGTACTCAACATAATTGCATCGACATGGGTTGCTCCTCTTCGAATAGCTTCTTCGATTGCAATAATACATCCAAATCCCCCGTCAGCATATTCAAATTTATTCTTAATAACTAGGCTCATAAATGGAACGTAATTACACGAAACCCATATCCAATCAAGAAAATCGGAATAACTGCATTCACTCAATGTCTTGTATTCAATGGTATTAAGGGTAAAATTTGATACACAAACAACAACTTCTTTTTGGCTTGACTTAATTTCTTGAAAAATTGTAGGCGTAATTTTCTGTTCAATAAGATGACGAAGATTTGTGCTTTCGCCAAATGTTTTTCTTCCTTTAATGAAGTTCTTCACCACATTAAAATGATTTATTCTTGTTTTGAATAACTTTCCCTTTTGTTTGACAATAAATGGATTATTGCAGAAAATGGATGCTTGAGTTACATGGGTAAAAGCATGCTTAATTTCAGGGATTCGAAGAGCGGCCAAATGCGAAATAAGTAAACTACCGGTGGAGGTTCCAAAGAGAACATCATAGGTTTGTTTACTTTCTTCAATAAGATATTGGGCAATTCCGCCTGCAAATGCGCCTTTGCTTCCGCCACCAGATATAACAAGTGCTTTTTTCATGGGGTTCAAACTTGGATATAATAGAAAGTTACTCGAATTTTATAAAATTAAACCCGAATTTAGCGCAAAAAGTTAATTTCGCAATCGTTTTTATGGATCCATTACAGACCTCTATTGAGTACCTTAAGGGTATTGGCCCAAACAGGGCAATCCTGCTTCGTGAGGAATTGGGCATACGAACTTACCAAGATCTAATCCATTTTTTCCCTAATCGCTATATTGATCGGTCGACATTTCACACCATCAATAGTTTACCCAAAACCAATGCTGAAGTTCAAATAAAGGGAGAAATCATCAGCCTAAAAACAGTCCCCCAAAAAAGAGGAAAGCGATTGGTTGCAGTCTTTACAGATGGACAAAAGACCTTGGATATGGTTTGGTTTCGTGGGCATAAATGGATACAGGAACAGCTAAAACTGAACACTCCCTATATTGCCTTTGGTCGACTGTCTTGGTATGGAACTAAAGCCAACATGCCCCATCCCGAATTAACCTTAGAAACTGATTATAAAGCGACCAATTTAGGTGCGCTTCACCCAGTCTATCCTTCCACAGAAAAATTGATCAACAAAGGGGTTAGTCAGCGTATCATGAAACAAATGATGACGAATCTTTTCACACTGGTGAGTAATCAATTTCAGGAAAATTTACCCGATTATATGCTGAAAGAATTGCAACTCGTTTCCCGAAAAGAAGCCATCATAAATGCACATTTTCCTAGGAATTTAGAAGCATTGAATCAAGCTCAGCGACGATTAAAATTTGAAGAATTATTTTATATCCAACTGCAGTTGATTCAAAAAAATCGCTTGCAAAAACAAAAAATAAAGGGCTATGTCTTTTCGATTGTTGGGGATTATTTTTCCAATTATTTCAATAACTATCTCCCCTTTCAGCTCACTGGTGCACAACAGCGTGTCGTCAAAGAAATTCGCTTCGACATGGGAACTGGAAAACAAATGAATCGTCTTCTACAAGGAGATGTAGGATCTGGAAAGACCATGGTTGCTCTACTGAGCATGCTCATTGCAATCGACAACAACTTCCAGACCTGCTTAATGGCTCCCACAGAAATTCTGGCTGTACAACACTATCAATCCATCAAAGATGCCTTGGGCGATATTAATGTTACTGTTGCACTTTTAACAGCTTCGGTCAAAGGAGCAGAACGAAAAATATTATTTGATGACTTAGAAGCTGGAAAGATTCAAATACTCATTGGAACCCACGCCTTGATTGAAGACAAGGTAATTTTTAAAAACCTTGGTTTGGCTGTTATTGATGAACAGCATCGTTTTGGTGTAGCGCAACGCGCAAAGTTATGGCGAAAGAATGATTTACCTCCCCATGTTTTGGTCATGACAGCAACTCCAATTCCACGTACACTGGCCATGAGTGTTTATGGTGATTTGGATATTTCTGTAATCGATGAACTTCCTCCGGGGCGAAAAGACATCAAAACTGTTTTGCGTTCGGATGCCAATCGGCTAGATGTATTTCGCTTTATACAAGATGAAATTGCCAAAGGAAGGCAGGTTTATATTGTATATCCACTCATTCAAGAGTCTGAAAAAATGGATTATAAAGACCTTATGGATGGCTATGAAAGTATTGCGCGTTCTTTTCCTTCGCCTGACTATCAAATTAGTATTGTCCATGGACAAATGAAAGCTGCCGACAAGGACTATGAAATGCAACGTTTTGTAGAAGGGAAAACCCATATAATGGTTGCCACAACAGTGATTGAGGTTGGGGTTAACGTACCTAATGCCTCCGTAATGATCATCGAAAGTGCAGAGCGCTTTGGTCTTTCTCAATTGCATCAATTGCGCGGACGAGTTGGACGTGGTGCAGATCAAAGTTATTGTATTCTCATGTGCGGGAAAAAGCGATCACAAGAAGCCCAAACAAGACTGCAGACCATGGTTCAAACCAACGATGGCTTTGAAATCGCTGAAGTGGATCTTCGACTGCGTGGCCCTGGCGATTTAATGGGAACCCAGCAAAGTGGCGTTTTACAGCTCAAAATTGCAGATATTTTAAAGGATCAAGATATTCTTAAAACGGCACGTTTTTATGCGCAAAAGATTGTAGAAGCAGATCCTGAAATGGAGGCAGTGAACCATATGCGAATCCGTCAAACCTATGCAAAAATAATGACGCATAAGAACATCTGGAATTACATTAGCTAGTGCTATAATTTTGCCGCTGAGTTACTTATATTTGTAGATAAATTCATTTTCCATGAAAATATCCTACAATTGGATGCGACAGTTCATTAAAGCTGAACTACCCTTAAAAGAACAACTCGATTTATTAACCGATCTCGGTCTGGAGGTAGAAGGAAATACCCCTTTTGAATCTATTCCAGGGAGCTTGAAAGGAGTTGTTGTGGGAGAGGTTCTCGACTGTATTCAGCATCCCAATGCGGACCGTTTGCGAGTAACCCAAGTTAATATTGGTCAAAAGGAAGCTGTTCAAATTGTTTGTGGAGCACCCAATGTTGCAAAGGGGCAAAAAGTCGCCGTAGCCACTGTGGGAACAACACTCTATGATGCTGAAGGAAAACCTTGGGAAATTAAAAAAAGTAAGATTCGTGGTGAGGTTAGTATTGGAATGATCTGTGCTGAAGACGAATTAGGTCTAGGAGAATCACACGATGGGATCATGGTGTTAGACGAATCCTTAATTCCCGGTACGCCCTGCGCAGATATTTTTTCCATTGAACAAGATCAATGCATCGAAATTGGCTTAACACCCAACCGTTGTGATGCCATGAGCCATATGGGCGTAGCACGTGATCTAAAGGCTGGATTTATTCAACGTAATATTCCGTTTGAATGGAATATACCCAACACCAATGCCTTTAATGTGAATAACACTTCATTGCCCATTGATGTTGTTGTCGAAGACGTAAAAGCTTGTCCACGTTATTTTGGGATCACCCTTTCTAAACTAGAAGTAAAAAGCTCTCCAGACTGGTTGCAAAATCGTTTAAAAGCGATAGGATTGACACCAAAGAACAATATTGTTGATGTTACCAACTACATTTTACATGAGCTTGGACAACCTCTTCATGCTTTCGATGCGGATAAAATAAACGGAAAAATTATTGTAAAAACGCTCGAAAAAAACACTCCTTTCACAACCTTGGATGGGGTGGAACGAAAGTTAGCGGCAACTGATTTAATGATTTGTGATGAAAATAAACCCCTGTGTATAGGTGGAGTTTTTGGCGGAATAGATTCAGGAGTTACAGAAAATACAACAAAAATTTTCTTAGAAAGCGCCTACTTCGATCCCATCAGCATACGAAAAACAGCCAAAAGGCATGGACTAAATACGGATGCTTCTTTTCGATATGAGCGTGGTATTGATCCTGAAATTGGCGAATTTGCACTCAAACGCGCTGCCTTATTAATTCAAGAATTAGCTGGTGGAGAAATTTCCAGTGATATTGTGGAGGTCACCCAACCACTCCCCGAGAAAGCCTCACTTTTCATTCTTTTCGAACGCATCACCAAAGTTTTGGGCCAAGAAATTCCAAAAGATGAACTAATCATCATTTTAAATGCCTTGGAGTTTGAAATCACAAATGTTAATGAAGATGGGTTCTCCATGAACATCCCTCGCTATCGTGCAGACGTTACTCGAGAGGCCGACGTTATTGAAGAAATTCTTCGGGTATATGGATTCAATAATATTGAGAGTATCAATACAATGAAGACCTTCTATCCCACCTTCAACCTAAAAACACCTCATGCACTGACACAGAATATTGCACTAAAATTGGTTGGGCAAGGTTTCCAAGAGGTGATGAACAATTCCATTACTTCTCCAAGTTATGCCAATTTATCTGCTCAACTTGAGTCAATTACCAAAGTCAATTTATTGAATCCTCTTGGGCAAGAACTGTCTCAAATGCGTTCTTCGCTCTTGTTTTCTCTTTTGGAAGTAGTTTCATACAACCAAAATCGACAACAATCGAATTTAAAAATATATGAATTTGGAAAAGTCTACCGTGCCACAGAAAATGGACATCAAGAAGATAGAAAATTAGCCCTAGCCCTTTGTGGTAAAGCGACAAAAGAAGCTTGGAATGGTTCAGACAATAAGGCCGATTTTTACCTTCTAAAAGGAACACTGATGGCGCTCTTTGATAGCTTAGGGATAAGGGCCATTTCAGAACAGCCAAGTGAGTTAGATATCTTCTCTGCAGGAATTGACCTTCATTCACGCAATAAAACAATTGCTCAATTCGGTTTAGTTGAAGCGAAATTATTGAACAATTTTTCCATTGATCAAGAAGTTGTTTACGCTGAAATTGACTTTGTCACGCTCTATGAACTCGCTTTCCCAAAAGACATTGAAGTACAGCCCATACCAAAGTTTCCCTCATCGCGTAGAGATTTTGCTTTATTGATTGATGATACCATTCGCTTCCAAGAATTAAAAGAGGCCGCTGCTAAAGTTGATCGTAAAATACTTACGCATGTCAACTTGTTTGATGTTTATCAAGGAAAGAACCTTCCCCAAGGAAAAAAGTCCTACGGCTTAAGCTTTCATTTCTACGATCCCAATAAGACCTTAACAGATAAATACATCGATAAGGTGATGCAAAAATTGAAAGTTACCTTTGAAAATGATTTTGGGGCCGTTTTGCGCTAATGTGAAAATTTTTAACGGTGATAATTGATTTGGGGGGTAGCATTTTAATCCTTAAATTTACACTATAAAGCGATTGATGATGATGACGAAGAAACTATTTAAACCAACCAATATTGCGGAAAAATTAAAAGATGCAAACAAATCCAATGCATCCTTTACGGAGACCGTTAATCAGCTAATTTCTAGACCAACTGGAGTAAATAATTTTGATTTAGATAAGTTAGCCACTGCCAATATTTTCCACATTGACAACATCAAAAATACTTGTATCGATTATCGTTTACGCTTTTTGGACCTCAAATACTTTAAAAACGATTTACCCCAAGAAGCTTTTGATAAAATTGCCCGCTTAGAGGCAGTTCATGGCACTACCCTATCTGGTTTTAAAATAATGGCGCCATCCAAACTATTTCGCCTAAAAAACACCGATGATCCCTTACTCTTTGTCCCCATCGGAAACGATTATTTCTACCTAATTCATCAATGGGGAGATGATTTAAGTCCATTTCGAAAACTGTTTATGTGGCCCTTTAAAAATATTTGGAATTTAATGGTGTTGATCTTGGGCATTAGTTGGATAGCAACATCATTGACACCCATGGCAATTTTTAGCAAAACGACCTCTTGGTCGACCTATTGGATGGTGTATTTCTTTATGTTTAAAGCCATTGCAGCCATTGTTTTATTCTACGGTTTTGCTTTGGGTAAAAACTTTAACCCTGCAATTTGGAACAGTAAATACAATAAAGCTTAAATTAGTCCTATGTCTCAATCTACCTACCAACATTTATTTACCGGTTCAACCATCGATGTATTGGCCATTAAAACGGCCCTCGCAGAGGCGAGCATTAGGCCTGTAGTTAAAGACGAAAGTGAATCGGCCCGCCTAGCGGGTTTTGGGGCAACAGCTCCAATGATGCAACGCGTCTTTGTTCATAGAGATGAATTTGACAAAGCAAGCGAAATACTAAGCAATTTACTGTAAGATCCTCCCTTATTTCTTATTTTCAAAGGAATCAACTTAAGTTGAATTCAACTAATCTTTGCTACTCAAAGCCAAATTGAGCATAAACACAAGATTTAAAACCCTGCTGAGGATTATTTTTTATATTTTTAAATGATTCAATTGAACTAAACCAAATCCTATGCAATTCATCATTTTTATTGCCTTTACCCTCCTAGTGGGGATAGTGGCTTATGTAGCCACAAAAAAAACAAACGAAAATACCGAAGACGGTTACTTCTTAGGTGGAAGAAGTCTAACAGCCCCCGTAATTGCTGCTTCACTTTTATTGACCAATTTATCTACTGAGCAACTGGTTGGTCTCAACGGATCGGCCTATAATGAGGGTATTCTTGTGATGGCTTGGGAAACACTGGCAGCTATTGCTATGGTGGTAACTGCTATGGTGCTATTGCCTCGTTATTTGAAGGGTGGATTAACCACCATCCCACAATTTTTAGAACGGCGCTATGACACTGCAACAAAGTCCATCACCTCTGGACTTTTCCTTAGTGGATATGTAGTGGTATTGCTTCCCATTGTTCTGTATTCTGGAGCTATAGCCCTTATTGGTATGTTTGATTTAACCAATGTGTTGAATCTAGACAAAAGCACCACTTTAGTTGTTACTGTTTGGTCTATTGGCTTAATTGGCTCTGTATATGCAATATTTGGAGGATTAAAGGCTGTTGCAGTCTCAGATACAGTAAATGCAATTGGATTATTGATTGGAGGGCTAATGATTCCTGTTTTTGGGTTGATTTATGTGGGTGATGGAAGTCTTTGGGACGGAATGACAACCATTTACCATCACAGTCCAGAAAAATTTAAGGCAATAGGCGCTGATGATTCTGCCATTCCTTTCAGTACTCTTTTTACAGGAATGATGTTAGTGCAACTTTTCTATTGGGGAACCAACCAAGCCATCATTCAACGTGCCTTAGCCGCCAAAAACTTAATTGAAGGGCAAAAAGGATTGATCTTGGCTGCCTTTGTAAAAATACTTGGGCCACTAATTGTTGTATTGCCGGGAATCATCGCCTTTTATATTTTTGGAGGTACCCTCGACCCTAGTCAAGCCGATCAATCCTATGGTCTTTTGGTCAACAAAGTCTTACCACCTGTCCTTCTAGGCTTCTTCGCTGCAGTACTTTTTGGTGCAATTTTAAGTTCCTTTAATTCTGCATTAAACAGTTCTGTTACTCTTTTTGGTTTAGATATTTACAAACAATACATAAAGAAAGATGCTAATGAACACCAGGTGGTCAAAGCGGGTAAAATGTTTGGTATCGCCTTAGCACTAATGTCCATGTTTATTGCGCCTACCATTGCTAACGCTCCCGAAGGACTCTTTGGGTATCTCCAAGAGATCAACGGTTGCTACAGCATCCCTATCTTGACAATTATCTTGGTGGGATATCTCACAAAATATGTTCCAGCCATTGCGGCAAAAATCGCTATGGGATCTGGAGTAATCTTGTATACTTTTAGCCAGTTCTTCCTAAAATCTTATGTTATTGAGAATGGCGGAACTTACCCGCATTTTCTACATATCATGGCAATTCTATTCCTCTTTAATATTGGAATAATGCTGTTGATTGGGAAACTTAAGCCTAGAAAAGTGGCCTATGTTCAGTTGTTTACTGAACAGGTCGACATTACCCCATGGAAGCATGTTAAAGTAGCAGGTGCAATCGTTGTTGTGATTGTCGTTAGCACCTATTTTGTGTTTGCCTAATCACTGCTCTTTGTCCCTTGATTAGCATATTTACTTTAAGGCTAATTTTCTTGATTGTAGAAACATAAAGTTTTATGCAAATCCACGCAGAAAAAATCAATTCATCAAAGGCTGTGGAAACTTTACGCACCCATTCGTTATTTCCCGCGACCTACTTTACGAACTCCAGTGTTACTTCTCGAGCTTCCTTTGGCTTTTGGTGCTTTCTTAGCGTTCGATTTATCTTCGTTCTTTGTTGTTCTGTTACCAAAAAATTTACTGGACATAATGAGTGTTTTGATTAAATATACACTTTTATTTAAATTACGCATGTTCTTTAAACCTTATACTCTTAAAGTTTATACGAATTATTATCATTAATGATAATTTTTTTATATTAGGAAAATAATTCCCTGATCAATGCCATTATAACCAATCTAAATAAGAATGAAAACCTACTTTACTGTTTGTCTTAGCCTAATAATAGGTTTCGCTGTAACTGCGCAAGATAAACTCATCACCATTTACTCTGACGATTGCTCCTATTGCGATCAATTATTAAACATCACCTATCAAAATAATGAGGTGAAAAAGGAACTTGAAAAATACAAAGTTGAATTTATTGAAGCGAACTCAAAGGAGGGAAAGGAATACATTATGGAATATAATATATCAAAATTTCCCACGCAAATCGCTATTTATGAATTAGGCAAAACTATTTTAGGTGGATATGTAACCATCCAGCAAGAAATAAAATTCCTACAGAATCCTCAACGTTTTATTCAATCAAATGACACCGTTAGGGTAAGAAACAGGTTATTTTCTTTGACATCATCAAAAGTAATAAATGATGGTAATTAAAAACGGTAGAGCATTAAACTAAGCATATAACTTATTGCGCAATTCTTTGATTTTCGGATCGGTCATATACTCATCAAAACTTAGATAACGATCAATGATACCATTTGGCGTCAATTCTATAATGCGGTTACCTACCGTTTGCGCGAAAGCGTGATCGTGGGTGGTCAAAAGAACATTTCCTTTAAAATTCTTCAAAGCATTGTTAAAAGCAGTTATTGACTCAAGGTCCAAGTGATTGGTAGGCTCATCTAGCAAAAGAACATTGGAACGTGACATCATCATTTTTGAGAGCATACAACGCACTTTTTCTCCCCCTGAGAGAACGTTTGATTGTTTTAGGGCTTCTTCCCCACTAAAGATCATTTTACCCAAGAAACCGCGAATAAATACTTCTTCTCGTTCTTCTTCAGTTTGTGCATATTGTCTTAACCAATCAACCAAACTCATGGGCTCCTTAAAGTAATTCGAATTATCCAAGGGCAAATAGGCCTGCGTGGTAGTAACTCCCCATTGGAAATTTCCAGCAGCAGCTTTGGCATCACCCGCAATGATTTCATAAAAAGCAGTAACTGCTCGCGAGTCTTTAGAGTAGATCACTGCCTTGTCTCCCTTTGCAAGATTGACGTTCACATCTTGAAATAGAATTTCTCCATCAAGGTTTGCTTTTAGCCCTTCAATATTTAAAATTTGATCTCCCGCCTCCCGTTCCTGCTCAAAAATAATGGCAGGATAACGACGACTCGACGGTTTAATATCCTCAATATTGAGCTTGTCGATCATCTTTTTACGCGAAGTGGCTTGCTTTGACTTGGCTACATTGGCAGAAAATCGCGCAATAAACTCCTGTAATTCCTTTTTCTTCTCTTCCGACTTTTTGTTTTGTTGTGATCGTTGACGAGCGGCCAATTGAGACGACTCATACCAAAAGGTGTAATTTCCAGAGAAATGACTGATTTTTCCAAAATCAATATCAGATATGTGCGTACATACTGCGTCAAGGAAGTGACGGTCGTGTGAAACCACAATCACCGTATTGTCATA
>ENA-OUOG01002153-OUOG01002153.1-marine-metagenome-genome-assembly--contig:-NODE-2153-length-21135-cov-3.775050_pt1 | contig 21135 bp, 28 predicted proteins | sample MGYA00248635_ERZ508505 | MGnify/ENA primary metagenome ERZ508505 (study PRJEB26176, sample SAMN06267871) | marine metagenome | isolation source: Saanich Inlet, British Columbia, Canada | place: Pacific...
CAATCTCATCATCTGCCAAGGCAAATTGAGTAATTTTGAAAGAACCATCCCCTCTAGCTAATAGTTCTCTACCTTTTTTAGTTAAAATCGCATCCACTGTTACGATCGAATTATCTAAATATCCCATTTTGTTTTATTGAGTTTATTATAAATATCTAATATATATGTTTTATGAAGAACCACTATAATATATGATTCCTAATTCATCAGTAATAAATATACTACCTTTATCCGTAGCATGTATTTTCTTGTTAACTACCCTTATGAAGTCATTACCTTCTGATTCGTATATGATACTTCCTGAAGCTACTACTCTTCTTGCAAGGCTAGCACTAGCGTTTGTTAGGGTTCTTTTAACAGTTGGAAACGAACCAGCTATATCGTACGGTCTATCTCTAACCATCTCCCATGCTCCTAATGAGCTTGTTTGTGAGAATAAGATTGGTGTCTCTTCTACATTAAAGTATAGTTTTTTAGTATTTTGATCTGATTGACCTGAGGATAATATAGTTGCATCGTCAGCATCCATAGGGTGAATAGACCCTACAAAGCTTTTGTATGATTGAGCAGGATTATCTCTAGGTATTACAGCAACGTTTTTACTACCTTCGTATCTTGCATTAGTCCAACCTCGAGTTGTATAGTTACTGTATTGTATTTGAGCAGGTTGAGCTGTTCTAGTAATAATAGCAGCTAGGTTACTAGGGTTAACGTTGTCTGTATCTCTGTCTACTTCTAAAGCTGCTTTTGACTTTAATATTCCTGTTGCGTTTCCTTGTAGTGCATTAAAATCACTATTATCAAATTTCTCTTTTATATAAGGTAAGAAGATAAATTCTACCTCTATATCTAAAGGTGTACCTTGTGTATCGTCTTCTGGTGGAAGAGTAAATACAGTAGTAGGATCTGTCTCTAAATAAAAGTACTGGTTCTGCTTAGATATATTTATCACAGGGGTAGTCACACTAGCAGCTCCTAAAGTGAACTTAATTGAAGTTACTTGGTTAAGTGTCTGTTCTAGTGATACTCCGTTTGTACTGGTAAAAGGAATTGTTAGTCCTATAATGATGTAAGGAGGGAAAAATGCATTTGCTTTATAGTAAACTGTATCCCCGTTACTGTCTATACTGCTAGAATCGTACACTACGTTAGGGTACCTAGAAGAAGGTAGCTCGTAGTGCCCACTCCCTATACTACCACTGTACAGCAGGTTTACATTACCTACTCCGTAGTCTGATGGGTTTGTTCCTTTGAATTCTAGTATAGTCATTTTTTAATTATTCTATTCTATAGTACGCTTTTATATTCTCTGTATTGATCGATCCAGATATAAATGTAAATGGATTAGCATTAGTTATTCCATTTCCTGTTACTGCATCGACCCATTTTTCAAATCTAAAGTCAGCTCCTACTGCATCATGTGCTTCTATTGTCATTGTTGGATAAGCACTCCAGTTTTGGTTATAAGTAAAGCTTCCTGTGAGATTTATTGTCTCAGGGTAGTTTAAAGTTACTCCAGTCTGTCCTCCATATATACCTGTTAATACTTGATTGTCAGGAGCTCCTCCTTCGTACTCTGTCTCTATATTATAAATAACCCTGTCTGCAAAATCTGTACTAAAGTGAGCGTAGTATTGATCGACCGTTGGGTGTGTATCTTTATATATTGTTAAAGATCTATTTGTAGTTATTATCTTAGGATTTGCAGAGAGTGAACCTGTTCCCCAACCTTCGAAAAAGTATGGATAGTTAGGTTGTGCTTCTGCTAAGATATATTGATAGGTATCATAATCTACAGATTGACTTATAGTAGTGCTACTAAATGGAGCATATTTTGGATAGGTAATCGATACTTGCCCTTGTCCTACTGGGGTGAATTTATAAAATTCTCCTACTACAGTTATTTCTAGTTCTACAGTACACGATAAAGGTATAGGTAGTGAGAAGTTAAAAGCTCTTACTGAAAATACAGTATTCGGTTGTTGTTGAGATTTAAACGGATTAGCTTTATTTAGCTCACCGTCTGTTGCTATTAGTAATGATCCGCTAAACTCACCTGTAAATCTAGGTTCTTCACCTGTTATGTTTCTAGGTACTGGTCCTACAGGTGATACAAACGTCTGTGGATAGTTAGTTGTATAAGGGTCTTTATTAGCAACCCCAAAAGATCCTGCATCTGATCCACTAGATTCACCTACTGCTATAGAGCCGGTTATAATTTCATTAGTATATGAAACTGCAACTTGTTTAGCTTTACTTCTATTCAACATGTGAGACCTAACAATAACTCCTGTTGTTACGTTAGACCTAGCAGGTACGAAATCTTTAATTAATCTAAATAAAACATTATCGAAAAATTTAACTAACCTAATAAAGTCAGTCGGCTCTCTGTATGAATATAGATCGTCGTTCCAATTAAAATCAGCTAATGACCATTGCTCTATTACATTCTGCCAAATATTCCAAGGAGAGAATCCTTCTTCAAGTACCTGTTCTCCTATCTTATTTAAAACATGATACTTGTCAGATTGAGCGTCTCTAGGATCTCCTACAAAGTCGTCATAGTCAAAGCTAGAGCTAAATTTAAGCCTTATAACTTTGTTAGCAGGTTCAGAAATGTCAAACCCTACTTCAATATCATGTAAGTCATCAGAATACTTTTGAGTCTTTTGAACTATACTAGAATACCTAGATAAGGTACTTCCTGATGCTATTGAACCAGTGTTGTCTAATCTAATCTTATCTAAAGAACTTGTTACTTCCTGTTGTATTAGGAAGAATCTATCTCCATCTGTTCTTGCTCCACCTCTCTGTCGAACTTGTAATAATCCGTCGGGTATACCAAAACAGTTAATTAAGGCTCTTAATCCTCTATGTGTTCCCTTTGCTTTTGTTAGGAAAGGTATATTGTGGTATATTCTTTTATAAACCTCCTTTTGGTAGTTATCTTCAGGCATTGGTTGAAGATGTTCTAATCCACTACCGGAGGTAATTTGTCTATATGTATTGATTACTTCACCTGTACTACCTGAATCGTAAGTATCACCTGTGAATGCTGAGAATAAGTCGGTTAAGTTCCTGTTACTGTTCTTAAGGTTGTAACCAAAACTTTCGATTGCGCTTCTAACTAGGTCTTTAGATATACCAAAATCTAGTCTATTATCCGCATCATACTTATCAGAAGTTGCTTTAAAGTATATCCAGATGTTATCAAAATGCTGTCCTAGCATATGAGTAAACATCAGTAACGGTTCGTTTTCTGGATCTTCTCTTAAGTAAGTAGGTATAGTGTTAGTTAATACATCGTAGTTATTTATATCGAAATTAGAGGCAGATACTATTTGTTTATCAAACCATGCTAAAGAATCGTTAGTATTACTACGTTGATTAGTATACGGTGACTTTGTATTAGATTTTGGCCAAGAGTATGAACTACTTTCATAGTACAAATACTTATCGTAATGGTCAAAGTTCTTTACAACACCTTGTATCAGACCTTCGTAATAGTCTACACTGCCTGATATTCCTATTTTAGTATACCCTGTACCTGCTATGGTGGCAATACTATCTTCGTAAGAATTTATAAGATCTAACTTATATTTAAAGTTTCTTAAACGCTCTTCAGCAGAAGAAAAATGAATGAAATCAGAATAGTCTGTATGGTTAATACTTATTTGAGCACTCTTTTCATTGAATAGAGAGAATAAAGAGTAGTAAGAACTAGTTACAGGGTAACTAAATAACTCGTCATAATTGAAGAACTCTGTAGGGTTATTATTCTCTTTATCTAATTCTACATCAAAGTTAGGACCTTTAAGATTTGGTACCTTGATTACATCGGGTCTTGACTCTACTGTTACACTATATGATACTGTATCAGCTACTGTCTCAAGTACTCTACAAAGGTCTTTTTTACTCCATACATTAGGTAAAGGTTCATACAACTTTAATATTAGAGACACGGTATTTTTATACTCTTGTGTGTCTATATTAATTACAGTATGTACGTTGTTTTTACCAAAGTCTAACTTAAAGTCGTAAAAGTAAGCGTTATTCTGTAGTTTAGTTTTTATGACTTGAACGTTAGTTTCAAGCTCTTCATCTGTTAACTCTAACGTTAAAAGCCTAATCTCAGTACGGTCAGCAGAAACTTCTTCTAAGTAAAACCTTTTAGCTATTTTATTATCTGAGAATAGGTCAGATATAAAGTTATATGTAAGTAGTACGTCACCGTTTCTAAACCCGTTAGCTATAGCATCTTGAGAAGGATTAACTTCAATATTAGAAGCACCATCTTTACCGGCACCAGCAGCGAGTAGGGTTTGTGATTCGTTTCTATAGTCGTGTTGAGTTTTTAGCAACTCTCCGTCTAGAGTATAGAAGTGTAGATCTATAATATCTACATCTGGTTTGTAGGTACTATTGATAGAAAGAGGGCCTACCAGTACCTTGTCTTTGATTTCTATCTCAGACCTAGTAGTGTAGTCAAAATTCTCTACTTCGTTTACTATGTACTTAACTGTCGCCATTCTCTGTTCCGGCTTTTAAATTAGCCATCTCAATTTCTAAATCTATATTTTTAGTTAGAGACTCTAAAAGCTGTTCTCTTAACTCTGCTATCTCGTCTAATAGTGGTTGTATATCTTGTAAATTATCTTCTAGATCTAATAACTCACTACTTCTCTCTACTAAGTACCTATGTGATTCTCCGTCTCCTTCTACAGGTATATCTAAATATAAATCTTCATAGTCTTTAAAAAACTGTTTAACCGTTCTCCCATCTACAGCTTCTTCTGCAGACACAAAGGATTTAAACCCCCTATCGACGACTTTGCCGAAGGAGTCTTTTTGGTATACGGTTTTTTGTATTTTGATATTCTTACCCATTCCTTACTACCTTAAATACGTTTTTATTATCAAGTACTACAGTGCTTCCATTTAATGTTGTTTTGATCAAAAGCCTATAATACCTTTCGGGCTGGAGTGCATCCATATGTACGTCGAAGTAACTGCTAGTATTATCAGCACTTACCTTTGTGTAGTTAGAATCGAAGTCTATAATCATTTCATCGCTAAACTCATCTTTAATTGCCCAGTACGTATCCTGTGGTAGTTTATATTCAGTAAGGTAAATAGAACCAGTAGTGAATGTTCTTGTTGGATATTTAGGTCTTGCAGATATTCTAAATCTTGCTTTATCCGAATCTATATACTTTTCTTTCCAATTCTTTATAGAGACAGTAGCAATATCAGTACCTAATTCATTTAAGGTACTTGAATATATTGAATCGTCCCATTTAAATTCTAAGTATGGAGGAAAAATAGTATTAGTATCATTACCAAAGTATTGTAGAACAATAGAAGAGGTAGTTTCGTTCTCTAAGTTATCCTGTAGCTTAAGCAGCAGACCGTTATTGTCAGTAGTATTAGCATATGATGAACTAATAAATGATGTTACATCTATATTTAAATCTAAATCAGAACCTACATCAAAACTTTGAGAAGAAGCTAAGTCTCCTGTAAGGAAGTCTCCTCCTAAGTTTGTCCATTGTACTGTACCTGCGTCTTTAAATTTCCATGTTGCTCCAGATATATTGTTAGGTCTATCTTGTAGTTTACCTGTACCTTGTGACCAAGAAGATGATATAGGATATGCTTCAACGTTAAACCCTACTGGTAGTTCAGATGCACTGGCTACGTATAGATTTAATGAAGCGGAATAGGAGCCGGACACTTTAGTGTTAATAGCACTGTTAATGTCTCGATCTCTAAATTTAATTAGTATCCGGCTTGAGCGGCCTATTCCATCGTCATCAGGGTATGAACGAATTTCCAATATTTCATCTAATCCGGCATTACCATATACTCCTGCAGCATCTGGTTTGCTTAGGATAGTTGTGTCTTTCTCAGGATATATTCTGTATATTGCCATGTTATATTGTTGTTACTCTTCCTTCTATGTCTTGATTTGGATACTTTACTTCAAAGCAACAAGGGTCATAAGAAGGATATAATACGTTGTTTTTAGTTGCACCTTTGGTATCGTACCCAAAGCTACTATACCTACCGCCTGCTTTATTGGTAAGCGTTACACTTTTAACTGTCTGTACTCCTTTTACTCTATCGAGTGCAGTATATACAGCTGATATGTTAATAGGTTGGTTTATAGTTAATTTATCTTTTGCAAAATACTTCTTCAATTCAGATGTACAATTTAATAGTACTTCTCTTGATTGATAGTTGGGTAGTGAAACAATCTCAAACTGCACACCTATATTTACTACAAAAGCATCTCTTATTTCTACAGCATCTGTTAACATCATAAACTCAGAAAGATACGTCTTAAGGTTATTTTTAAGTGTGTCTGATGCAGGTACTAAATGTCCTTGATTGTCATATGCTAAAACATATAACGATAGAGCTAAGCGATTGTCTCCAAGAACTGATTCGTTGCTTCTAGTTGTAGCGTCTTGAGTAACATATACTTTAGCTATAGTTCCAAACCTTGGAGGGAGTGTTAATGCTCTAACTGAATAATCTTGTAGAGTTACTGTTCTTTTTTGTTCTGCAAATGATCTAGCGCTGTTCTCTCTAATTTCATCAACAGTGTCTCCATCTCTTCCTCCTAATGCAGGTTGTGGGTTATTGAAGTTTAAAGTAGCAACTTTAGAGGAATCTACTGCTGCTGTATTTATAGCATCTATAGTTGTAATAGAGTTAGCAGGTGCATTTGATTCAACACCGCCACCGACTATATACCTAACTGTAAGAGTGGTATTAGAAGGAGCTAATCCGTATGAATTAGTAAATAAAAAGTTTGACGGATCGTAAGCCCAGTCTAACCTCTTAACTCCTTGTCTAGGGAAGTAGGTAGTAGTTACAGGATTAGGTAAAAACTCTGCATCATCTTCAGTGCTTATTCCTGCTCCGAACTGTACTTGTAATACTCCTTTAGAGGTAAATCTACTTACAAATCTTCTCGGTACTTTTTTAAGTTTAAGTATGTTAGGTGCTTGTGCTTTATCTTGTGTAGAGTTTTGTTCATCTACAAATACAGTATCCTGTCCTAAGAAAGGTACTTCGTACCATATGTTTCCGTCGCTGTCTGTAATGTCTAGTACTCCAACTATGTTTTCGTCATCGATAGTTAGTGTTGCAAACTTCTCTGATGTGCTAAAGGTTTCTTGTGTTGATTTTATAGTCCCAGAATAAGCATGAGCTTTCTTCTTTAATTGAAATTCAGAAGGAGAACCTCCTGCTAATGTTTTAACAGTAATTTCAGTAGGGTCATATGAACTAGAGAAATTAAAGTCTACTTTATCTGATATAATATATGTAGGTTGTCCTTGACTTGTAGCTTTAACGGTGCTGTTTTCAGCAACAGTTATTGCTTGATCAAAATCTGGTTTACTGTCTATTCCTATTGCATCTACTGTTTGTGATACTTCTAGAATCGTTTCTGCTACAGAAGTAACTTTAGGTGTATATCCCATCATATAAGCAAGTGCATATAAGTTAGATGGGTTCTTAGCATGTTGTAAAAACGTTTCTTGTAGTTGATTATCTTGATAGAAAGACAGAACATCTCCTACATAAGATGCCATTTCAATTAACATCATACCTGGTGATGATGGAGAAAAGTCATTATAAGAATCAGGAAAGTAGGATTTAGCATACTCTATTAATTGAGATCTAAAATCGTCAAAATTCCTGTTAATATATTTTATGTCTCTAGTTTCCGCCATTATGTAGCAATATTAATTAATAGTTCATCTTCTATATTTGTATCCTTTATACTATAGGCCAAATAAAAGGTAACTACGTTGTTGTCTGGATCTGATCCAGTTTTAATCTCTTGAGGTTCAACTCTAGGAAAGTATATGTTTATTGACTCTCTAACTATGGATTCAATTTCACCTATCTTTTCTTCGTTTATATTCTCAAATAACATATTCCTTAACCTAGTACCAAACTGAGGGTTTAAATATCTCTCTCCTTTACCGGTTAAGAAAAAGTTAATAAGGTTATTTTTAATAGCTTCTTTAGTTTGATAGTTAGAAGAAAACACGTCTTTAGCTCTAAATGGAATATTTAAGCCGACAGCTTTTCTAGGCTGTAAATCTAACGGGTTGATCTTTTTAACTTCAAATGCCATAATTACCTACTTCTATCTTTTTCGTATGACTTGTCTAATACTGATTTAGCTTTAGCTACAAAGTCTAATTTGCTTATATCTATTCCGGGTTGATTAGGTGATGCTGTCATTCCCATTTGATTAGCCATAGAGCTAGCAAAGTTAGGTTTCTGTGCACCAGACCCTCCCATTATGTTAGAGTACTCTTCTCCTGTCATAGATGCCTTAGTCATTTTTAGCATCTCATCTAAAGGTACAGTACCTGTATTCATTTTTCCTGTAGACCATGTTCTTTTAAGGTCTTTTTGTACGACTGGCTTATAGTCAGCGAATTTTTGCATGCCTTGTGGAGCTGAAGCAATTTTAACAGCTTCATTCATTACTTCTTGTAACTCCTCCTTAACGGCAGCTCTTACTTCTTCTCGTATGATTTTGCGTAATTGATCGAGTTTCATATATATAAATAGTTAAGTTAAGAAAGTTGATTATCAATTCTAAATTTTATTTCCTCTAAAAGTACTTTTTTTGATGAACTAAATGAATTTGGTCCTTTTAATTGTACTTTTCCGTCTTTTAATGCAACAGCAAAGTGTCGAGGAGCAAGGACGGGTGTTTCGGGGGTACGTCTAATCTGAAGTATATAACCTTTATATGTTAGGTCAGGGTCTTCTCTAGTTTCTACCTCCTTGGTAATTAAATCTCCAGATATGCTTTTAAGATCTTTACTAAGTTCTTCAAGTATTTCTGAAGGAATATCACCTTCACTATCTCTACTTACTAAGTTACCACTGTCTAAGTCACTATCAGTCAGATCGCTGTTAGTCAGATCGTTGTTAGTAGAGGCTGTTTCTTGATTATTAGCAGGTAATTTGTCACCAGTAGGTTGGGTTAGCTTATCAGAAATATTTTGTAATACTTTTTCAAGCTGAGAGAATGCTACTGCTTGTCCGGTAAGAGCTTCTGGTTTTATGTTAACTGCTTCAGTTTTAATTTCTTTTTCAGGTATACCGTTTTTATCTAATACTGTATTCCCGTTTTCGTCTTTTTTAGTTACCACTATAGCAATAGGGTTTGTCTTTTTTCCGTCTATTAATACAGGGGGTAATCTAAAGCCTGTACCTTCTTCTACTAGGTTAAGAGCTTCTTTCTTAGGTAAACTATCTAACGTAGCTGCACCAGCCATCTTTATAGAAGCTATACCTAACTTTTCTTTAAGTTTATTCTCTACTTGCTCTTTGGCAGGTCTATTATTTTCTTTCTCTAATACTTTAGAACCGAATGTAGCAAATATACTATCCCCATTTTCATCTAACATTCCTAAAGTTGCTTGTTGTTTTTTAGAGAGTTTAGATTTCATAGCATTCTCTATCTTACATACTTTAAGAGGAGCTTCAAGTGCTTTTAAGTTTTTACTAATTGCTCCTGCGTTACCAGATACATCTTTTAAACTAAGTTCAATGGCGTCGGCTGTGATTAACATAGCTGCTGCAAATTCTTTTAGTAAGTTAAGAAGGTCTGCAAACTTAGTTGTAAAGTTAGTAGGTTGTGCAAATATTAAACCTCCAGGAGGTCCAGGTGGAGTACCTATAGCTTGTGGAACAGGTAGGGCTAATATGATATCTACTGCTGCTAATATACCTTTTATAGGAGCACGTATTCCAGGGGGTAAGCCTGCAAATACAGCAACGTTAGCTGTTACCTTACCTGATAAAGAAGATAGTTGTGTTAGCTTATTATCTAATTTGTTTAGTTCGGCATCACCAGGGCACCCTTTAGCTCTTAGCTTGTTGGTGCTAGTGGTTACAGCTTTCATTCCTTTAGCTATAAGTATACCTTGAGCTTTACCGATTTGTGTACCGATAGCAGCGTGTAGATTAGGTGGTTTAAACTTTTCAAATGGCATACTACTCTGTAAATACTTTTAGTGAATCTAAATCGTCTATGGCTTTTTTTATTTGTCCTAATGGAGAAGCCATTGAAGCTCCATGTGCTTTGATTTGTGTTAACCCTCCGGCTGATGATCCAGCTGGTGCTACTCCTGCTAAAGCTTTACCTAACCTTTCTAGCTCGGATAATAAGTCTTTCATCCATGCTTGTGTTGTTGCTCCAAGTAGAACTGGTTCTCTTTCTCCAAAGGCTTCAGTACCTAGATAAACTTTAGTAGCGTCTAGAGCTACATACTCTTGTCCGTCGAAGCTGATTGTGTTAGCGTTTCCTGCTACTGCTTCAGTACCGGATAAAAGTATACTCTCTTCTTTAGCGTTAAAGTAGAGTCTTCCTGAGTTTATTAGTATTTGAGATCCTTGATAGGCATCTGCTTTATCAGGTTCTCCATCCCATGCATCTCTTTTTTCATTAGCTTGAGTAAGGCTAACTGTATGGTCTTCCACCATATATATAGAAGCAGGATCATCGTTTATATTCTCTACTATAGTTGAATCAGGTGTTGCTCCATTCTTACCGTTACTTATTATGGTTATCGGTTTTTGGTCGTTATTCTCAACAAACATTTGTTCGTGATCTACACCAGTAAACCGGACTGTTTGACCTTGTCTACCTTCAATTATAACATCACCTTGGAAAGGCTGTAGCGGTGCTACATTAGCTTTATCTTCAAAGTTATATCCTAATTCTTCTAATCCTTGTTGTGTATCGGGAAATGCGTTAACGTGAGGGTTGTTCCACATGTTAACAACAGTAGTGTAGTAGCTTCTTGAATTGTTACTATTAGATTCATCTCTATCTACAGCAGGTGCTGCTTGTAGTAGGACTACTTCGTTAAGTAGAGGGTAGATTTTAAAGTTACTATTAATAGGGTAGGCTATATCTAAAAGGACTGGGTCGCTTTCATCTTGGTATTCACCTATTATTCTATATTTTATAGCTCCTAAGGCTTCCATTTGCCCGTATGTTTCCCATTCAGGATGTGTATCATCTAATATGATATCAACTACCCTAACTGGAATTACAAAAGGATAAGAGTCTCCTGAAGAGTTCTTACCTAGTGCAAACGAATCAAACCCTGTGCCGAATTTATACATTATTCTTCTGTTTCGTCTTTGCTACCTTCTCCTAATTTATCTTGAATATCTTCTGTGTCTTCTAATAAAGCAGCTAATTCCGTAGGATCAAAGAAGCTATCTCCATCTCCTTTAGCTTGTGCAGACTCTATACGTTGTACGATAGCTGCCATCTTTATTAATGCATCATCATTCTTTACTCCTATTTCCATGTACTCTTTTATCATAGGTACAATCAAAGTTGCATCACCTATGTTTTCTATAAGAGGTTTTAGCTCGTTTATTAACGCTCTTACTTGAGTTCTGGTTTGAGAGGAGTTATCGTGAATCTCTCCAAATAAATCAGATAAAGTCTTATCTTTAAAGATTTTTTTATCTAATGCCATTGTTTTGTTTTATTATAAATATCTTAAACGGCATTTATCTCTAAAAGTCCTATATCGTAATACTTCTGATACTTTTGATAGAACTCTTCTTTTAGTTTAGATATGACTCTAGTTAAGTGAGGAGTTTCACAATCAGTCATCTCTCTAATATAAATATACAGGGCTTTCTTCTTGAACATCTGTAGATCTGATCTTGTTTTAAAAATAGTTAAAACTGCATCTGCGATTTTAAGTTCTTGTTCTTTTACAAATATAGTATCTATTTTCTCATACATCTCATCAACCCAGTCATCCATAAACTTACTAAGTGTCTTCTTACTTACACTTTCTTTTATTTCTGAAGGATCATAGGAGTCTTCGTAATCAGAGAAAGAGCCTATTTGTTTAAGCCTTTTATAGTTCTTGTTGTTGTAATTGATTAGCCACCTTTTAACTATAGTACCAAAGTAAGAATATGCTTTTGCTCCATTAGTAGGATCAAACTTCATTATCTTCTCCTCTAATAGGACTGTGACTATCTCGTGCTTTAGGTCTTCTATTTGTTCTACATCAGTATAGTAAAACTTAAAGGTGTGTATAATATTCTCTGCTAACTTATAGAAGGGTAAGTATATATGCTCTGTAAATATTTTAGCTCTATACTTAGAATCAGTAGAGACGTTATATCTAACAATGTACTCTTCTGTTTCCTTTGTGAAGTAATTAGCTTTGCTTTTCTTTCGTGCCATAATTTTCCGGGAGCATATATCGGTCTAGCTCTTTTTGTACTAGTTTTAGTTGTTCAAAAAAATAACCGACCTCATCGTCTGATTCAAATACCCCATTCTCATCAAGCCTTTGCAGGTGCTTTTTCGAATCTCTTAAAATCTGTGAGATTCTCTGAAGATATTGTGTTTGGTCTATTGTTATATCTTCATACTGTTCATTCTTTAACAATAGGTTTCTTACAATATAAGATAAAAAAATTATAATAGCAACTAATATTCCGGAAATAATGTAAAAAGTTGTTGGGTTAATATTCATTTTAAAGGTTTTTTAGTATATTATTTAATCCCTGAGAGGAATTTACTGCTCTTCCTGTAGAGCTCTTAGTCTTTACTTGTTTAGGTTTAGAACTACCACCGCTTCTCTTCCACATATCGTATTCTACTTTAGAAGCTAAGAAATCTGCTGTATGTAGAACTGATACTAAAGCTGTTTTTTGTCTAGAAGACTCAACATTACTGAAGAAGTATGCTTCATTTGCTTTATCAAACACTCCGTCATGGCATCTAATACCTAAAAACTCTTTTTGATCTACTTTTATTCCAAACTTCTGAAGTATAAATAAAGATCTATCAGGAATTAACATAAAATCTAGATCAGGGTTATAAGTATACATTTCTGAAAGCTTATCTTGTCTCCATTTATCTGTTTGAGGTATGTAATTAGGTCGATCACCATCACCTATCTTACCTAAATCGTGAAATAAAGCAGCAAATACTAATTGCTCTTCTGTATAATCAAGAGTACCTCCCATTTTTTCGTATAATCTTGACTGCTCTATAGCAAATTGTACTACTCGATTGACGTGGTCTACATATCCTCCGGCAAAAGCATTGTGATACCAAGTTTTACCACTAGCAGGAGCCATAACATAGGTATCCTCCATGTGGTTTAACATCTTTTTAATAGAATCTGCTCTATCACCGATGTAAGTATCGATAATTTTAAGATGCTTCTCGTAATTCTTTTGTATTTTTTCTGCTTCTAACATAGATAACCTTTTTAAATTTATTATTAATTATTATATATTGTTTATTTTATTTATATATTATTATATTAATATTATTATATTATTAATTATATTTTTATATATTATCTTATATAACATATATCGAAGATATTAAATTTAAGGCAGAAAGGCAACTATTCTATAATAAATTTTTCAACAAAGTGATCTTTTATTAGAGATTCACCTATATCCCACCTCACCTTCATGTAAATACTTATAGTATCCCCTATCATAGTAGGAGGAAATGGACCTACTACACGCTTAGTACTAAACCTACCTTCTTCATCATCTGAAAAGTATATCGAAGTGTTCTGGACTACCGGTACTATGGTTCCATCGAACTGACTTAGATATATAGTTGTATTCTCATACGGTATTGGAGTTCCATTATAAGTCCATAATCCCAACCACGGCTGATATAAGCTAATAGTAAACGCAACCGAATCATTCAGCACAAAATAAGAATCGGTATCAAATTGAGCCTCTACTACAGATTCATTATTATACCTATACTCCCAAGAAGTCCTATCTGCATATACATCTAGAGAAAAGTAAGGGTAATACTCACTCGTCCAATCTAGTTCTGCATGGTAATACCCATTACTATCTTTAATAAACGTAGACTCTATACTAGCATTACAATCACCCAACTCACAAGGGGGAGAGAAGGTTTCTTTCTCGCAAGAGGAGAGGGCGGTAAGGAGAATAAGCGAAGCCGCCGCGCGAAACGCGCGCACGTTGCACCGCGATTTAGTTATGTATAACATATGGTTTACCAATTTCATCTAATAAGTGTTTAGCTTCTTCGATATTAATATTAAAAAACTCTTTTCTATTATTTACTCTTACTTCACTTAGCTCTTCATGAACTAACTGCTCTACTTCGTATCCATTGACACAAGGTAAGGCATACTCTACGATAAAATCTGTCGGTATACCCGTAGCTCTATTTATCTCCTTTACTCTACCCTCCGGGTCTCCATTAGTATAGCCTATCTTTACCATACCAGGCATAGAGGGGTTAGAGAGTATATATACCCATTGTGCATTCGGTACATTAGTAGGTATCTGATATGAGAGCTTCTTATCACTATAGTACGTTACAGTATCCCATCCTTCGGATGCTTGCTGAGGATCTATAGATGGTGTTATTGTGAAGTATTTAGCACTATCTAGGTCGTTAGTGATTTTGATTAGACCTTCAGCCTCTTCTACGCTTATTCTTTCTATGCCCATAATAATATAACCTTTTTTATTTATACTTAAATATAAGAAAAATAAGTCAGTTAGGCAACTTTATCCCAGTATTTCTTAAGACATTTTTTATAAAGTCTTCATTATCTAGTAAGTCTAAATAGTCCTTTACTAAAGCACATTGCTCGTAATACTCTATTTTCTCAAAATACTTTAACATAGGTATTAAAGATTCCTTTACCTCTACAATATTGAAAGAGTCTCCTATAGTGTATACAGTTTTAAACTCTTTTATATCAAGTCTTTCTAGATAGTTCATTAGCTTAAGGAAGTATTTAAGCTTTATACGATGCCTTACTCTTTTATACTCATTAGGATGAGCTCTTTTATACATTACATCCATTATATGCCAGTTCTGAACGCCTCTTACGACCATTCCTATTAACACATACGGATTGTCAAGCAGTTCCGAAACGTTATTCTCTTTATAAACCTCTTCGTCACCTGCTTCAAAGATAGAAAACAATGTATTTTTATCTAAAGGTTGCATCTATGATAAATAGACTAAAGTACCCCTATAGGTGAAAAATTTTTTTTTCTATTTTCCCCGAGATTACTTGCTTTTCACCAAAAATGTTCTTATATTATAGTATAATGAGTATTTGATATGTCGAATTTAGAAGATTTACTATATTCTGCCGATGAACATGGACAGCGGGTGGAAATGTTTAAGGAGATAAGGAGGTTACGTGAATTGCCTGGAGGAGATAGAAGAAGATTGGATGCAATATACCAAGAGGCTTATGAAACAGTAATGAAAACATGAGTGATGTAAAGCATATATTAGGAGCAGGCTGTTCTTTTACACAAAATGGGTGGTATTACCCACCTGGTAGTAAGCGAGAAAGAGAGTCTAACGTATTTGAACGAGATCCTAACGATTATCCACATATGATTGCCGAAAATTTAGGTATAACTGCGGATAATATTGCTAGATCGGGTAGTGGATGGCAGTTCCAAATGTATTTAGTGCAGAAATGGGTAGAGAGTAACAAAGATAAGGTGAAAGACACGTTATTGGTGATGGGGATCACCTCTATTAACCGTGGAACCTTCTTTACTAACTCTAGATTCCCAAGAGATTTAGAAGAAAACGGGATTTATGCGGATATTCCCAATCATCTAACTCCTAATGTACAAATACCTACAGGCAAACGGGATTTTGCCTATTGGAAATCAAGAGGATACGATGGAGAAGATGTTAAAGAGTTCTTCAAGCTGTATTATACCATAGCTCACGAACCTGATCATTGGGAAGCTTGGCAATATATGCAGTTGAGAATGTTTCAAAGCTGGTTAAGAGATATTGGACTTAGATTTATCTTTATAGATGCCTTAGATAAAGAAAAGAGGCCAGAAGAGATAGAGAATCTATATACATTCCCTGATGGTTCACAAGTATGGACAGATTACATCGAAGGGTATGATGAATCTTACGATATGGACATACATCCCAATATGTATGATCACCATAGACTAGCAGAACTGCTAACAGAACATATACGAGGAACATATAGTGTGTAACTTAATAGTATCTGTAGCTACTCCTGATTATATTGAACATTACCTGCCTATGATCGGTAGTGCAATTGTTAAAGGTGAGTGGAAAGGTGAATTTTGCTTAATAGTAAATGAGGAATGCGGACCTGACTTACTTAAAAAGCTTAAGAACCTAAACGTTCACGTGTTTCAAGTAGATAAGTTACCTGAAAATCCTACAATACACTGGTATAAGATGTATTTGATGGATGAATACTTTAAGAAATGGGATTGGATACTGTATTGTGACCTTGATGTACTGTTTCTCAATCGTATAGAGCTAGATTTAGACATTAAAGATAAGAATATACTGTATACTAAGACAGATGACTTATCATTTATGGGGCATTTTTTAGAAGAAAACCTATCTGAAGAGCAAACCATAGAGAGAAAACGTATATTAGAGCAATATGGTGATGGCGAATCACTACAGACATGCTTCTTATTGTATCATAGTAGTATAATAGAAGAAAAGTTCTTTGATAAACTCAAGTTAGCATATAAGCATTATTATATAGAGCATAGTATATGTAGACAACCCTATTGGGATCAGACCATTTATAACATAGTATTCTACAATAGATGGAAAGACTTAGGAGATAGATGGATACATGGCTTAAAGTATATGCATGATATAAACTGGGATTGGAAGAAGCTAGATATACCCTATATGGACAATAACGATTATGATAACGTTATAGGCTTACATACATTCCATTTTTGTGCTCCTTGGAATGAAACAAACATACGCTTTAATCGTATATGGAAACAATATATAAATATATAAATATATAATACCCTATAGTCAAAAAATCTTCCGAGGGAGGAACACACGTATGGCAGAGCCTTGCAGACTACCAACCCCTTAGGGAACTATACTGTCACTGTTATATCACCTTGATCTCAACATACAGGCAAGTGGCCGGCCGCCTTAGGAAGTTTCCGGAAGGATCTCTATACAGACTAATTCTCACTCTACCAACTCTAGCATGGACAAAATATCCAGACGGATACATAGTACATATAGAAGATAGCGCTAATGAATAGGAAGGACAGGACAGGCTCTTTAGCCTTAGTCCAGAATTGTTTAATTGATTGCATCATAACCTTTATTATTATATAGCCAATATACGAACTATATGGCATATAGGCAACTATATCTCTTATCTATACTCAGTATAAATTACTACTATAGGTTATACCTATGGCAATGTTAGGCCTATCTCCATCTCATATAGAGGGAAGGTATAAGTAGTCTTCTGAGACATCATATCAAATGTATATGTCTTCAATGTGGTAGGACCCAAAGAGTCTATATTCATACCACTAAAGGTACTCCAGATGCTATAGGACATATCTCTATCACTACCCTTACTACTACTATAGGCTCTTATTGTATATACATTAGGTACTCCTTTAAAGCCTTTACCATAGGCAACCTCTAATACCTCACTGTCTTTTAATGCCTTGATGGCATCCAATACCTTCTTACTTGCTTGTTTCTTCTCTTGATATGTCATATAACCGTTTTAATATACCTTAATATAAGAAAAATAACGGTAGGATCCAACTATATCACCATATATTTTGCTATATAGAGAAAAAAAATGACAGGGGGACAGGCCAGCCTGATGTACCCTTCTTCTTTTACACACATTACCTCTCTATCTTTCTATACAATCTATATGATTTTATATAAATCTATAAGTATATCTATATATGAATATATACACTAGCTATAATTAATAGACGTTAGGTGTATCATGGTATGTTCTCCCTTTATCTACCATATCTACCACCTTCTCTCCTATGTTATTATATGGTATTGTTATCTATATATAGCCTCAGCCGTACACTACCTTAGACATTATTTATCACAGTATTGACATATTGGTCTATATTGGAGATGTTGGTTAGGAAGGATGGACCTTTTGTAATATTCGCGCGTGACCCCTTCGGGGGCGAGAGAGAAACGCCCCCTCACCTCCCTGTCTGCACCCTCCACAGCTCATAGTCCTCTCTATTGATCTTATATCCCCAATGCAATAGGCTTTGTTGTATCCTTGGACTTACATCCCAATCATTAGTCTCATATACTCTTTGATATATTCTCTGTCTCCATCTACCTCCTCTACCACAGAAGTCTTGCCATCGTCTAATCTGCCTATCGTCGTCTGGATGCCTTCTACCCATATCGTACTTACAATACCATTCGAACCAACCATATGGATCATCCTCATGCATCCATTTCATCTCTTTCCAATACTCATAGTCCATACCACTCCTTATCTTAAACTTATTAAGCCTAGGTTTGTACGTCTCTTCTAAGTATAAGCTTGTATCTAAGCCATCGAAATGATAGTTGAATAGTTCGGTATACTCGTAATTGGTATACTCTTCTATAGGAAGTCCGAAGTACGACCCTCCAAATGCTCCTTCTTTGATTATCTCTCTAGGAGATAACATAGGATAGAATTCATATTTACTCATAACCTTTATTGTTTTTAGTTTAATTCGCGCGTGGTGCCTTTACCAACCCCGCCCTGCTCTTACCATTGCCTCTATTCGTTGAAGCTCTAACCACCCAAGGTACTTCCACAATGCTTTTAGTTTCTTTATCATTTCTCTTTAATTGTTGTTGTATTGTCATAACTTATTAAGTTATTTATTTCTTGTTTAACTTCTAAATAATAAGCTTCATAAACAGAATCTATATGAGAATTAAGTATCTCATCTACACAAATCAATGCACATTGTTTAGCTATTAACTTATCTATCTCAATGTTTTGGTTTAGGTAGTGATTGTTGTCTCCTAACATTTTTTCTGCTAACTCTTTTGCTTTTTCTTTTGCTTTCATACTTATTTGCTATTCATATAATCAGTAAATGAATCGAAGTCTCTACTCAATCCACCTCTTAAGTCTTTTAATACCTGCACTACTAATCTACCATCTAATAGCCAATGAGCTAACCCTACATGATAGGTAAGAGGGTACTTTCTTTGTTCATCTCCTCTATCATGCTCTACCGAGAAGTTAGTTAGGTAGTTTATAGCTGCAGGAGTACCCATAAATAACTTATCATCTATAAAGTGGTAACCTTGCCATTGAGGGTGTCCTTCTACCTTATGTACCTCTATAACGTTAGTAGAATATATTATATTGTCGTTAAGTACAGCTTGAGGATTTGTATCATTGATAATCTCATCATTAAGTTTATATATAGCCTTCCAAAACTTCTTTACAAAGTAGTCTGGCCTCACCTGAAGTACTAAGTCATATTTTATATCATTATCATACTCATATTGTCTACGTAATGTATTTACTCTACCCCATCTATTATAATACTTAACAATAGAGTCAACATCATAGTAGTTATCTGGCAACTTATCAATCCTCTCTTCTATAAATAGATCTCCTCCTCCTTGATAGTTATCACTATCCCAAGTAGCTAAGAAGAAGTCTACCTCTATACCTTCCGGAGCTATCTCTTTATAGTTAGTCCACATATCATAGACCTCTTTCCAGCAAGGCCTTACTTGACCTGATATTTGTATTGCTACTCTTCTAATCACTAAACCAGTTTATTAGTATGTTAATTGCTATTAATATATTCGTTATTACTGCTTGAGCAACTATAATGGTTCTAAACCTAGCTACTGCATCTGCTTCCTTCTTGGTAGCACCTATCTTCTCTCCTAAAGCTCTAGCCCAAAGACGCCACATATAGCATAGATTGTAATGAATACTAAGAACCCAGCTATTGCTACAGACATAACTTTGTAGCTGTTTTGCATCTGGCTAGGAGTTCTCCCTTGGTTGCTTCTATATTGTCTGTACTTACCTCGATCGGTATCCCATTCTTTAGTTCTACCTTCAAAGATGTTTGGTCGTTTATCACTCATTCTGAAATGTATTTAGTTAGTTTATACTTCTTTACGTACATGAGCTTTTGAAGTTTCTCATATAGTTCTCTTACTAGGGTATTAGCTACATACTGGCCTCTGTTATTAGGCTTAGTATAACTCTTAAACCATAAGTTCATATACCTATTGGCTGCCTTTAGCTGTAGAGCGTCATCGCAACTATTGATAACGCTCTTTGCTTTTCTGTGAGTTTCAAATATATTATCCATATTAAAATAAACTTAGTTGAACAGGATCGTTTTTCTTCTCAGTAAACTTATAAGCACTCATAACCTTACGAGTAGGTTCGAACTTATTATTCTCCCAATCTAACAACTCTCCATCTTTAATTACAAGAGCATGTTTAGCAACTAGTACCATAAAAGTACCTACTGGATGAGATTGAATAAAACTCTTAAGAGTCTTCTGTCTCCAGATCTCTTCGCCTTTAAGCTTATATCTATTCTTTACTTCTGCTTTCTTAAGTCCGTATACTTCGAACTCTTTGTTCTCTAACTTAAGACCATCGTCCTGAGCTTTTAGGAACGTAGTAGAAAGAAGCATATTATTAGTTCCTTTCTTATCTTCTCTACCCATCTCTTCTTTACAAAAAGCATGAGCTGTTCTGTAACTAACGCCAGTAGCAGCAGCAATGGATCTGACTACACAGTCATTCTTTTCTGCTTTAGCAAGTTTACAATCTGTCTTTGAATAGTTTTTGTTTACTGATAAATACATAACCTTTATTGTTTTTAATTATACTTAAATATACGAATAATTAAGTTCCTAGGCAACTATTTGACTAGATACTTCCTTAATATGTTTACATTTTCCATGGCCGATATACCCCATACAATCACAGCTTAAATTACCTTTAGCATTATGTCGTACAGTATACTCCTTATCAGAAGAACCAGACTTAAAAGACCATCTCTTCTCTTCTACAAATAACTCTTCAAAAGGTTTCTTTTTTACTACTATATCATCATGAGTAGTTCCAGGGTGAACCTCCATCCAAGAAGGAGTATGTATCTTCTTTCCATCTTTCATTATGAAGCCTCCTTTACCTACGTTCGTATAAGGTACTTCGTAAAAATGCCTTTGAACAAATACCTCTCCCGGAC
>ENA-OUOG01002154-OUOG01002154.1-marine-metagenome-genome-assembly--contig:-NODE-2154-length-21129-cov-5.962189_pt1 | contig 21129 bp, 14 predicted proteins | sample MGYA00248635_ERZ508505 | MGnify/ENA primary metagenome ERZ508505 (study PRJEB26176, sample SAMN06267871) | marine metagenome | isolation source: Saanich Inlet, British Columbia, Canada | place: Pacific...
AAAAGCGACTGCGCGGCCTGCAACCCCTGCCCGCATGGCAAGCAGAAACGCTTCTGCGTGGACTGCAACCCCTGCCCGCATGGCAAGCTGAAACACCACTGCGTGGACTGCAACCCGTGCCCGCATGGCAAGCTGAAAGTCAACTGCACGGTGTGCAGTGGGTGTGAACACGGCAAGTGGAAATACAGGTGCAAGGCGTGCAAGTCTGCGCGCGCCGAGCAACCGGTTGCGCCCGAGGTCAAGCCCGACCCCGAGATCAAGCCCGAACCCGAGGTCAAACTCGACCCCGAGATCAAGCAGGAGCCCTTCACGATCCGCGGCTACTTCGGCATCCGCGACTAACGACGTACAGAGAGACGAAAAAGGTTCGTAACTAGCTAGCTAGACTCGCTCGTCGATAGACTGTAAAAAATTTTCTTTCACGAAAAAAAGCGCGTCTTCGCGGCGTCTCCGTCTACCTCTCGTCGTCGTCGTTTTTGTTCCTGGCGGAGAAGTAGGCATCCTTCATCGACTTGGCCGCCTTCCAATAGTGCTCGACGTAGGTCTTAGCGGGGTCGCTCCAGCCCCAGTCCTGGCGCATGATGTCACCCACCAGCGACCGCCACTTTTCCGGTTCCGCGTCGTACGTCATCAGCGCGCGGTCCAGCGCGTGGTCGATGTCGTGGTCGTGGCTCCCGTCAAACGCAAAGCCGTTGACCCTCAGACCCGCCTCCTGCGCGCGCAGCGCGTCCTCGTCGACGTCGAAGACGGTATCTTTGAGCCCGCCCGTTCTTCGCACCACCGGGACGGTGCCGTAGCGCATGGCGATCATCTGCGTCAGGCCGCAGGGCTCGAACATCGAAGGCACGAGGAGCATGTCCGACGCGGCGTACACGAGATGCGACAGCGGTTCGTCGTACGCAAACACGAATCCGCTCTGCCCGGGGTACCGTCCGCCAACCTCGTACGCCATGTCGTTGAAGTCCCTCTGCACGTTCCCGTCCGGGCTCGATCCCAGGAGCACAAACTGCCCGCCGCGCTCGAGCGCGCGCCAGCACGCGTGCTTGATGAGGTGTATGCCCTTCTGGTGCGTCAGGCGCGCGACGACACCCACCAGCGGTCGCGTCTCGCTCAGTTCCATGCCCAGCCTTTCGCACAGTTCGGTTCGCGCCGCGCTCTTCCCCTCGGCGAACGTCTCGGCGTTGTAGTTGAGCGGCATGTACTCGTCCGTGAGCGGGTCCCAGAGCTCGACGTCGATGCCGTTGCGTATGCCCACCATCTTGCTCGAGTTGGCGGCGATGGCGTTGTGGTTGGAGATTTCCTCCGCGTACGTCGGAGACACCGTCGTGGCAAACGTGCACTTGCGCATCGCGCGGCCGATGAGGTCGTCGCCGAATTGCAGGTTGTGGATGGTGAGAACCGTCGCCGCGCCCGGGGGAAGCCGGTTGCGTTTGGCGAAACAAATGTGCGAAGTGCTCCAGTCGTGCGCGTGGATCACGTCCGGAACGTCGCCGACGTGCGCCAGGTACGCGAGCGCGCACTCGGAGAAGTACTCGAAACGCACGTGGTCGTCGCCGCGGCCGTAGATGCACCCCACGTCGAAGTGCCCGGTGTCGGGTTGCAGAAACGTGACGGGAACTTCCTCGACTTCGCCTTTCCACACGTAGCAGGTTTTGTCATCCTTCATCGCGAACGCGTCCACGCGGTCCAGGTTATCGATCTGGTCCGTGTCCATGCAGTCGTACTTCGGGAGGATAACCTCCACGGAGTGCCCATCCTCGATCACCGCTCTTGACAACGCCGTGACGACGTCGCCCATGCCTCCGACTTTGGCAATTGGGGCCATCTCGACGGCGACGTGCACGACGCGAAGCGTGGGCACCGCGCCGCCGCGCGCGCCGACAATCTTCTTGTGGTAATCCAGCCCGTCGCGGCTGTCGTACCGCCCCTCCATGGTCCGCGCGTCGTCCGTGAAGACGAAATCGCACACGTGCGCGTCCGGTGGGATTTGCAAACGAGCCACCAGCGCGGGCTGCGCGCGCTCGCCCCCCGGCGGATGCGGCGCGGGTTCCATGCGCATCGGCCCGAAACCCGAAGCGTGCGTCCAGCGGTTCCAGCCGCCCTGCACGAAGATGTCCGCGGCGCCTCGTAAAGGCGCCTTCGGGTCGGAGGTGTCGTTCGCCGCGTGCCGGTAGAAAATCTGGATCTCCCCGCCCGCGGAAGGCCGGTCGGGCTCGACCACCACCTTGGCGGTCGCGGGGTCCTCCTTGATTTTCTTGTCAAAGCCCTGGCGCGAGACAAACTTGCGTTCGGCGGCGCGGCCCGCGCGCTCGGCGAGCGTAACGTCGAGGTGTCCGAACTCTTGCTCGAGCTGCGCCTCTCTTTCGCCCGCGTGGTCGACGTCCGCGGGGGGCGAGCCGTCGTCGCCGCCCACGGGCGAGTGGTAGTCCTTGCCCCCGGCGTTGTCGTACTCGCCCTCGCCGTCGGAAAACACAAAGTCCAGCACGTTCGCCTCCGGGGGGACAAACACGGGCTCGGCGATCCACCAGTCGCCGCCCTGGTCGTTGAGCCAGTACTCCGCGCGCGCCGGGTGGTCGTGCGACAGAGGGCGCATGCCCACCTGCCTCGGGTCACCCTGCCACCCGTTGTACCCCAGGTGCATGAACAGCTGGCCGCCGTCGCCCAAACCGTTGGGGTTGCGGCGGTTATACACCACGGCGCTGTCGCCGTGCCGCGGGCCGCCTCCGAGCCAGTAGTACACCTCCTTCACCGACGACGCCACCACGGCGACTTGCGTGCTGGCCCAGGTCTCAGCCTCCTTGCGGCGCGCCGCCTTGCGCGCCGCCAGCGTCGCGTGGTACGCCTCCGCGTACACGCTCTCCATGGTCTGCAGAGACTCGATGGACGCCGAGGACGGCGTCGGCTCGGACTCCACCGCCGTCGTCTCCACCGCCGTCGTCTCCGGCTCCGGAGCAGACTCGCCCGCTTCGCCCTTCAGCGCCATCACCTCGTTGAGCAAATCCTCGAGCTCGAGTTCCTCCGCCGTCTTGTCCGAGGGGGGGGGAGTCTGCTCCTGCTTCGCCGGCGCCACCCCCGCGGCAGCCTGCGCGGCAGCGATGTGCGCGGCGGACGCGCCGGGGCCGTGCTCGGGCAGAGTGGCGGCGTCGTTACCTTCCTCGCCCTTCAGTCTGCGAATCTCGGCGTCGCGCGCCTCCAGCGCAACCTGCAGCGCGGCAATCTCCGTCTGCACGCGGCTCTCCCCCTTGGCTTGCCTGAGCTCGGCGGAGGACGAGAGCTCCAGCTCGGCGTTGGCGGTCTCCAGCTCGTGCTGCAGCGACCCGAGCTTAAACTCGAGCTGCTGAATCTTGGTCTCCGCGGTTTCACGCGCATCGCGCTCGACCGAGACCGCGCGCTCGAGGTCGGCGGTGGCGCTCGCCACGCGCTTTTCGAATTCGATAGCCTTCTCCATCGGGTCATCCGCCTGCAGGTCCTCCGAGATCTTCTGCGCCTCCGCCGCGCGCGCCTCGGCATCCTCCTTCTCCGCGAGCGCAGCCGCGAGCTTCACCTCCAAGTGCTCCTCCGCGGAGAGCTTGTCGGCGGCGAGCCGATCGAGGTCGATCTTCGCCTGCTTCGCGAGCTGCTCAGCCTCGGCGACGCGCCGCGACGCCGCCTCCTCGGCGGCTTTGAGCTCGTCGCGAACCTTCTGGATCTCCATCACGGAGAACTCGTTCGCCTCGGAAACCGCCGCCTGCACCGCCGCGGCGGTCGCCGCGATCTGCTCCTGCACCTTGGCGCGCTCGGCGTCCGTGGCCTTGCCGGCGGCGATCGTCGCGAGCTCGGCGTCGGTGAGCTTCTCGACGGCTTCGTCGCGAACCCGCTCGGCTTCGAGCAACGCGGCGTTCGCCTTCGCCTCGCGCTCGCGCGCCGCCTCCGCCTCCGCCTCCGCCTTGGCCGCCGCGACTTCCCACTCCGCGGCTTCGGAGGCAGCCTGTTTGAACTGCGCCGCCTCCTCGCGCGCCTTCGCGGTCTTCGCGCGCGCGGTGGCAAGCTTCTCCTCGAAGTCGGCTTTGGCGGCTTCGATCGACGACGACGCCTCCGTCTTAGCCGCGGTGATTTCCTCGTCGCGGCGCGCCTTCGCCGCTGCGATGGCTTCGTTCGCCGCGCGCTCCGCGGCGTCGACAGCTTCGTCCGCTTTCTTCTGCGATTCCTTCTTGATTTCTTCCACCAGCTTCTCCGCGGCTTCCGCCTTGGCGATGGCAGCCTCGATCTCCGCCTCGGCTTTTTGCTTCGCCTCCTCGCGTGTCTCATCGATCTGCTTCTGGAAATCCGCGGTGAGCTCGTCGATGCGCGCGTCGGCGGCGGCGCGGATCTTCTTCACCTCCTTCTCCGACTCGGACGCTTTCTTCATCGAAGACGCGACCTCCGCCTCAGCCTCCTCCACAGCCTTCGCGACGGCGTCCTTGGCGGCGGCGATGGCCTCCGCCGTCTTCGCCGCTTCCTCAGCCTCTTCCCGCGCCTCGGCGATTTCCGCCGCCGCCTTCTCCTGCGCCGCCACGACGCGGCGCTGCATCTCCTCCTCCTTCTGCTTCACCGCCTTCTTGACCTTCGCCTCGGCAGCCTCCACGGCTTTACGCGCCTCCTCCTCCTTCTCCGCGACGAGCACCGCGGCAGCCTCCTCGGCGGCAGCCACCTCGATGCGCGCGATCTCTTCCGCCGCGTTCAGAGCCTCCTCGGCGTTCTTGAGTTCCTCCTTGAGAATCTCCTCAGCTTCGGAACGCGCGCCGTCCTGCGCTTCGTTCGCGCGACGCGTCGCCTCCTCTAAAGCGCTCTCCGCCTCGGAGACGCGCTTATCCGCCTCGGCTTTGGCTTCCGCGGCGAGCCGCTCGTACTTTTCCTTCTCCTGCCTCGAGATTTCCTCCTGCACAATCTTCGCCGCGTCCACGTCGCGCTTCGCGTCGGCGAGCACCTTCTCCGCCTCCGCGGTCTTCGCCGCCGCGCGCTTCTCCGCGGCGGCGACGTCCGCCGCCGCCGCCTCCTCGGCGGCTTTGATCTTGGTCGCCATCGCCTCCTCCGCGGCGAGCTTCGCCAGCCGCGACGTCTCCGCCAGAGCCTCCCACTCCGCCATCATGTCCTCGGCGTCGCGCACGCGCGTGTCCGCGTCCAGCTTGATCTGACGCAGCATCTCCTCGATGGCCGCCTTCTTCTGCTTCACCTCCGCCACAGCCACGCGCGATTGCTCCTTCGCGCGGTCGCGCTCGCGTTCCGCCGCCGCGACGCGCTTCGCCGCCTCCTGCCGGATGCGGGTCACGGCGTCGTCCATGTCGCTCACCGCGCGCGCCGCGAAGGCCGAAGCCTCCGCCTCGGCGGCGGCGGCTTCCATCTCGGCGAGCTTCGAGCGCGCGGCGGCGGCCGCGGCGGCGGCGTCCGCGTTGCCGTTGTACTCGCCCATCAGGTCGCGCGCGGCGGCTTCGGTGGCTTCCGTCTCGTCGTACGAAGAATCCGGATCCGCCGGCGCGTCCGTCGCCGGCGCAACCGTCTCCGGCGCATCCGTCGTCGCCTCGCTCTCCGACGCCGCCTCGGTTCCGGGCGGGGGCCCCGGTGGACTCGTGGAAGGCGGAGGGGGCGCCGGAGGAGGCTGCGTCGGCGGTAACGTGCCGTTCCTGGCCGCGAGCTCCTCCTCCCTGGACGCGAGCCGCTTGGCCAACTCGCGCGCCGCCTTGACCCGCTCCGCCACGGAGCGCATCACCTCCGTCTGCCCGGTCTCGTACTCTCCGCCGACGCCGTAGCGGTTGTCGTCGTCCGCGGCGCGGGGTACCACGCGCGATGCGCGGGGTGGCGCGCGCCGCGCGTGCGACGCCGAGTTCACGGGCGCCGGCGTCGCCCCGTCGGGCGACGCGTTCGCGTCCCCGAACGAAGACCCGCGCGTGGGAAGCCTCGAAGCGGCGGCCGTGGTCCGAACGCGACCGCGCGCGAACGCGCCGGGCGAGGCGCTCCGCGCGGGCCCGCGAGCGCGCGCGCCGCGGGGGCGCGCCGCGGCGATCGCGGCCTCGCCGCTCAGCGCGCCCGCCATGCCCGCCTCCATGTCTCCCCGCTCCGGCGCGCGGCCCTCGAAGTTCCGTCCCCGGGATCCCTTGCCCGAACCGCCGAGTCAAGAAGAAGCCAGGTCAGACTTTCGAACCGACGTGGATGCCGCGCGCGCGTGCTCCGCCGTGGCCGACGCGACTCCGATGCCCCGCGCGACGGACGCGCGCGATCGAACTCGATCGGGCCTCGCGTCGATGCGCGGTCTGGGACTGACGAACGAGGCGACGCGGCGCGCTTCCTGGAACGGGCGAGGAGGGATGTCACCGAACCCGACGCGTGTATTTTGTTGGTTTTTCGCGAACGAGGTGCCAGCGGGGCGGATAGGGGAGGTTTTGCCCGGTTCACGAACCGAATTCCGCGAATCGGGCGATTTCACGGGTCGCAGACTGGCGCGCAGTCGGGTTTTCTCGATTAGGTTAATTCCTGACTGGAAAGTGAGGGCGGTTTTGGGCTCTTTTTTGTTTTTTCGTCTCCTCCAAACAGAGAGCCGCGACGCGAAGCGAGGCGGACAAGGCGCGCAAAGTCGAAGACGGGTCTGGGCGCTTCTGCGATTTTTTCGGGGAAAAGCACCACGTGGAAACGAACAAACACGCTCCCGGAGCTTCCTCGAGATCAGAGCGAGACCGCGCGCGAACGCACGCACGCGTGTCACGATGCCGCTCATCTACGCGTTCGTGGCCCGCGGGCCCACCGTGCTGGCGGAGCACACCAGCCACAGCGGGAACTTCGCCACGGTCGCCGCGGAGGTGCGTCCCGTGTCATCTTTCCGACTCGTTGGAGAAAGACTCGGCGCGACGCGTCGCGCGACGACTCGCCTCGAGGCGTTCCCCACGCGCGCGACGCGCTCCGACAGGCGCGCGCGCCCGGAAAACGCCTCGCGCCTCGAGGGCGTGGACGCGAGCGTTTCGCGGACGACCGCCACTTCCGCGGAAGGTGCCGCGCCGACCGCCCGCCGAGGACGGAGGAGGCGCCAAACGGCCCTTCGCGAGTGTTTTTTTTGCCACAGATTCTGACCAGATCTCGTCCCTCTCCGCCTCCCCCGCGCCCTTCCCGCGCGCGCCTGCCGCCGCAGACCCTGCCCAAGATGATCGAGCAGCTCCGGGCGCAGAAAAAGTTCACGCTCGTGGCGGATGGCCACACGTTCAACTACCTGGAGAGCGACGGTTACGTGTTCCTGGTGGTCGCGGATGAGGCGTTCGGGAGGCAGGTGCCTTTCTCCGTCCTGGACCGAATCGCCGCGGAGTTCGCGGCGTCGTACGGCGAGCGCGCGCGCGACGCCATCGCGCACTCGCTCAACCGCTCGTTCGCGCCGGTTCTGAAGCAGCACATGGACGCCGCGTCGAGCGACGCCGGCGAGCACTCGAAGGTGGCTCGCGTGCAGCAGCAGGTGAGCGAAGTGAAGGAGATCATGATGGACAACATCGAGAAGGTGCTCGACCGCGGCGAGAAGATCGAGCTGCTGGTGGACAAGACCGAGAACCTGCGGTTCCAGGCGGACAACTTCCACCGCACCGGGCGCGCGCTTCGCCGGCGCATGTGGTGGCAAAACCTGAAGATGAAGCTCGTGTTCGCGGCGTTCGTGCTCGTCGTCATCCTGATCCTGTTCCTGTCCTTCTGCTACAGCAACGGCAACGACTGCACGAAGAAGGAGGACTAGTAGCGTAGACGTCGGCGGCGACAATCGGAGAGCGCCGATCGGCCGATCCGCCGATCCGCGCGTCGAGGGCACGACGCGGCACACGCACGCGGCGAGTCCGAGCCGTCCGGAGCGGGGGCTGTTTTTCGCGGCGCGCGGGTACGAGACGAACGAAGGCGAAGACGCGAACGACGCGAGTGTAAATAAAACGTCGACCAAAATTTTTCTGAACGCGACGGAGCGCGCGACGCGCTTTTTGTCGATCGGCTCACGCCTTGGGGGGCGCCTCGCCCTCCTCCGCGGCGAGGTCCGCGGGAACGGAGGCGGGCGCCGCCGGCGCGGCCTCCACGGGAACAGACGCGGGCTCCGCCGGGGCCTCCGTCTGCGCCGGCGCGGGCGGCTCCGCGCCGCCCCACGCCGCCTCCGCCGCCGCCTTCCGCATCGCCTCCGTCACCTCCGCGTCATCCGCGGGCGCCGCCGCGGGCGCCGCGGGCGCCGCGGGCGCCGGCGGTTCGGCCACCGGCGCCTGGCGCGGCGTGGGCGTGGGGTTCCTGATGTCGTCCAGCCCGATTTCGTCCTCCAGCGTCTCCTTGAACTCGCGGCTCACCTCCTGCAGTTCGCGGATGGTGGGCTGGAAAGCGCGCAGCGTGCTCCCGAGCTGCTTGGCGATCTCGGCCAGGCCCTTGGGGCCAAACACCAGCAGCGCCACGACGCCGATGACCAGCGCCTCGGGCGCGCCCACGCCGAAAAGGGACGCGGAGATCTGTGGTTTTTTGGGTTTTTAAAACGTGGTGGATGGGACGCGCGAGACGCTCCGGCGCGGTCAGCGTCGTTCGTTCGCGAAGGCGTTCGCGACGACGCGAAAAAAAAAGCGCACGGCGCACCGCGGATGATCGGCGACGGATAACGATGGCCCGCGTGGCGACGCGGCGCGGCGCGGACGCCGCGGGGCCGCGGGCTCGAGACGGAGGCGCGCGCTGACGTACCACCGAGGTGCGTCCGCGCGCGGGCGCGCGGAGCGCGAGAGAAAGGCGGGACTCGCGCGCGAGGTGCGCGGCGGCGCCACCCGCCACCGCGCGCCTCGCGGAGAGCTTGGCGGAAGATTGCGCCGGCGCGCCCGAGGACGAGGCGCACCCGCCGCGAACGACGGCGGCGGCGCGGCACGCGCGGGGCGCGCGATGCACCGCCGCGATCGCGGGAGTGGCGCGGAGGTTCGACGCGGTGACAGCCATCGTGTCTGCGCTGCGCAGAACAGTGTGCCTGCGGAGGACGTGTCGAGGAGATTCTCACTGCTGACTGGCCAGACGCCCGATCCGAACTCCCCAGCCGAGATCGATGTCGTCGCCTGTCGGACTCGCGCGGCCGACTCCGTTTCGACGTACCGCGTCCCGACGATTGGACGAGAACCCCGCCACTGTCGGCAGCGCGGGCGCACGAGACCCGCGGCTCTTCGTTCGCGACACGGAAGGAAGGTCCCCCCTTCCCGGCTCGGGCCCCCGCTCTCTCCCGCGGCGCGATGAGCCGCCGTCCCGGGGGCTCGTTCGACCCCGACGACAAGTACTCCAAGGCGAAGGCGCAGAATGTGCGATCGCACGCGACGCCCCCGCCAGTGAAGACCCGCGGCGGCGTGCAGGGCGACGTCCCTCGCTTCGCGTCGCAGCATTCATCCCCCGCGCAGTCCGCGGAGTCGAGCGAGATGGCGGCGCGCGTGCGCTCGAAGCTCGACGCTGTTGCGGACCGGCTGCATTCGGACGAGCGGGAGAGCAGCGCGGATCTGGTCAAGGGATCGCTGGATCGCCTGGCGTTTGCGAGCCAGGTGTCTCAGGTGACGGACGCGTTCGGGTCGGTGGGCCACGACGCGCTGGACGAGGTGGGCAGCCTGGCGAGCAAGGCCACGGAGACGGTGGCTCTGTTCCAGGCGGCGCAGTACGCCGCGAAGTGGATGCCCATCGACACGCACCTGACCATGAAGCCGACGTACGTGAAAGTCGCCGCGCAATCCGCCGAGCGAATCAAGTGGTACGAAGACGCCGACTTTGAAAAGATCGTCGCGACGCACGCCGACGAAAGAGACGCCATCTTAGCGGAGAACGCGGGTTTGCGTGGAATGCTCGGTTTGGAGGAGACGTCTTCGGAGAACGTGTCAGAAATCCGCGAGACGGAGGACGGCGTGAACCGCGCGTTGCTGTTGAGCGCCGCCGAGGAAATCAAAAGACTAAGAGCGCGCGTCTCCGTGTTGGAAGGCGAAGCCGCGCGGCGTCGAGTTAAGGATTCGGGATTCTTCTCCTTCGGCGGCGGCGGCGCGGACGGCGTCGACACGCAGCAGATGGCGCGTTTAACCACGGAGCTCGCCCGGTTGGAGGAGGACAACGGACGGCAACGCTGGATGATCGGCGAGAAGGATAAGCAGATCAAAGAGACGCAGGCGAAGTTCGCGGCGTCTGAGGCGTACGCTCTGCGCGAACGGCTGCAGGAGTGCACGGAGGCGCTGCAAGTCGCGGCGAACCTGCAGGCGGAGCAGCTTCAGTACTTGGAGGACAACGCGTTGAAGAAACTCACGTGTTTGGATGACCAGATAGCCGACGTGCAGGATGACCTGGACACGCGCACGCACCAGCTCGCGCAGCTCCGGGACGTCATCAAGCAGTACTGGGCGAACGGAGACGAACGCGTCGCGCCGAACATCGCGAGCCTCGCCGGGTTCACGAAAGCGGAGCGCGCTCTTTTGTTCACGCTCAAACAGAAGCGGGAGGCGAAGACGCTGGGAGGGATCGTGAGCGGGCTCGGGCGGTTCGGAGTGAAGCTGGGGGGGAACGCCGTGGAACACTTAATCAAAGCGTGCGCGCCGCCGCCGGTGGCCATACCCAGGGAGGGCCAAACCGTCGCGGCGCCCGTCGGAGCCTCGGCGGCGCGGACCTCTGGAACCGTCGCGACTTCCGCCGCCGGCGAAGAAGCGTCGGCGGCGGCGACGCCCGCGGCGTCGCCCGCGAAGCGAATCGGCGCGTCGGACGACGCTCCGCCCTCGGATGACGGGTACCAGGGCGACGGCGACGCGTCCACCGCCCCCCCCACGGCAGAGAAGATGCCTCCCTCGGCGTCCTCGTCGGCGGCGTCTTCAGCCGCGGCCACGCCGGTGAAGAAGCTTCCGCTTGATGTACCGCCGAGATCCGAGTCGGCAGAGGAGGAGGCTTCGGCGTTGCCCGCGTCGTCCGCTCCCGCGACCGCGTTACCCTCTCCGCCGTCGGCGACCGCTTCCGATGCGGCGCTGGTAAAAACAAGCGCGCGTCCCGCGCGCCGCCGCGAGGACGAGACCGCCGAGGATAGGGCTGCGCGCGAGAAGGCGAAGCGCGAGCGCCGCGACGCCGCGAACGCCGCGAGGCGCGAACCCGGAAACTCCGTTTCGCGCGGCGCCGGCGGAAAGAAAAAGGATGAGCATTTCACCGGTTTCGAGGATGAGGCTTCCGCGGCGCGGGAGAAGAGGGAACGCGCGGCGGCGAGGCCGGCGTTGCCGCAGCCCAAGCTACTGGGGAAGGCGGCTCTGCGCGAGGAAGAGCGCAGGAAAGAAGAAGAGGCGCGCCGGGAAAAGATTGGCGGGTTCCAGGGCTTTGGCGGCGACGGCGACGACGACTCAGACTCGGACGGCTATTAATATTGAATTATTATTCCGGACTGCGTTCAGTAGAGCGCGATCGATGTCCGCGTGCGTTTCCACGCGTGAGACGAGAGCCGACTCCCACGAAATCGACTTCGAAACACCGCACGCCTCATCGGGAGGCGCCCGTCACCGCCGCCGCCGCCCGGCTCTGCTTCGCGGGCGCGGCGGTTGCGGGCTCGGAGGGTTTCGCTTTCGCGTCCGAGCGCGAAGCCTCGGAGTCCTTTTTCTCGTCATCTGCCTCGCCCTCATCGGGGAGCATGTCCCCGTAGTACCCCGGGTCCGCGAGCATGCAGTCCCGCAGCGCCTCCGTCTGCTTCGCGCACTTCTCCACGAAGTCACCGTCCGCCTCCTTGGCTTTGTCCACGCAATCCTCCCACGCCACGAACGCGGTCTTGCAGCTGCCTCCCTTCATGAACTTGCAGAAACCGCACTCCTCCTCCTCCTCCTGCTTTTCCCCGTCGGCCGCATCGGCCGCCTTCGCGCCGTCCCCGGCCTTCGCGGTCGCATCCTCGGGATCCGTCTCCGCCTTCCCCGGCGCGTTCGCGGTGGTTTCCCCCGCCATCGTCGAAGCCCCGCGCGCGCGTGAATGGGGAACCGCGCGGACGACGCGGACGACGGATGAACCTAAACGCGCGCGATCGGCGGACGGCCGAAATTTTTCACCGGACCTGACGCCTGAAAGGCTTCAGAAGAACTCGGCACGACACGCATTCCGCGCCTCGCATTGCGCGCGCTCGCGCGCCCCTGCCTTCGGGGCTGGAGGCCTCCTTCTCGGCGACAGGGCGGTGCTCCCGAGCTTTGATGGCTGGCGCGGTGAACTCCACCGAGACCGCCTCTGAGTCTCCTTCGGGGGAACCGCCTCCCGGAAGAGTCGACCTCGCGTCCTTGCGAAGCTCGCTGAGCAGCGCCGATTCCGACAACAAGACGCGCTCGCTGCGCGCCATCGCGTCGTCGTTCGACGAGGCGCACGCCTCCACCTCCGCCGCGCGGTTCCGGGCGGAGTGCGCGCTGTGCGCGCTGCTGGACGACCCGCGAAGGCCGCTGGACGCACCGGCAAGGCTCGCCGCGCTGTTCGTGCTCGCGAGAGGCGGCGAGGCTCTGGGCGCGGACGACGGTGAGAAGAGGAGAAGCCCGGGGGAGGCGGACACGTCCCCGGACGCGCCGGACTCGCCGTCGCCGTTCGCGGAGACGCTGCGTTTTTGGGCGAGCGGCGACACTTTCAAAACCAGCGGTGACTCGCCTTCGACGAGTCACAAACACGAACACGACACAAACACGTTGTTCGCCTATGAGCGAACGTTCCTTTTAGCGTTGTCGGACCCGGCGCGGCGCAAAAGCATCGCCGACGCCGCGCCCGAGACGTGGACGCGACGGGAGGATGACCGAAATCCGCGCGAGACCTCCGAGACCTCCGACGACGAACGCGTGAGCCTCGAGCCTAAAAGAGCCTCGAACTTTAAAACTGTAAAAGCTCCTCCGTTCGGTCTGTGGCCGTCACTTAAGGAAGGCGACGAGCCAGACCCGATCGGGGCGCCGTTCGTCGCGCGCGCGTTCGACGCCGAACGGTTTTGGTTCGCGCCGAAAAACGTTTTCGGCGACGCGTTTTCGTTTTCACGAAACCGTCCCCTGTGGGACAAGACCGCGGGCTTACCTCGTCTCGACGCCTCGTTCGCGGCGCGTGCCCTCGACTCGGCGCGTGCGATCTTACAGGAGTCTTGTAAAAACCCAGTCGCGCCGATGCGTCAATCGACGGCGTCGGCGGCGCTGCGGCGAGACGCGTCGCTGGCGGACGTCATCGCGAGAAGCGCCTCTCGGTTTCGCGAGACGGTTGAAAAAAACCCACCCGTCGCGGCTTCGGTTCTGCTCGCGACGGCGCGCGTGCCGTCCGCGCGCGTCGCGCGTCTGAACACGCTGCTGGACGTGCTTTTGGAAAACGTGGGCGTGCACGCCATGGAGGTGGTGGCGAAGGCGTTCGAGGAGAGTCGCGAGGCGCGAAACGACAACGACGCGCGCGCGGTTTTCCAGGCGGACGGAAACGAAACGAGACCTCCGCGAGAGACGCGAGAGACGCTCGGTGCGAAGTTTCGCGAAGTTTCGTCCAAAAGTTATCCTTTGCCCTCTTCGTTTTTGACGCCGTTCGCGGCGCGTTGCGTGCGTCGGTGCGTGGACGGCGGGGAAGGCGGAGGCGGAAGCGGAAGCCGTTCTCACAACGCGTCCGCGCGTCTCACCTGCATGTTCCTGCAGGTGCTGCTCCGCGAGCGGCACGTCGTAGTCGCGGACCTCCCGGCGGAGGTGGAGAGCTTCTGCGTCGAGTTCATGAGCGTGAAGGAAGCGGCGGACCTGTTCCGGCTCGTCAAGCAGCTGCAGCGGGAGGACGCGCGGGCGGCGAACGGCGAGGACGCGGAAGGAGGTGCGGGATAGACGAGATGCCGTAGTCTAAAATTGTAGTCGGTGAAACTCACTTAAAAAAAAAGCGTCAAAACAAGACGCGCGTTCGTCACGAAAACGCAAACTCCGACGCCTCGAGGGAAACCGCGGTTTCCCTCCCGAAGATGGTCAGCGTCGCGTCCACCGAGCCGTCGTCGCGCCGCGCGGTGACGTACCCCTTGAACCCCTTGAACGGACCCTGGTGCACCTCCACCGTCTGCGCGCCGGGGGGCGCCGTGGAAGCGCGCTCCTCCGACGGCGCCGCCGCGCGCGCCGACGTCGACGCGCTTTCGGCGGCGGCGTCTCCTCTCATCGCCGCCACCTCCTCCGGCGACGCCACCTCCATCTCGCCCATCGCGTGTTCCAAGCTTTCCGCGGCGGTCCGTTCTTCCTCTTCCCTCGCCTTCTTCTCCGCGAGCATCTCCGCGAACGCCTCGTCCGACACGACAAGAGGCTCGCACGCGCGCATCATCTGCTCGAGCTGCGCGTCGGGAACCGTTCGCGGCGCTTCGCTCTTTTGTTTCCTAGTGTTCCCGTACCGCGTGATGCCGCCGACGGCGAAGCCCTTGAACGGGTACACCTCCTCCAGCGCGCCGAGCAGTTTCTGGTTCATGCCCGACAGCCGCAACAAGATGAACCCGGGGAACGGTTTCTCGCTGCCTTCGGATTCTCCTGGTACCAGTCTCAACAGGTCCAAGCGGCTCTTTCCTCGCGCGTCGCTCTCCGAGACGGCGAAATCAGACGCCGGCGCGCGCGGCGTCCACGCGTCGATGACGACGCCGCCCACGCGCGGCGTTCCCGAGAGCGCCACGATCAGCTCCGCCGCGCGTTCCTCGCGCGTCTCCGGGACAGCCACCATGTACCAGCCTTCCTCGGTCATCGTGTCCTGGAACGCGCCCTGTCTGTCCAGGTCGCGACGCACCACGTTCAGCTTGCGACGGCCGGTGAGGGGATTGTCGAGCTTGTACTTCTCGGACGCGTCTTCTTTATCTTCGTCCAAATCGACGTCGGCGACGAAGTCAGTGCTTTTGTTCGCAACGGCGTTTTTCTCGCCCCTCGACAAAACAGGGACGCCCTTACCGCGCGACCGTTTCAAGTTCGGCGCCTTCAAGACGCCCCCAGGCGCTTTGGCGGCGGCGGCGGCGGCGGCGCGCTCGTACCCGCCCGCGCGTCGCCGCCGCGCGTCGCGCCGCCGCATCGCCTCCGCCTTGGCCTCCTCCGCCTCGCCGAGACGGTCGAGCGTGCGTCGCCTCAGCTCCGCCTTGACGTCCTTGCCCTCGCGCTTCAGCTCGTAGCACCGCGTGAGCCGCTCCACCAGCTGCGCCTTGACCCCGGCGGTGGTGGCGCCGAACACAGCGAGCTCCGCCTTGATCTCCGTCGCCTTGAGCGCCTCGACGGCGCTCACCAGATCCTCGCCCGTCATCCCCTCGAACCGCGGGGGGGCGGGAGACGCGGTCTCGCCAGCCGCGCTCTCCGCGTCTCCCGCGCCCGCGTCCTCCGAGGCGGCGCGGAGCCGAGTCGCCGCGCGCGGGAGGGGAACGAGAAACCCGGGGGCTCGCCCGGACGCGCCTCGGGCGCGCGCCACGGCACGACATGAGGGTCGGCCCGCCGCCGCCGCCGTCGCGTTTCGGGCGCGGGGGGGGCACGCGCGCGTCGCCGAGGGCGCCGCGGCCGCGACGACGTGAGACATCGTACCTGCGCGTGCGTGCTCGAGGCGGCGAGCGGCTCCACGCGCGTTCGCGAGACTGGCCTGCGTCGCGCGCGTCTCTCTGCGCATCCGTCCGCGCCAATCGCGCTTATTATCGCGCTTTATCGCCGAAACAAGCAAAACCTTCTTTCCGTGCGTTCGCGACATTCCGGCGAAGGAACAGAGGAGAGGCGTGGCGAGCACGCGTGAGCGCGTGCCGAGCGGAACCCATCGGCCTGGGCACGACAAAGGCACGACAAAGGCGCCGATGCGTGGTTTGACCGTTGAAACCGGCGTTCAAACCAGAAAAGGAATCGTTTTCATTGGAATCCTTCGGATTCCCCGATGAAACGCGTCGCGACGCTATTATAGGAACGCTTTTTGATTTTCAAACCGCCACGTGCGCAATCCATTTCCCTCGAAAGGTCCAAAAAAGTTTCCAGAAGGAATCGGGCCGACTTGACTCGTCGTCAGACCGTCGCGGCGCTCCGACTCGGATATTTTGGAAAGAAAATCTGAGAAGTGATCCAGTTTTGCCAGTCTGGTGGCGGCTGACTCTTCGAGCGTGCGCGCAAAGAATATACCCACGCGCTCGGCGCGTGGAGCCATCACTTCCGCGCGCCCGCACGGCACGTCAGCGCCGCCCACGCGCACGCGAAACCGAGAGCGCACGGACAACGCACGTCTCTAGTCGTTCCGCTCGAACGTCGCATCGAGAGCTCCGTTTAATCCGCGTCCCTGGCTCGGCTTCGCGCCGCGTCGGTTGATTCCCCGAACGCTCCCAGAAGACGTCTTCGACGCGGGTCGGACACGGCGGTCATGCGCGTCGCCTCGTTCCCCGGGGGCGAGGACGCCCTGCAGCTCGGGCGCGTCCCCTCGACGTCTGCGGAGCGTACAACTTTCCCGATCGGCGAGGGCGCGTCGCCCGTCGACGTCGCCGCGAGCGCGGCGAACGGTGAACCCGTCTCCCCGTCTTCGCGAAACCAGAAGAAGCATCTGCAACACAGCGAGTCGATGGCGTTCGACATGCTGTTCGACTCCATGGACGGGGGGGCGGTTGACATGGAGGACATCGAGGAGGGCGAAGAGGACTACGGCGACTCCGACCAGGACGCGCACGATCCCGTCAGCGTCTACGTCAGGTACGCGACGCGCGGACCCGCCCGCGCTCGACGCCTCTCGAGGCACCCGCGTCGACTTTATTCGTTCGCGCCTCGAGCCGCGACTCGACCGACGCGCCTTTTCGCGACTGCCGAACCGCCAAAATCGGCCTCTCGCGTCCAATGGCCGATCGCTATCCAAAAAATCCAAAAAATATCCGACGGCGGCGTTTGGTTTTTTTTGTTTGTCTGCAAATCGAGGGTCTGCTGACTCGGCTCGGGAGCAGAGAAAAATCGCCGATCGCGATCGCGATCGGCGATTCTGTTTTTGAAAGGGACGGACTCTTCGCGTTCGGTGTTTTTCTTTTTTTTTGCAGCGCGCGAATTTCTTTCTTCACAGAGACAGACTGACTGACCCGACGATCTTCATCACGTCCCAAAATCTTCCCTCCGCTCCGCACTCCGCGCGTCTCTCTCCCTTCTCTGACTCTCCCCTAAAATCCAGGATCGTGCGACAGCTGTCCCGCCCCTCTTCCCGCGTGGTCCAGGCGATCGCCAAGCGGTTCGCGGCGGCGTGCGCGGAGGTTGGGCCCGGGGAGGTTGGCGACGCGGCGCACATCGACGCCGTGCGCCGCGCGTTCAACGCGTACGATTACGATCCCTGGGGCGAGCCCGTGCGCCGGCGCCCGCGGAGCCCGGAGTCTTCGGACGACGAGTACGGTACGTATCCGGAAACCGACCATGTTGGGGACCAGGCGTTCGTGGCGACCACGCCCGGCGCGGTGGGCCACGCCGCGCTGCTCAACCTCCGCCACTCCTTCCTGTGGCTCAAGGTTGACCTCGAGGGGGACGCCGCGCTCGACCCCTCGGCGGCGCCCGGAGACTCGCTGCACCCCTCGGGCTTCGCCGAGGCGAAGAATGTGGCGGCCATCTCCGAGCGCGCGGCGCTGGCGCACGCGCCCGTGCCCATCGCGCGATCCGGAGCCATTCCCACGACGGCGCACGGAGAGGTGACGCGTTTACGCGGCCCGACGGCGTGGGCGGAGGCTGGCGACGCGTGCGAGACTTTCGCGTCGGCGTCGAGCGGGTCTTCGAGCGCCGTCGACGCCGAGAATCTCGCGTCGCCGTCGACGGTGCTGGTGATGGAGCCCGACATCAAGGCGCACTTCGTGATTTCGCGCCCGACGCCCGCGTACGCGCGGCTGGTGGACGCGCTGCCGAGCACGTTCGTGGGCACGCACCAGACGCTCGTGCGCCTGGTGGATTTCATGTGCGAGCAGATGAACGGCAGCTTCCGCGAATCCGGCATGTCCGTGCCTCCGTGGCGCAAGAACAAAGCCATTTTGTCCAAGTGGTTCCTGCCGACGGCCACCTCGCGATCGCACCCGGCGACGCCCAGCGGCTCGCCCGAGCAAGGTCCGAGCAAGGTCAAGAAGCAGGACTCGGGAAGGAGGATGAGCTTCGACCTGGTTGGGGGGGGGGACGTCGTCGGGGTCGGCGTCTCCTACGATTTGGGGGGCGCGTTTGAAAATGTCGCGCCGACCCGCGTCTCCGTCCGCGCCGGCGCGTGAGACGCCCGGAGGACAGATACACAGACAAGACACGTAACGTGATCCGAACGAGACGAAGCGGCCGGCGGAGCGTTTTCGTTCCGCCGCCCGCGTTAGGTACATCAGTAGCGCGCGCGAAAATAGAAACATAGCCAAAAAAACTGTAGAAAAAACGTAAAACGACGTATTATACCAAACGATACCGCGCCGCTTCCACCGTTCTATTTCGTCTCCTGCGCTATGATGGCGTCGAACTCCTCCCTGGCCGCGTCGTCTATGCTCGGCGAGAGGATCCACGTCGCCACGCACGTCGTCATGGTCTCGCGGGACATATCGAAGCCGTCGCCGTCGCCGCCGCCGTCGCCGCCGTCGATTTTCTGAATGCTCCGTTCGCGCAGAAAAACATCAGCGCCCGCCGCGACGGCGCCGAGCGCCGTCCTCTTGACAAGCACGTCGCGGGCGTACAAATCCAGCATCGACCGGAGCCGCGCGAGCAGATCGGGCGCGCTCAGGCACTCGAACGGGGGCTCATCCGGGTCCGCCGCGTACGCGCGTTCAGTCTCGGATTTAGAATCCGTCGCCCGCGCCGCGCCATTTTGATTCGCCTTCTCCAGCACCGCCTCTATTTCGTCCGCCACGGCGTTTGCCTCTTTGAGCGCGTCGAGTAGGACGACGAGTGAGGCACTCTCGAATGACCCGTTGGTCACGTCGGGGTCGTTCAAGTCCGCCGCTCTTCGCGCCGCGGCGACGAGAACGGCTCTTCGTTTTCGTTTCAGGTTGGATTCCAACTCGGGGATGTCTTTGACGCGTCGCGGCAGGGGGTGCGAGCACGCCTCGTCCCGAAGCAGCGCGGCGTTGGCCACCGAGGTCAGCACGTCTTCGTTCCGACACGCGTTTGGGGGAGGGTCAGCACGGGCGGGAGGGAGGGACAGGAGCACATGATGAGCGAAGTCCGTCCGCGGACGAGGGGCGATGCGTCAGATACCGCGGTGCGAAACCCCCGTGGCGTACCTCTTCCCGTGTCCCGCCACTGCGCGTGCGCGGTCTTCATGAGCGCGTACTTCGTGAACCCGCCGCGAAGCAGGCGCCGGACCTCCGTCCGGTGCCGCCGCAGCGCGGTGGCGGGCGACTCCATCGCGCGCCCCGCACACTGCGAACGGCGCGAGTCGGCACGTCTGATGAACACGGGAGGAATCCGCGTTGTCTTGAGACACTTGTTTCAGTCGAGTCGTCCGAGCGAGTCGGCACGCATTGTCGATTCGCGCCCCGGGCGGCGCCGCGATGGGCGGCAACCCGGCGCCCGAGCCGATCGTGCTGCGCGGGCACGGCGGGGATGTGCAGTGCGTCGCGTTCGCCACGCTCGGAGGCGTCGAGTGTCTCCTGTCCGGGGACAGCAACGGGGACGTCGTGGCTTGGGATCTCGCGCTTCGTCGCCCGCTGTGGCGCCTCGCCGCGCACCCCCCGAGCTCCGGCGTGTTGTCCGTGGAGGCGATGCCCGGGGGCGCGTCGTCCGGGCCCGGGGACGCGTCCGAGCGCGGCGAGACGTCCACGACGCGCGTCCTGACCCAGGGCAGGGACGGGACGTTGAAGTGCTGGCGCGCGTCGGGCGCGGACGCGCCGAGCCCCGATCCCGCGTGGTCGGTGACCTCGGGCTCGTTCCACTTTTGCCGGTTCGCGACGTGGTGTCGCGACGCCGCCGAGGGAACGCTCCGCGCGCTCGCGGTGGTCGGCGCGGAGACGTCCGCGGTGGACGTGCTGGCGGTGCGCGAAGGCGACGCGCCGGACGAGCCCCCGTTTCGCGCGCGGACGTTCAGGGTGCCGACGAGCGACGACGCCGGAGGCGAGACGGGCAAGCTCGGCACGGTGATGGCGTGCGCCTTCGTGACGCCCTGCGAAGCGCTGAGAAACAACGGCGCGCCTCTTTTCTTTTTGGTCGTCGGGTACGAAGAGGGCACGGTGGCTTTGTGGGACGCGCGCGACTTGGAGAATGACGAAGAAGAAGAAGAAGAAGAAGAAGCGAAAAAGAAAGGGTCGACCGAGCCTCTGTGGCGCGAGCGCGTGCACGGCGACGCGGTCACGAGCGTCGCCGCGGACGCGACGCGCGGAGGTTTCGTCAGCGCCGCCGCCGACGGCGGCGTCCTTCGCTTCGCGATTCGTTCAAGCGCGACGAACGATGACGACCTTTCCGGCTCGAAGACCGATTCAAAAATACGGGTTGAGCTTCTTCAGTCGCACGGCGGTCGAAATAACGAAGACGCGTTCGCTCCCGCGACGGCGAAAAGAGGCGTGGCGTGCGTCGCCGTGCGCGACGACGGCAAGGTTTTCGCGGCGGGCGGGTGGGACGGGCGCACGCGCGTGTACGAGACGAGTTACGATTCGAAAAAGAGAAAACCGCGTCGGCTGGCGTCGCTGGGTTTCCACGACGACGTCGTGGCGTGCGTCGCGTTCCGAACCGCGGTTGGCGGGAAGGGCGCGCCGCACGCTGGGTGGCTCGCCACGGGGTCACGGGACGGCGCCGTGGCGCTGTGGCCGATCTTTCCCCCGAAAAACAAGGTAGCGGACGGGGAAGGCGACGAGGACGCGTAGAAATAGCACGTAGACTACATCGACTTATGGTCATATCAACTGAGAACCGGTACTCAGTATTCGACGATTCCCTCCGCGCGCGCGCGTTTGGCCGTGTAATCGTTCCACGGGCAGCCGTTCTTGCGCGCCCACTTCAACACCTCGAAGTGGCCGTGATCCAACGCGCGGAAGCACGTCAAGTGGTCCCACGGGCATCCCTTCTCGCGCGCCCACTTCAGCACCTCGAGCTGGCCGCCCTGCGCCGCTAACGCACACGTGTCCTCGTCCCACGGGCAGCCGATCGCGTGCGCCCACTGCAGCACCTCGAGGTGGCCGTTCTCCGCCGCGTTCGCGCACGTCCACTTGTCCCACGGGCAGCCGTTCTCGCGCGCCCACTTCAGCACCTCGAGGCGGCCGTGCTTCGCCGCTTTCTCGCACGTGTCCTC
>ENA-OUOG01002155-OUOG01002155.1-marine-metagenome-genome-assembly--contig:-NODE-2155-length-21111-cov-5.978939_pt1 | contig 21111 bp, 12 predicted proteins | sample MGYA00248635_ERZ508505 | MGnify/ENA primary metagenome ERZ508505 (study PRJEB26176, sample SAMN06267871) | marine metagenome | isolation source: Saanich Inlet, British Columbia, Canada | place: Pacific...
AGTTGTGTGTGTCTGGCGTGCCCCGCGCGCGACGTTGTGCGTGCCGCGCCGGATGAGATCTGAGATTCGGGATTTCTAAAAAACTGCAAAACAAGCTCGCGCGCGCGCAAAAGCGCGAATGCGCGGCGTGCACGCCGCGGAGGTGGCACGCGCGACACCCCGTGCGCGTTACCCGCGCCGCCGAGCCCCGTGCGCCGCGGTTCGGTGTCGTTCGCGGTCGCGCACGAGCGCAACAGCGATGTCCTCCGCGATGTCATCCGCGAAGAGCGACGACGTCTCCGACGATTGGCAGTCGCTGAAGCGGCAGGCCGATGGCGTGGTGAACCTGGCGGTGGGGCACCCGCACCCCGCGGCGTTGCCGAACGCGATCCTCGCGCGCGCGTTCGAGCGCGCGGCCGCCGGTCTCGTCGCGCCGAGCGACGGGTCGGTGGACGTGTGCAGCGCACGCGTGCCGATGAGCTACGTCGCTCGGCGAGGCGACCCCGCGGCCATCGGCGCGCTCGCGAGGTTTCTCTCGGACGCGTACGCGGAAGTCGCGAGCTGGTCGGGTCGTCCTATCGATAGCACTATCGATATCGACACTATCGATGAAGACATAAACAACCACTCTTCTGTTGTGCTCGCTTCGGAGTTGCTTCTGGTCGCCGGCGCGAGCCACGGGTTGGACGTCGCGTGCGCGGCGCTGACGAAACCCGGCGACGTCGTCGTCGTGGAGACGCCGACGTATTTCCTCGCCGCCGACGTCTTCGCCGATCGCGGACTCCGCGTCGTCGGCGTCGCCGGCGCGACGTGCGAACCATCGACCGACGACAGTTCTTTCGACGTGGACGCGCTGGAACGACGGCTCGAAAACGGCTTGCGGCCGCGACTGGTGTACGTCGTGCCGACGCACTCGAACCCGCGGTCGGGCACGATGTCTCTCGAAAAGAGGAAGCGTTTACTGCGGCTCGCGCGGAGGCACGATTTTTACGTCGTCGCCGACGAGGTGTACCACCTGCTCTCCTGGGGCAAGGGCGAGGACGCGCCGCCGCCGCGGTTCAGGGAGGTGGAGCGGGAGATGTACTTGGAAGAGGGGCGGGAGGAGGCGACGGGGACGACGTCCGACGAGATGGACGATCCGTATTTCTCGTCGCCGGCGGAGGATGAAAACAAAAACGCAAACGCGCAAATCGACGAAGACTCCGTCGATTCGCGCGTCGTGTCTTTGGGTTCGTTCAGCAAGATCCTGGCTCCTGGAATGCGCCTCGGTTGGATCGAGGCGGGTCATGGGCTGATTCGCACGCTCGCCGATCGCGGGTACCTCTCCAGCGGGGGGAGCGTTTCGCCGCTCGCCGCGTCCGTCGCGACGGCCGTCATCAACGCGGGGGACCAAGAAACGTTTCTGTCTTTTTTGCGGCGTCGGTACGCGTCGGCTTCCGCTCTTTTGGCGGACGCGGTGGGAAGAGAGACGGCGTCCACGGGGTGGCGCATGCGCGGCGTGCCCTCCGGAGGGTACTTCGCGTGGATCGAGCTCCCCGAAAAGTGCGACGTCGACGCGTTCGCGCTCGAGGCGAAGAAAGAGAAAGTCGCGACGCTTCAGGGGGGGAGGTGCGTGGCGGGCGAAGCCGACCCCGACGCGGCGGCGGCGTGCGGGCGGTGCGTTCGGGTGTGTTTCGCGTACCTGGACGAAGACGACATCGAGGAGGGGGTGAGGAGGTTGGCGCGAGCGGTGCGGAGGAGCGTGAAGGAGTGTATGTAGTGTATGTAGTGTATGTAGTGTAGTCTATGAAGCGTATTCCGCGTACGCGCGCGTTCGCCGCGTCTCGATCGACGCCAAAAATTCTCTTCTTTTCGCGTCCGGCGTTCGTTTTGGCGCGCGGCGCGTGTCGGTTTTTCGCGCGTTTCCGGGCTTTCGGCGGCGGCGGCATCGCATCGGGCGGGCGCTCCTCCGAGAGCTCCCCCCTCACAGCCCCTCGCGCGCCTCGTCGGCCGCGCACGCTCTGCCGGCACACGCGTCTTCTCTCCACGCCTACTCGGACGATGGCGGCGGCCGTCGCCTCGACCGCCCCCCCGCGCCTCGGGCGGGCGCACCGCGCCCCGTCGCCCGGCGCCGGGTCGGCGGCGAAAGCGCACAAATTAGGTCACGTTCGTCGAGGCGCCGCGACCGCTCGCCTGCCCCCCCCCCGCGCGCTCCCCGCGAACGCGGACGCGCTGCTCCTGGATGACGGCGTGAGTCTGGCGGACGTGGACTGCATCGTGATGGACTGCGACGGGGTCATCTGGCAGGGCGACACGCTGTTGCCCGGCGCTCGCGAGTCCATCGCGCTGCTTCGCGAGCAGGGCAAGCGGCTGGTGTTCGTCACCAACAACAGCAACAAGAGCCGTAAGCAGTACGTGTACAAGTTCGAGCAGCTCGGCATCGCCGTGGAGAAGGAGGAGATCTTCTCCGCCGCGTTCGCGGCGGCGGCGTACCTGAAGACGCGCAAGTTCGCCAAGAAGGCTTTCGTGGTGGGAGGCCGCGGCATCGTGGACGAGCTCAACGACATGCAGATCGAGGTGGACCCGGGCGTGTTCAACGCCGTGCAGTGCACTGAGACGGACTGGGAGGATATGTTCCTGGACGACGACGTCGGCGCGGTTATCGTCGGCCAAGACGTCGCGTTCACGTACGCCAAGTTAGCGTACGCGTCGCTGGCCATCCAGAGAGGCGCGGCGTTTGTCGCGACGAACCCGGACGCCGCGGACGCGCTGGGGCCGGGGATGATGCCCGGCGCGGGCGCCATCGTGGCGGCGGTGGAGACCGCCTCGGGGGTCTCTCCCGAGATGTACGCGGGCAAACCGAGCGCGTTTCTGTTGGAGCTGCTGAAGGGTAACCACGTGGACATGAGCCGCACGTTGGTGGTGGGCGACCGGCTGGACACGGACGTGGCGTTTGGCAAGGCCGGCGGCGCGGGCGTGACGGTTTTGACTTTGAGCGGAGTGAGCACTTTGGACGACGTGGACGAAGCCATCGAGGCGCAAAGAGCGGGGGACGAGGACGCGCCCCCCGTGCCGGACTTCATCGTGCAGGGCTTGCCGCAGATGCTGGGTCTGGAGCCCGAGGACGCGGCGGCGATGGAGCTGGTGGAGGAGAGCGTGGACGAGGAGGACGAAGACGCGCTCGGGGAGTTTTTAGAGGAGGAGGGCTTCGACGACGACGAGGACCAAGCCGCGCGCGACGCTTTCGGGGGGAGGGACTGATGGAAAAAAAACAGCGCTTCGGACAGCGCTTCTGTTTCGAGAACGACGGTGGCGATCGACGCGGCGACGCGGATATCACGAACGCGATACGCGAACGTTAGACTATTAATATTGGCGTACGTTATTTTATCTCACCGCACGATGTATCGGTCACGCTCTTTGCTCCGATCACCACTCGGTGGCGACGTAGTCTTTCAGAAACACGCCACGCAGCGGCTCGACGCCCGGCGCGTACCCGTGGAACACCGGGTGTAACACCCTCGCGGCGGCGTCCACCTCGTCGATGGGGGTTTGGAAATCGTGCGTTTTGGCGATGCGCGCGGCGATGTGCCGCGGGTTCTCGTCGTTGATCCAGCCCGTGTCCACGGCGGTCATGAAAACGCGCTTCTTCTCCGCGAGCTCGGCGGCGCTGGTTCTGGTCATCATGTTCAGCGCGGCTTTCGCCATGTTGGTGTGCGGGTGGTTGGGGGTCTTGTGCCGGTAGAACTTGCCCTCCATCGCGCTCACGTTCACGATGAACGCGGCGCGTTTCGAATTACCGTCCATCGCCGCGCTCTTCTCGAGCAGAGTTGTTAGCCGCGCGTTGAGCACGAACGGCGCCATGGCGTTGATCGCCATCACCTCCGCTAACTCGGGCAAAGGCACTTCGTCGAGTTTCAACCGCCAGCTGTTGTTCGTTCGCAGGTCGATCTGCTGGCCGTTCACGTCCAGCGCACCTAGCGCGGGTAACGAGACGTCGTCCTCGGCGACGAGTTTCAGCTGCGAAAGCTGCGCGGGCGTCGGGAAAAACGCGTCGGCGTCCTCCGCCCCGACGCGGAGGAGGTTTTTTGTTTCGTCGCCGCTCGGCCCCGAAGGAACGACCGACGTCTCGCCCGTCTCGTCAGCCTCGGACGCGTCGATCGATGCCGAAGAAGCGTTTTCCGAACGCGCGACGCGAGCGCGGTCGCGCAACACGCGCTCGGCGTGCGCCGCGAGCGCGGGGGGGACGGCGGGCGAAGCGTCGCCGCCGTCGACGCCGCCGCCTTCTTCTTTTCCGCGCCCCGCCGCCGCCGACACGAGCGCGTCCAGCTTTCTCTCCTCGGGCAGCAGGTGCGCGTAGTAGCTCACCGGCCTGCGCACGGTCTGGCACGCGTTGTTGACGATGATGTCCAGCCTCGGCAGCGTCTCGTTGAGCATCGCGCAGAACGCCTCGAGGCCCCGCACGTCGCGCAAGTCGACGGCGTGCACGTGCAGCCGTTGCTTCCAAACCTCAAAGTCGTCCTCCGCGGCGTACCGCCTGTGCGCGTCCGCGGGGAAGCGCGTGGTGGCCAGCAGCGTGGCGCCGGCTCTGAGGAGCTTGAGCCCTATTTCGAAGCCGATCTTGACCCTGGCGCCGGTCAGAAGCGCAACCTTGCCGGTCAAGTCCGCGGACAGACCGCGCATCTTCCAGTTCACCGCCGCGCACGACTCGCAAAACTGCGCGTAGAAGTGGTGCAGCTTCGAGAACCGAGCCTTGCACGTGTAGCATTGCCGCGACGTGTGCAGGGTACCGGTCGTACATCGGTCGCGGTCGTCGTTCAAGTCGTTCAAGTCATCGTTCGGTTCCTTCAAATCACCGCTCGTGAAAGGCGATGACGTCGAACGCATCGTGTCGTTCTCCGCGTCAGTCGACGCGCTTTTGTCGCCTCCGCGTCTCGTTTCTTCGTTCGCTTTTTTGGACGCGCTCGTCGCCCCGCCATCCGTCGTGGTCGTCCCGAGGAGCCCGGGCGTCGTTTGGACCCTCCTTTGGTCGTCCTTGACCGCGCCGTCGGGTACCTGCGTGAGGTACGCCACGCTCCGACCGCCGGCTTCGCCGAGAGTCTCGCCGTCCGCGAGAAGGCCCGCGACGGCGTCGAGGGTGGCGATCGCACCGCCGCCGCCGCCGTCCTCCGTCAACGCCGCGAGGTTCTCGATGCGCCCGAAACGCAGACGCGTGTTGTCGCGGTGGAGCTTGTCCTGGTGCGCCTGCTTGGACGCGCGCGACTGGGCTTCCTTGCGCAGCTGCCGCTTGCGCGCGCGCTCGAGGATCTCGCCCTGCCTCGTGGCGTACCGCTCCATCAGAGGCTCGAGCGCGCGCCGGAGCGGTCGGAAACGCGATTGCGTCTCGTACGTTTCCGGGTCCGCGGCGAGGGTCCGGACGGACTCCACCAGCCGCCGCAGCACGGCGTCGTCCGACAGGTCGAAGCCCTCCACGACGGCATCGTCCCCGGGCGGGCCCGGCGCCGCGGCGTCGGACATCGCGCGCGCCGACACTAGGCCGGAGGTGTGCGTGACGACCACGAAGGTCTCCGGAATGTCGGGAGACGCACACCTGGGAGCAACCCTTGCCCTCACGGCAGACTGAAATCGACGTGCGCGGCGTGTAAGTCTCTTCGTTACAGTCTTGAAGTCTACGCGGACTACGCTTCGTACGACGTTCGCGATCGCTCCGCTTTTGGACTCACCCCGCTCTGAGCATTGTCATCATGGCCCTGGGCGCGGCGAGTCGCACTGTTATGTCCGCCTGATCCACGTCGTGTCCCCCCTCGACCAGTCCCCACTCCTCGATGGACGCGTCCTCCTCGGCGCGCGCCGCTCTGATTGCGCCCTCGACGTCGATCGCGCCTCTTATTAACGCCATCCCTATCAAAAGGCTCTTCGCCGAAGCCGCGGCGTTGAACGTCGCGGTCAACTCGAACGCGTCCATGCCGTTCAACCGCTTCTCCGCGTTTTGGATGACAGTCTCCGGAAGGTCCGCCCCGAAGATGCTCGTCGAGGGCTCTAAATCTTTTCCCAACTCGTGTTTCGCCCAACTCAGCACGCGCGCGTGCGCCTTTGCCTGGCGATCCGCCACCGGCCCCGGCTCGTGGCGGCAGAGCACGACGTCCGAGGGGAAGAACTCGAGGAGCTTTCGCACGTGGAATAAACGCACCTCGGGCTGCGACATCTGGTCGATGGCGGTCGCGACGAGGCCCATCAGCGGCATGGTGAACGGGCGCACCGAGCGGCCGCTCTGCCAGTGCCACTCCGCGGCGATGGCGAGCGCGAGCGACTTGGAAGGCACCGCCAGCGGGACGCGTCGCGGGGTCTTCAGCGCCCTTCCGTCCAGCGTCACGCCCCAGTCACCGCTCCCGTCCGACATTCGCTCGATCCCGACGTGCGTGTAGAACCGAGGCGCCGTGCCGTCGCCGCGCATGCCCTGGCCGACGCGATCGGAAGACGCATCCTGGTGCGCGCCCGTGCTCTTGGATTTCTCGGTTTCTGTTTCGGCATCCTCGGCTCGAGGCGAGGCGCGGAACGCGCGGCAGGGGGGGGGGGCGCCGAACCACGCGGGCGGGCGAGAGGACGCGGACGCCCCGAGGGTCCCGAGGGACCGCGCCGCGCGACGAAGCATCGCGAGGCGTGTGCGCGGCAGTGTGGGGACGAGCGATCGCCTAGCAGAGAAGATGAGCACTGAAAGCCAAAGCCCGGATGAATCGTCGGTCGGCTCGATTCTTCGAGCCACGACGCGATTTCTTAGGCCGCGGCCTCGGCGCTCTTCCCCGCACTCCACCTGCGGCGCGGCACGGTCTGCCCCGAGCGCGGGACGCGACGCCACCATGCGGTAGACGAGCGTCGCACGCGGCAGCACCCGGGGCGCGACAGCAGACGACGCGAGGTCACTGACGCGCGCCTGTCGGACTCCCCTCGGCTTTTCCTTCGGACGCACCCGAGTGTCGGTGGCTTCGACGCGCTTCCGCGCCGACGAGAGCGCCTCTTTGGCGACGATGGCCACCAAGCGCGAGCCCTGGGACGACGACAGCGACAGCGACTTCCAGTCTGCCGCGAGTTTCGAGCTTGACGACTCGGAGGACGAGGCGCGCGGGGGACGCGTGCGTGACGACGACGACGAGTTTGTGCCCGAGCACGAGGCGTTCGCGGATGAGGATTTCCACGAGTGCGTGGACGGCTTGCTGCTGGACGAGGGGTACTTCGGCGAGGACGCGTATCGCGGCCCGCCCGGCGCGTGGGCGGATGAGGCTCCGTCGCGGCCAACCTCCGTTGGCGCGGACCGCATCGCCGAGGCGGACCTGGAACGCGCCGCGATGGCGCGCGAAAGCGAGATGGACGACGCGGACGTGAATGAAAAAAAGCGCGGCGTCGCGCCCGTGTCGGCGGAGGTGGTCCGCGACGCCATGTCCCGCGCGGCGGCGGACGCCATGCTCAGAGGTGTCGACGCGGAAGACGCGTCGTGCGATGACGCTCGAACGGTTCGTCACGTGAGCGACGAGAACGCGATCGCCATAGTGCCGAGAGACACCGGCGCGCCGGCGCCCCCCTCGGACCGCCGCGAGATGCTTCTTCGAGGAGAGGGGGAGAAGAAAACGAACGCGACGGCGGCGAGAAGGGGGTTCGATGAACCGCACCTTTCCGTTGTCCGAACAAACCGTTCCCTCTCGTCGGGGAACTCGAGCGACGAGGACCCGGAGCGCGCCAAAGCCGTCGACGCGTGGGAGGAGGACACGGGCGCGGCGCGCGCGCGGCGCGCGAGGAGACGTCGCGCGGCGACGCCGCGCGACGCCGCGCCTTCCTCCGACGACGATGAGAAAACCGAGGCGCGTCGGCGCGAAGAAAGAGAAGCGCGGCTGCGGCGGCTCGAGGCGGAGGTTCTCGAGCGCGAGGTCCGCGCGCGGTTCGACGCCGCCGCGCTCGCCGCTTTGGACGTCGCGCCCAGCGACCGCGAGGTGCTCATCGCCGAGTCGCGGCGCGAATCCCTTAATCCCTTAATCCCCGCGGGGACGCCCGGCGCGTCGCCGCGGTTGGGTTTCGTTCAAAATCAAAAAGCGTCGCCGACGGCACTGGAGGGACCCGACGATCGCGACGCGTCCGGCGCGCCGCGCGAGACGCGTCGGGGCGGGGGCGGGGGCGACGGCGCGTCGTTCCGCGACGGCGCACGCCGTTCGGGAACCTTCGACGGCGATTTCGCGGACGCCTTCGAGCGCGAAGTCGCGCGGGACCGGTCCCCGGGCCGCGCGCGGCGCGGGGGGTCGTCGCAATCGCGATCCGACGGCGGCGACGTTTCCCCTCTTCTCCGCGACTCGGCCGCCGCGGGAAGCCCCGCGTTTGGATCCCTCCCGGGCTCACCCCGTTTCCGCGGAAACGGCGGTTCGGGGACTCCCTCCGGTGTCGAGCCGGTCGAGGTGCGCATCCAGCGCCGCGACCGCGCGCCGGCGCCGACCGACTCGCTCCCCGCCTCGATGGACCCGTACAAAAGGGCGACCCGGGGCTGGCGCGCCGAGCCCGCCGAAGACGCCGAGAAGGCGTGGCGCGACGCGGTGCCCGGGATCGCGCTTCCCCCGAACCCGAGGAAGAAGGGGAGCTCCCGCGAAGGGAAGCTCCCTTCGAGCGCGACGTTTGACGCACGGAAACGACGCGAGGAAGACGGTGACGTCTCGAGCGAACGCGACTCGATCGATTTACGCGAGAGAGGTTCTCCGCGCGACCGCCGCCGAGTCGAAGACGAAAACGAGGAAAGCGCGACGAACGCGGACGCGACGAACGGAACGAAAAAAAACGCGCCGAGCCGAGACGACGAGTCATTCGCCGCGGCGAAAGAATCAGAATCAGAAAGAAACGTCGCCGCGGCGGAGACGTCGCCCGGGCGCGTCGCCGCGCTGCGGAGGCAGTTCGAGGCGCGTGCCGAGCGGGAGGGCGCCGAGAGGCCCGCGGAACCGCCGGAGCCGTTTGAGCCGTTTGCGCGGCGACGCGAAGTCGCTGAAAAAAATCGCGAAGAGACGGAACCGCCGCGACCGACGACTCCCGCCGGTTCCGGTTTTGGTTTTCGCCCCGCGAGCGCCTCCGGCTCTCGCCCGCGTCACCGCGCTGCCGGCGGGCTGGGTCCTCCTTCGCGGCGCGGCGCGGCGGCTCTGGCGTCCGACCCGGACGCCGCCCGGTTCCCGCTGCACGCGGCTGCGTTCTACGGCGACCTGGACGCGCTCCGCGCCGCAATCTTCGCCGCGCTCGAGGAGACTCGGCCTGTTTCTTTGGAGGACGCCGGATTTGGTGATACGCCGCACCCCTCTCTGGTGGCTTTGGACGCGTGCGGCAACACCGCCGCGCACGTCGCCGTGCTCCGCGGCGACGCGCGCGCGCTCGCTCTGCTCCTGGACGACGACGTGTGCGACTTTCCTATCGACGCGCGGTCGGCGAGCGGGTGGACTTTAACGCAAGAAGCGACGCACGCTCGTTTTAAGCCGTTAGTGCGTTTCTTGGTGGAGAAGTCGATGGAACGCTCTAAGCGCGACTCTAAGCGCGAGACGCAAAAGCTCGTGTGTGCTTTGCGCGACGTTCCGGACATGACCATGCAGATGCGCTGGGCGTTCGGAAGCGCCGTGTTCGGGCCCGTGCTCCGCGCGTACGCGCCCTCGGACACGTACGACATAAGCAAGCGGGGAAGTTACGTGCGCGTGGACGGGACGCTGCGAGGCGCGGATGAGGAGCGGAACGAGTTTGGCGAGCCCAAGAGTATGCTTCCGAAGTGGAAACGCGGCGCGTTCTCGATGCTTTTCGTCGGCGTTAAGGAAGAGGACCGCCCGGGGCGGGGGGAGGGCGAGACGGATGACGGAAACGGCGGCGCCGCCATGTGGTACCTGGACCACGAGAAGCGCGAAGCCGTGGACATGAGCGACGAGTCCGGGGATTTTGTGGAACATCCCGGTCGGATCGAGGGTTTCACGCGTGATGAGCTGATCGACGCCGAGGTGGACGCGCTTCTCGCGCGCGGGTCCACCGCCAAGGAGAAGTACGAGGCGGGCGACGTGACGTTCAAGCCCGTCAAGGCGTGGCTGGGGGGGGACCGCGTCGAGTCCGTGGGGCCGTGGCGAGCTACCGTCTGGGAAGCGTGCGGTTTCGTCGCGCGGCGACGCGTCACGCGTTTGGGCGCGTTTTACGTAAAAGGGACCTTCGGGGAGTACCTGGCGTCCTCCAACGAGGGCGTCAAGGACCGGGTCGAGCGGAAAAGCACGGGTCCCAGTCCGACGGGTCCCGCTCCCGCGTCCGTCAGTCAGTCCGTCGAGTCCGTCGACGGACTCGATGTCGGAGAAGGGGACGGGATCGAGCCTGTTTGCTCAGACGATGAGCGTTCTCCCGCGTTATCCCCTAGCGGCGGGAACGTCGGCGGGGTCTTCCTCGCGGAGGGGTCTTCCGAAAAAAAGTCTTCTTCGAAGAAACCGCCCTCTGACCGACCGGTGAGTGAGACTCGCCGCGAGGCTCGAAGGCGACGCCGCGCCGCCCGTTTGGAGAAGGAGCCTCCCAAGCCGCGGCGCGTGACGGCGCGGTGCTGGCTCGCCGAGGGATTCCCCGTGCGCGTGGAGGACGTGTCTCCGATTCTCGACATCGCCGCCCGCGCGAACAAGCACCTGAAGAAGGCGAAACGTGTCGTGGAGTACTGGCGCGGCGCGCACGCGGGTACGTTCCCGGTGAAGGTCACGGTGCCCATCATGATGACCGTGTACGCCACGATCGACTTCCGGAACTTCCGAGCCGCGGCGGATGGTGACGGAAACGAGAAACGCGCGTCTTCTCGAAAGAAGCCGAAAGACGAAACCAAAAAAGATGAAAGAGGAACTTCGGACGCGCCGGCGGACTTTTCGGCGCGCACCCCTTCCGACCCGGCGTACTTCGAGGTTCCGCCCGGGTACGCGCGCAAGACCCTCGTGCAGGCGCTCCGCGAGGCGGAGGAGGAGGAGAGGAGGCAGCTCGAGGCGGAGGCGCGCGCGCGCAAAGCCAAACGCGAGGAAGCGGCGAAACAGAAACACGCCGCCAAGAAATGAGCCGAGCCGAAAACTTTCGAGAGTACTTTCGAGAGTAGACGGGAGCGGGAGCGGGCGTAGCTAGAGACGACGACGTACGTGGGTGTTCAATAGACCATCATCTTAAGTGCTTTAGCAGACTACGCAGTACCGGCCGAGCAAGGAAACACCACTACGACGGCGGTGCGTTCGCGTCGCTTCCGCGCATTGGCTTCACGGGAATCGCCGGCCCGTGGTCCTTTTTGAAGTACCGCTCGAGCAGAAGCGCGGCGGCGACGTCGTCGAGGTGCGCGTTGCTTTTCACGCCGGCGTTAGGTCTGCCCGCTCTGCCCCGGCTCGCCTCCACCGCGAGGCCCGCCTGCAGGCTCGTTCTGCTCTCGTCGTAGAGCTCGACGGGGATGGGCACGTCCAGCGCCGCCGCCGCGTCCGCCACGCGCTCGGCGAAACGACGGCACAGCACGTGCATCTCGCGCGGCGGCCGACGCGGACCGTTTTCGTTTTTTATCCCAAACGCTCTCTCCGACGTTCCTCCGCGCGCGAGATCTCCGCGGACGAACCCTCCGCGTCGCGGACCGACGGGTCCCGACGAAGATGGTTTTTGTGGTTTTTGAAAATCGTCATCCTCGTCATCGTCATCGTCGTTTTCCCCATCACTCGTCTCCGATACCTCGTCCGGTACGTCTTTATCTCCCAACGCGCGTCGCACCGCTTCACGTTTCCCATTCGCGTTCCCGGGGAAGAAGCGCGACGGGACGTCGTTCAAAACGCCGCCGGCGTTTATTAATTTTTCTAAGCGTTCGGCGCGTTCGCGTTTGGTGCCCCCGGCTTTCATGCCGTGCTTGGCGAGCTCGCGCGCCAAGCCGTCAGCGCCGAGCCAGTCCTCCAGGTCCTCGATACACCGGAAACGTTTGGCCGTTAACGTCGCGACGTCCACGCGCGCGAGACGCGGAGACGGCGGAGACTCGGAGCCTCCGGGCTCGGTTTGTACGTTTCTTTTTTTCCTCTTCATCCTCGGCGCGCGCTCGAGTCCGGCGGCTTGCGCGGCGGTCATGTTCGGCGGCACGGGCAGTCCCACGACGATGACGTCCGCTCTTTCCTTTATCGCCATCCGCACCGTCTCCTTCACCAGTACGTCGATGGGTTTCGAGTCGACCACGTTTAGCGGCCTCGGCGCGACGCCGCCGGCGCTCACGGCGAACCCCGTGCGGTTCAACCCGTAATCCACCCCGAGCGCGGTCGCGCCTCCGCACATAGAGCGCATGCCCCGGAGCTCCTCGTCCATCAAGTCCCAGTCGGACTTCTTCGCCAACGCGCGCGTGCTCCAGGTGACGCGCGCGGGACACCGCCACAACGGCGGTCTCCCCACCGAAAGACCGCCCGCGTTTGTCGTCGCGCGCGCGTCTCGGAGGAAGCGCACCCAACAGACGCCGCCGCCTCGACCGGGCGCGACGCGCGGGGCCTCGCACGACGCGGGCCGGCGCGCGTGGCGCCGCGGGCACGACGCCGCGGGCACCCACGCGTGCGCCGCGCCCGCCGCCCCCGACGACATCGCGCCAGGAGGTGCCGCCAGGCGCAGTGGCGAGCGACGACGACGACGCCCCCGGCGCGTCAAATGCTCTCGTCGTTGTCGGACTTTTCGACTGCGACTTGATGACCGAGGGCTCGCGACATTGGGGAAAAAGTGCCCATCGGAAAAATCTCATTCGACGCCCGTGAACCGTCGTTCGGGGGTTCGCCGTTTTGACGAAAATGGGTAAAAATGGGCTCATTCACTACCCTAAAGCCCGGCAGACTGCGCGCGCATAGAGAATCGCTGCGCGCGCCCGTCCTCCAATGAGGTGAGAGAAAAATCGCCCCGCTCGGTTTGGAACGCTCTCTCGCGCAGCGCGATTTCGTTAAGGGCTCTGCCCATCGGCGCGCGCGCGTATTCCCGCACCCACCTACGCACGTTCCCCGTCGAGCAGTGCTAGCATAATGGCCGCTATGATCCAGGCGCAGTGCGCCGCGCGCGTCGCTCCCGTGATGTCCGTCTCGGGCGCGCGCAAGTCCGCGTTCTCCGGCAAGGCCGTCTCGTCCAAGTCGGTGTCCCTCGCGACGCCTCGCGCCGCGAAGCTCGTCGTGCGCGCCGCGGACGCCCCCGCGAAGAAGGCGGAGGAGAAGAAGGAGGAGGCGCCCTGGTCCCCCCCCAAGCTCAACCCCAACACCCCTTCGCCCATCTTCGGCGGCTCCACCGGCGGTCTCCTCCGCAAGGCTCAGGTACGGCGCGGACCCGGACGCGCGCGACGCGGCAAATCCATGCGCACGAGCGCGACGCGAGTTTCCCGGCCATCGCGATAGGATGGGTGCCGCTGATCGACCGCGACGCGCGACGCGACGCGGGACCGAACGACCCGATCCCGGGGGCAGCTCGGTCGCGCGAAGGCACGCGCGATCGCGACGCGCGGCGGCGCGCGCGTGGTCGCGCGCGCGCGCCGTCGCCTTCCCGTCGCCGGCCGATCGAGCCGGTGTGTCAGAGGACGTTGTCAACTCGCGACGTCGTGTTACTTTTTCCTGTCCGCGGAGGCGGAACGCGAGTCCTCACCACGCGCGAATCGCCTCTGACCTTGTTCCTCTCCCCGACACTAAAAAACGCGCGTCGCTTTTGTCTCGCGTCTCTCACGAACAGGTTGAGGAGTTCTACGTGCTCACCTGGGAGTCCCCCAAGGAGATGATCTTCGAGATGCCGGTGCGTGTCTCTTCTCGCGCGCAAAAAGGCTTTTCGGTTGGTCGCGTCGTCGACTCGACCGCCGTCGATCGATCAGCCTTCCCGTTTGGTTTTTTTAACGAAAGAGGTGGTCGCGAAAGAAGGCACGCGTCGACTTCCGTCGTCGTCCGCGATGATCGCGGCTTCGTCGCCGTCACGCGCGAGCGCCTCGATCGGTCCTCCGACGCGTCGCGCGTCTCGCGCGCGTCTTGGAGCGCGTTCAAATTTTTTCCTCGCCGCGAACCGCGAACGCGTTTGCTGACTTCTCCTCCTTCCCTCTCTCCTCCTCACTTAACCCTTTAGACCGGCGGCGCGGCGATCATGCGCAAGGGCCCCAACCTCCTGAAGCTCGCGCGCAAGGAGCAGTGCCTCGCTCTGCTCAACTCCATGCGCGCGAAGAACAAGATCAACGGGTGCATCTACCGCGTGTTCCCCTCGGGCGAGGTGCAGTACCTCCACCCCAAGGATGGCGTGTACCCCGAGAAGGTCAACAAGGGCCGCGTCGGCGTGAACAACAACATGCGCTCCATCGGCAAGAACGCCAACCCCGCCTCGATCAAGTTCGGCGGCAAGCTGAACGCGGACGGCCTCGCCTCCGACGGCGCGGGCTTCTCCCGCGTCTTCGACCAGTAAGTCGACGACAGAGAGCTCTCTGTGAGCGCGACGAATCGCGCGCGGTCGGGGAGAACGTTGGCTTTTGAATTCGGTGTGAGGAGAGAGAGCGGCGCGCTTTTGAGGCGGGGAGCGGCGCGTCCGCGCGGGTCCCCGGGGAGGGAACGCCCGGCGCGCGCGCCCGGCCCGCGCGCCGCGCGCGCGTGTACAACCCAACGGTGAGGACAGGATGTGATGAAGAAACCACTTTTTAGCAGAATCGGCGCCTCGTCTCGTCTCGTCTCGTCTCTGGTCGCTTCACAGACGATCGATCGATCGCGCTTTCGTTGCGCTTTCCGTGATCCACTCCGAACGCGCGTTTGACGCTCGACCGGGTCGACCGGTGAACTGCGCGTTGGCCGACCGGCCGGTTTCGCGGTCGATCGGCACCGCTGATCGATCGGGACGATCAGAATGTTGTTTCAGTCTGTTTGCGCATAGTGGCACCTCCAGATTCTCGATACCGCGTTTTCATTCGGCGCTTCGCGGTTTCTTTGTCGCTCATTGGCCGAAATCGACGACTGGGCGCGATCCGGGAAAAATCTCCGAAATTCCAGGCAACCCGTGTTGCCACGCGATCGGGCGATCGATTCGAGATACCGATACGGGTTTCCGGACCGATTTCGATTACGTGTCCCCCCGCGCGCGCGCACTTCGCGCGCCACACACGCACGCGCCGCCCAAGGTCCGTCGTCGTAACTCCCAGCAACCATGGCCGCCGTCATGTCCGCCTCCCTCGTGGCTCCCCGCGTCGCCAAGCTCGGCGCGCGCGCGGGCAAGACCGCCTCCCTGAAGGCGACCCCCGTTCGCGTCGCGCGCGCGGCGCGCACGTCCACCGTCGCGGGCGCGGCGGTGGACAACGAGACCGGCCTGAAGATGGCTCGCGACGGCATCAAGGAGGCCGCGAACGAGAACCTCCTGACGCCCCGCTTCTACACCACCGACTTCGACGAGATGGAGCAGCTCTTCAGCAAGGAGATCAACCCCAACCTCGACGAATCCGAGCTCGTGGCGATCCTCCAGGAGTTCCAGGAGGATTTCAACCAGAAGCACTTCGTGCGCAACGACTCGTTCAAGACCGCCGCGGACGGCATCACCGGCGAGGCCCGCCGCATCTTCATCGAGTTCCTCGAGCGCTCGTGCACCGCGGAGTTCTCCGGCTTTTTGCTGTACAAGGAGCTCGGCCGCCGCCTCAAGAAGACGGCGCCGGTGTGCGCCGAGATCTTCACCCTCATGTCGCGCGACGAGGCGCGCCACGCGGGTTTCCTGAACAAGGCCATGTCCGACTTCAACCTCGCGCTCGATCTGGGTTTCCTGACGAAGAACCGCCAGTACACGTTCTTCAAGCCCAAGTTCATCTTCTACGCGACGTACCTGTCGGAGAAGATCGGTTACTGGCGCTACATCTCCATCTACCGCCACCTTCAGGCGAACCCCGACGACCAGCTGTACCCCATCTTCCAGTACTTCGAGAACTGGTGCCAGGATGAGAACCGCCACGGCGATTTCTTCACCGCCGTGCTCAAGGCTCGCCCCGAGTTCATCAACGACTTCGAGGCGAAGCTGTGGAGCCGCTTCTTCTGCCTCTCCGTGTACGTCACCATGTACCTCAACGACCACAGCCGCGCCGAGTTTTACGAGTCCATCGGGTTGGACACCACGCAGTTCAACATGCACGTCATCCACCAGACGAACAAAACCACCGCCCAGATCTTCCCCCAGGTGATCGACACGTACAACCCCAAGTTCAAGGAGCACCTCGACAAGCTGGTGGTGATCAACACCGCGCTCGCCAAGGCGGAGTCGCCCATGGAGAAGGCGCCGCTCGTCCTGGGCTTCGCCTCGAACCTCCTCGCCATCGCGCTCATGAAGCCCGTCGACTCGGGATCCATCGACTTCGTCGAGGACGTCTCCGACCCCGCGTTCATGTACTAAACGTTTATATAGTGCCAAACGTTTACGTTTCGTTTTTGAGATGAGTGAGTGAGTGAGTGAGGCGTTCGTCGGACGACTCGCGCGTGTCGTCCGGCGGACACGGAGGAGATCGAGAGAGAGGCGCGGCGTTTGGTCCGGGTCGGGACGACCACGCGCGCCGACGCGATGATCGATTCCATCGATTGATTGTTTTTAGCTCCGCGAAGCGCGGGCGCACCTTCTTTTGTACTACGCCGCGCGGATACGCGCCGCGCGCCGCGATAGGCGGCGCGCGCGTCCGCTGTTCGCGCGCGTTTTAATACCACGCGCGGCGGTTCCGCGGGGCGGGGGAGAGCCATCTCCCGCGCCGCGACCGCCGCCGCATACCGAAAAACCGAAACACATAAAAAAAATCTTTCGCGCCGCGCCGCGCGTCGCCTCGCGAACGCGCTCGAAGGTGGTCGGATGCGGAAGTCCTTCCACGGGTACATCAGACCGTGTTTTACCGTTGTTTTATTGGAATATTGTTTTCTGACTGGTCGTCCGACATCGAACCTGATGAGCGAAAACGATCAAGCAGTCTGGGAAAACGCGAAACGAAACCGAAGTCTCGGCACGCTCGAACGAAAAATTGATTCACCACCGTATCAACGAAGCGTGACACATACAATGCCTAGTGATTTATCTTCATCTCTACGGCTGGTGGCTCGAGTTGCGAACCGTGAACGACCCTCGACCCGGCTTTTGAACCTGCCTGCAACTCCCCGAACCCTTCCAAACGCGTTTAAGCCTGTCCGACGAGGGCGGGTTTCCGAGGCGCGGTCATGGGCAGAGCAGAGCGCGCGTGGCGCTGTGGTGCCCTTCGAGAAGAAAACCGACGCGCTTCGCTTGATGGACGACTCGGCCGATCCCGCGGCCGCGCCGCCGCGGGCGGGCGACGACGCGCGCGCGGCGCCCGCGCGCGGAGATCCCCCCGCGCCGTCGCGAGTGGGGCACCTTTCCAGTGAGGAATTTGTGCGCCCCTCGCGGTTCGACGAGTCGTGCCTCCCCCCCGGGTCCGCGGCGTGGCACGTGCCGCGCACGGCGCACACGGGCGGCGAGTGGGCGATCGTGGACGGGTTCGCCACGCCCGAGGAGTGCGCGGCGCTCATCGCCGCGTCCGGGTGCTTGGAGGAGCTCAACGAGCCCTCGGCGCGGTACCGCATGCCCCCCACGAACGCGGACTACCGCTCCGCGGACGCGGCCGGTTTGCAGATCGCCGCGGCGGCAGATCTGGCGCGCCGGGCCGCGATCTTCACGGGCGTGCCCGAGAACGACGGCGACTGCGTGATGCTCGCGCGGACGGCGCGTTTGGCCCCGGACGACGACGAGCCCGACGCCGCGCGCGACGACGACGACGCCGCGAGCGTGGACTCGGAGGGATTCCTGCTCGCGCCGGAGACTGGAAAAAGCGTCGAGTCGTCTGGCGTGTCGCGCGCCGGCGAGACCTCCGCCGACGAGAAGAGCGGCGCCGCTCTGATCAACGTGCACCACGACCACAACCGCGACGAGCGGCGGACGTGCACCGTCTTCGTGTACCTCAGCGACGTCGGCGAGGATTCGGGCGGGGAGACGTTCTTCCCCTGCGCGAAGATGGATTCGAATCGATCTAACACGGATCCGTCGGATCCGACGTGCGCGAGCGAGAAGAGCGATCCCGTCGCGGACGCGCTCGCCTCGCTGGGCGCGCGCGGCGTGCACGTCGCCTGGGCCGGCGCCGAGGACGCGCGAGAGGCGGCCGCGGTCGCGCTCTGCGAGGAGAGGTTCGAATCCCTGAAGAGACACGGAAAGAAGACTCCGCCGGGGGCGCCGAACGGAGTCTTCGTCTCCGGCGACGGCGCGCCGGGGATGGCGGTGGCGCCCAAAGCCGGCCGCGCGGTGGTCTTTTTCAACGGCGCCAGCGCTGAGTCGTGCCCCGAGGCGTGGCACGCGCCGTCGCGCGTGCGCGGCGACGCGCCCAAGTGGCTCATGACCGTGTTCAAGGTTGGCGAGCGGGCGAGTCGTATGGGCGGAGAAGAGAAGGCGGGTGAGACCGCCTTGGCGGCGTCGCGCCCCGACGCCGCCGCGGACGCCGCCGCGGACGCCGCCGCGGACGCCGCCGCAGCGGCGGACCGACCGGTCCCGACCGCCTCGACCGTCGAGGCGCCCCCCGAAGCCTCCGACCCCGAGTCGGAGGCAGAGGCTGCGCTGGCGGCGCTCGGCGCGGCGGCGGCGGCGAGCGGCAAGCTCTCGCCGCCGCGCGACGCGACGGCTGCGCTGGCGGCGGCTGCGTTTTCGAGCCTGCGCGGCTCGGAGGCGTTCAACCCCATGCTCCAGCCTCCCACGCACGTGGTCTCGAAGCACAAGAGCCTGTGTTTGGTGGACGGGTGCGAGAACTCTAGAAAGGTCCCCTCGAGCAACAACCGCCTGCCGCTGACGTGCCCGGCGCACGCCGGCGCGCGCGCCGTGCCCTACCTGGGCGCGCTCAGCCGCGAGTGCCAGGCGTGCCGCACCTTCCACGAGCTCGCCGCGTTCGACCGCGACAACAAGACGTGCGAGACCAGGCTTTTACGTAAGAAGCTGCGCTACCGCGCGCGCACGCTCGGCGCGGAGCTTGAAGGGCCCCAAAGTGAGGGCGCGGGCGGTGTCGCCGCGCGGACGACGTCTCTGGGGATCGCGGAGGGGGCGGACGCCGGTGACGTCTCCGTCGGGGTCTCGACCGGCACCGGCCCGGTGGTTTCGTCGGGCGCCGCGGCGGCGCCGGCGGGCGCGTGGGCGGCGATCGCCGCTGTGACCAAGGGCGAGGGCGTGGGCCCCGCTTCGGTATCGGCGCCGGGGAGCGAACCCGGCGTTCTCGCCGGGCGCAAGCGCGCCGCCTCCGAGATGGACGCCGCGTCCCGACCCGGCGTCGGCGGTGACGTCGCGGCGGAGGGGGCGGGACCCGGCGCGGCGTCGGCTGCGGCGGCGGCGGCGGGACCGGCGGGGGCCCCGCTGGCGCCTAAGCCCGGCCCGCGCCGCGGGCGTCCCCCCGGCTCGAAGAACAAAAACTGGACGAGCAAGATCGTCGCCGCGTCGTACCTCGAGCAGCAGCGCCAAGCCGCGCTTCAGCGACGCGCGGAGAGCGCCGCGGTCGAACGAGCGTTCGCGTCTCTCCCGCCGCACGCGCGCGCGGCGTACCTCGCGCACCTGCAAGCGGCCGGCGCGGCGGGACCCGGGTTGGCGCACCTGGGGAACCTGGGGAACCTCGGGAACCTGGGGAACCTGGGGAACCTGGGGAACGTCCCGAACCCCTTCGGCCACGCCGCCGTCGCGGCGGCGGCTTCGGACGCGGCTGCGGCGTTTGCCGACCGACACGGCGCGGCGCGCGGCGCCGGGACGGGCGGCGCCGGCGGCGCCGGCGGCGCGGATGGGCACGCGGGTTTATCGTACCACCACGCGATCCTCGCCGCGCAGGCGCAGGCGCAGGCGCAGGCGCGCGCCGAGGAGCAGCTGCGCGCGCACGCCGCGGGCGCGAGCGCGTTCGGCGGGCTCGGGTGGCTGAGCGGCTTGGGCGGCTTGGGCGGCTTGGGCGGCTTGGGCGCGCAAACGTCGGGCGCGGCGGCGGGATCTTCCTCGAGCGAGCATCCGCGAAGTGGCGCACCTTTCGCGGGCGCTTCCGGGGATCTCAACCTCTCGGCGCTCGCGCGGCTCACGGGTGGCGCCCAAACTTCCGGGGCTCAAAGTCTCGCCGATATCGCCGGCGCGCGCGGAGGCGACGCCGGAAATTCGGCGGCAAAGCTTCTGGCGGATGCGCGCGAGCGCGCGCACGCGGCTCGCGCGAACCACCTGATGCACATCGCGTCGTCGATGGACCCGGTGATGGCGGAGGCGCTGCGCAGCGCCGCCGAGCGCACGGGCGCGCTCGGCGAGGCGGGGAGCGGCGGTGCCGGCGGGATCGCGCCCAACCAGGAGGGAGGCTGTTCCATCTCCTGACAACAGACAACGTCTGACGAGGCGCGAACGCGAAAAAGAATTTTTAGACACACGTGTCGTAAATAAAAGTCAGCCTCTCCGTCTCCGACACGTTCGAACCGTCGTTTCCGGGTTTCCGTCGTTCGGTTCACGCGTTTTGGATTTTCGCGTCCGGCACACCGGCAGTCGGCAGGCGGGTTTCGCGCATTTGGATGGCACCCAGGATCGTCCTGCTCCTCGCTCGCGCCTCGTGTGCACAGTCGCTCGCGAATTCGATTCGCGCGCTTCACGGGAGCCCGGACGCCGGACGCGCCGGGCAGACGCGCACGCGCTCGCGAGGAAGCGCGCGGACGACGCACGTCACGCCGCGATGTTCAAGGGCAAGAATGCCGCGGACGGCAAGGTACGCCCCGCCGGACGGCCCACCGCGCGCGCTCGATCGCATTCTCGGATGCGGTGACATCGCCGCGCTCGGCGACATCGTCCCCTCTCCTCCCGGTCGTTCCGAATGCGCTTCCCCCCGGATCGTCGGGAGAGGCGGCTCGTTCGACGCCCGCGTCGCGCGCGACCGCCCTGACCCGATCACCCCTCGCGCGTCTTCCCTGTCAAACGCCTCATCCGCGCGCGCAGCCTCTCGACGCGAAGGATCTTGTGAAGAAGCTCCGGCAGAAACAGGAGGAGCTCGACATGCTTCAGACGGCGAACGAGGCGTTACAGGCGCAGAGCCGCATGAGCAACGAGCGCGCGGACGCGATGGAGTCGCTCACCGGCGATAAGGAGATGGCGCTGGCGCAGACCCGAAACGCGCTCGACGAAACAGCCTCGAAG